>OIYV01000395.1_pt1 | contig 25933 bp, 19 predicted proteins | sample 1588251 | NCBI WGS metagenome assembly OIYV01 (sample SAMN03283282) | human gut metagenome | biome: human-associated habitat; material: feces | host: Homo sapiens | place: Peru | collected 2012
GCATTTTGGCTTTGTAACCCTACCCGGCACCAACCGAATGGCGCTGAAACTCTAGGCCGTCGGCGGCATCTCCCCCGGCTCCCAGTATGTCTTAAGTTACCCTACAGATAATCACCATTGCCGAAGTGTAGGGTAACTACCCCAAGACATCGTATGAAAAGCTCGCTACGCCCCGCCCCTATGCAGCATCCCACGGCTGGAGCTCGTCGCCCAAGCGGACGATGCAGTCGTAGAGCACGGTGTGGCGCTCGGCAGGATTGGCATCCCGGTGAAAATGCCCGTAGTACCAGCGCTTATAGTCCAGGCGATCCTCCAGCTCATCAAAAAACGCGGTGAGTCGATCGACACCGGGATAGTTCCAGCCAGGCGCCGGATAGAGCGTCGGCGAGAGCATGCGCGTGGAGCAGGTATGGGTAATCACGTAGTCGACCTTCCAGCCCACGCTATCGAGCTTTGCCCGCGCTTCCTCAAAGTTGCGCTCATCCGGCAGCTCCTGCGGCCACCAGCTGGAATACGGGATGCGGTATTCCTTGTCCACGCTCGTAGCGCCGCCCATGGCAAAGATTGTTGAGCCGTCGAGCTCAAAGACCTCGCCGCGCGTCAGGCGCCGTATGGGCGAGGTATCCGACAGGCGCTGGGTCAGCCCACCGTGCCACAACTCCATGGGGCGCTCCGCCCAATGGTCGAAGCGTTCGTGGTTGCCGTCGACAAACAGCACCGTATAGGGGCGCGACTCCAGCCAGGCGATATCGGCGCATTCCTCGGCAGAGAAATCCCACGGAAAGCCAAAGTCGCCTGCGACAATCAGATAGTCGTCGCTCGTCAGGCTATCCCCAAGATCCCAATCGCGGAGCTTTTGCATGTCGACGCCACCGTGGACATCGCCCGTCACATAGACCGTCATCGGATCACCACTCCCCTCTTATAACTTTCGAGATTGTGCTCGACCTGCTCGTCGCCCGTGGCATTGACCCACCACGGCCATTTAACGCAACACATCGGCTCGTCTACCTGCGCAAACCAAGCTTTGAGCTCCTCCAAGCTCACCGGGGCGTAGCTGTTGGCGTCCACGCCCACGTCATAGCGCAGCAGTCCCTGCCTGCGGTTGAACTCGTTGTATGCGCCGCCGCAACTGTGGATATGCCCGTGAAGATGCCAGCCGCCGTGCGACATACCCTGCCAGTCGACCATGGGATAGTGGCTCAGCACGATTTTTTGGCGGTTGATCTTGAGCACGCAAATGGGTGGCTCGACGATGAAGGCATCCGCTACCGCAGGCTGCGTCCAGTCTTTGTCGTGGTTGCCGGGCAGCAGATGAACGCGCTTGCATGCAATGCTTTTGCGCAGCTCGTAGGCATCTTGGACCGTCATCTTAAAGCTAAAGTCACCCAAGATGTAGAGCTCGTCATCCGCAGCAACCTTGCTGTTAATGTTGGCGACCATGGCATCGTTCATCTGCGCAACAGTCGACCAAGGCCTATCGCTAAGCCGTAGCATGTTCTCGTGTCCAAAGTGAGTATCGCCGGTAAACCAGATCACGGGGACCTCCTGTTGCTGCGGGGTATCCATCCCTTAGGGCTTACCCCTCGTTCTTCCATCCAAACGGGTCGAGCACCCAAAAAATCAGATCGAGTACGCCGCCGGTCATCATGGCGCCGGCAAGGGCCATGCAAACGTGCAGAGAACTGGCACTTCGGAGCACGTCGAATGGCCCCAGAACAGCCAGCAGCGCGACCGCCGCGCCGGCCACGCACAGCGCGAGGCACGGCCCCGCGTCCTTAACGCATTTCTTTGCGAGATGCTTGGTGTTGTCACTCATCGATATCGAACTCCTTAGAGGGTCGTTGTTCAGGTACATGCCGCCGCGACAGAGCAGTGCGACAGGCTAAGTGCCACATGGCGTGCGGACACGTTTTTAAACCCATGTATCCGCAGGGACCCATGTCCTTGCAGAACACCCCCGAAGAATCGTCTAAGCCGCTGGCGGGCAACATACTGAACAGGGGGTCTTTCCTCGTTTGAGCGCGGTCGCCAGTGGCACGCTTGTTCTAATGGCATTTTGAGGAAGGTTTTTGCATCCCCCAGAACGGTGATAAATCTTGCCGTTCTTGGTGACGATCACCTTGGTTTTTGAAGCAGCCACGCTGCGGGACTTGATGGGCGCATCCGCCTTTTGACGAGCCGGTGCCGTTTTCCGAGGCCAGCCTCTCGGAAAATCAGAATCGCAGAATCGATTGATGTAGCTGTCGAAACATCCATCGAACAGCAGCCCCGTTGCCAAGCCCGCCATGAACCCACAGGCAATCGCGGCCTCTCCTCTAATTTGCATATGTCCCTCCTTAATTAATCTTGAAGATAAAAGCGGCGCGCGCCGCAGGACCCATGCCCTTGCGGCGCGCGCCGAAAATGATCCGCTTTCCTCCGTCCCTAACGGATCAGCTGGCGGCGCTTGTCGGACAGGAAGACGCCGGCGGCAACCAGGACCGTGCCTCCAATTACGAACGTCTCGCCCAGCAGGTTGGACACGTCGCCCGTGGCGGGCATCGTCGTCTGCTGCGTGGTGGCCTCGGACGCCGAGGTCATGTGCTTGGCCTGGTACGCCACCTGCGTCGCAGGCTGAGTCTGCTCGCCATTCCCGCGCTCGGCGGCCTCTTGGCGAGCGATCTCGGCGTTGAGCTCGACAATAGCCTGGTCGAGCTCGGCCTTGGCGGCGGTATAGTTGGCAAGCGCCTCCAAGTAGGCAGGTGCCACAGCATCCGTCGCAGCAACGGCAGCGTCGAGCTCAATCTTGGCAGCTGCGGCGCGCTCGGCGGCATCGTGGGCTGCAGCGATCTTAGCGTTGAGCGCCTCATCCGCATCGTTGGCACGGCCGCTAGCGATGGCGTCGGCAAGGTTGATCCTGCGCAGGCGGGCAACCGCGGCGGCAGAAGCATCGCGATCAGCGGTCGCATCCGTTACGGCGTCGTCCGCCGCAGTCACGCCAGACTCGGCATCGGTCTTCGCCGAAGCCGCTGCCTCAACAGCAGCATCGGCAGCGGCCTTGTCCTCCGTCGCCTGAGCAAGCGCCGCGGCGGCATCATGTAGCTGAGCCGCACGAGCAGCAGCCGCGACGGATGCGGCCTGAGCCGCGGTCACAGCCGTGCCGGCACCGCTCGCAGCAGCCTGGGCGGCAACAAGCTCGGCCTGGGCAGCAGCGACGTCGGCATCTGCCTGGCCTGCCGCACCCTGCGCGGCATTCACTGCAGCCTGCGCGTCAGCCTGAACGGCACGCGCCCCCTCGAGCACCGCCGAGGCCGCATCAAATGCACGCTGAGCAGCGGCAACGTCGGCAGAGTACGCAGCCAGCTCGTCCTGGGCGGCAGCAAGCGCGCTCTCCTTGTCGCCAACGCCGGCGCGAGCGGCATCCAGCGCACGCCGGGCAGCGGCAGCCTTGCCCTTGGCGACATCGAGTTCATCAGACTTGGCAGTCACGACACTCTGCGCCGCGGTAACCGCAGCGCTGGCAGCGTCCACGTCGGCGCGGGCATCAGCCACGGCACGCGCAGCGGCCTCAGCCGCGGCCTGCTTCTCCCCCACGGCAGCCTGGGCATCCGAGGCCCCAGCGGCAGCAGCGTCAACATCGGCGGCAGCAGCATCGACTTGAGCCTGCCTTGCAGCGGCGGCCTGCGACGCGGCGCTCACCTTGCCGCCAGCCTGCGCAGCCGCGCCCTGAGCGGCAGAAAGCTCCTGACGAGCCGCGTCCACGCCCTGCCCAGGATTTGCCAACGAGTCACACCACGCATTAAGCGCAGCCTCGTATTCGGCAACCGTCATCGGATTGGCGGCATTCGTGTACCATCCTCCAGACATAGAGAACGTCTGCGCCTGCGTAAGCCAACGGTTCATCGTCCCGCGCGTGCAAACCCCCATGCCCGTTACGGTGTAATCGGGATCGATCACATTCATGTAGTGACCGACTGTATGCACGCTCCCGCCATGCGCAGCAACGTAGCGGTCCACTTCGTCACCATGCTGACGATAAAAATCGAAAGCAGCCTTTCCCGTAAGGCCCGTCGCTCCCAGCGTAGCCGCAGCGCGGTCAAAGACGGCCTTTTCCTGATCGACCCACTGGATGAACGGATCGCTTCCGTAGTTCCACGCCACGTTTTCGCCCACGTTGAACTGCTGAGCATGGGCAACCTTGGTGTCGGAGTAGTTCGCATCGGCAATGGCGGTCGCCATCATGTTGTACGTCACCTTGAGCTCGCTCAAGCCGACGCTCTTGCGATACTCGTTGCACGCCTTGAGCCACACAATTGCTTGCTTCATGTTGGCCAGACTCGTCGCGTCAACCTCCTCGCCCACCTTGGTAAGGCTGGCATATTTGCAGTTGAGAATCAGGTCCGCTGCATCGTCGGCACCCACGCTCTTAAAGAACGCGATGGCGCCCTGGCGGTAGTTTTCCGCCGAGGCATTCGCCGTAGCTTGGGCAGCGTCGAGCTTGGCCTGCGCCTGAGCCACAGCCTGGTCGGCCTGCTGCTTTTGAGCCTTTGCCTGGTCGAGCGCCTTGTCGGCAGCGTTCTTCTCGTCCTTAGCGGCCGAGAGCTTGGCCTGAGCGTCGGCCAGCGCCGCGAGCGCATTGGCATGCTCGGCCTTAGCCTGATCGACGGCGGCGTCTGCCGCGGTCGCAGTAGCCGTGGCAGCGTCCAGCTTGGACTGCGCGTCAGCCGCAGCCTGCTGCTGGACGGCGAGCGCCTGCTGAGCAGCCTGCACCTCACCCTCGGCAGTGGTCACTTCCTGCGAGGCGGCTGCAAGTTCGCCCTCGCGCTGCGCCTGGACCGACTTGGCGGCCTCCAGCGTGGCAGCAGCGGCGTCCACCTTTGCCTTGGCAGCCTCGTACTCCGGGCCTGCTGCACCCTGCTCGGCACGGTCGAGGTCGGCTTTGGCAGCGTCATAGCTCGCCTGAGCGGCATTCACATCCGCGTCGGCCGCGTCCTTTGCCTGCTGAGCTGCCGAAAGCTTGTCCTGGGCGTCCTGCTTTTTAGCCGCGGCAGCGCCAGCAGCAGCCTGGGCATCCGCAACCCTAGCCTGCGCGTCGGCGGCTTGCTGCTTTGCCTGCTCCAGCTCGCTCGCGGCTTGCTCAGCAGCGGCCTGAGCTGCGGCTACGGCCTCGGGCGTGGCATCGGATGCGGCAGCCTGGGCAGCCTCAAGCGCAGTCTGGGCATCGCCTGCCGCCTTTTGGGCGGCAGCCAGAGCTTCGTCCTTGTCCGCCAGGTTCTTCTTAGCGGCACCAAGCGCAGCCTGAGCGTCCTCAAGCGTCTTCACATCCGCATCGGCCTTGTCCTGCGCAGCGCCCATCTGCTTTTCCAGCTCGGTCGAAGCGGCAGAAGCAGCAGCATCGCTTGCGCCGCGAGCCGCGTCATAGGCACTCTGCGCCTGCTGCTGGTTGGCGGCAGCGGCATCGTAGGGAGCGGCGGCCGTATCCAAATCGGCCTTGGCGGCAGCGGCCTTAGCGCGAGCCGCATCGACCGCAGCCTGCAGGTTGGCGACCTTCTGCGCCGCCGACACCGTGCCCGCGCCAGTACTAGCAGCGGCCGCGCTCGTCAACGGAGACAGCACCGCAGCCGGCTTCCCAGTAGTGTCGGCACCGTTCGCACCCTGCGCCACCGCAGTCAGCGGAGACAGCAGCGACCCGCTCGCCATGGCGATTGTCGCCACGGCAACCGTCGCCATATGCCCGGCGGCCTTCGCCTTACCCACAGCGCCGCCGTTGATGTTCTTATTCACGCTCTTGCTCATTGCCGATTCCTTCCCACGATGAGCTGATGTTTGATACACATAGTCGATCTAACGTGCCCCGCTAAAAAGAGGTGATAACGGGGTAATAAAATCGGAGGTTCTAGATCGCGAGTCGGCTGAATTAGCGGATGCCGAATTCATACTCCCACTCGTGCTCAATCTCGTTCAGATACTCGCGATCTTCGGCGCTAGGCTCCAAATCGCTCTGATTGTACAGGTAGTTCTTGGTTTTAGAACTGCCATAGTATTTGTACATCGCCTGAAGGTTGATCTGCTCGCTATTGTCGTTGTAAAGGGGTGAAATACAGGTAGTCATTGCTCAAGTCCCTCCAAGATAAACTCTAATGCGTATGCTTGGTCTCTTTTCGAGACCCCATCTGATGTGCTATGACTGCAGTATATGCACTCCTACTATAGGATGCAAGAACAATTTTAGATTTCTAGTACATATAACTCGACTACACTCTTATGAGCATTCATCGCCATCCCCCACCGCGCCCTCACGCGCAGCGCACTCGTTGAGATACTTGACCGGAATCGGCCACACGGACGGAGCCTTATAGCGCGAAAGGCCTATGTTGGCCAGCTGAACCAACAGCTCGGACAAATCATCGCCGCCGAGCATCTCAATCGAACGCACGTGAATCGCAGTCGCCATATCCTCCTGGGTGCCGTTGTTGACGCCTACAAAATAGCAAGTCCTGCCCGCGCGCTCGAACGTTCCAATGCCGTAATAAGGCGAGTTGTAGCTCTCGAAAATCTCTTTCTTACGCCCCGCCTTGCCCGCGAGCTGATGCTCGCCCACCAGAGCCATAAAGTTGTTGGAAAACGTCGTCAGTCCCGTATCCCGCACGCGCGCAAGCATAGACCGCCCACCCGACTGCACGTCAAAGACATAGGCGCCCTTATCGAGTTTGCCGTCCGCGGTCAGCAGAACAAGCTCCATCTCGTCCTCGGGACCATCCTCTGCCGAATGTGAGGCATAGCGCATGCCACCATCCGTGCCAATCGCCAACGTAGCGATACGCGAATCCAGCTCAATCTTGTCCTTTGCTTTATGCGGCACATCGACTAAGCCACACACCGTCACCGACTCAATATCCAAAGCGTCAAGATCAAACGCCGCCACCCGCTCGTCGACAACATCCTGCTTTACCAGCAGTTCTTTAAGCATGGCGCCCAGGATCGCCTCTTGCGCATTGCGATCCTTTTGCTTTGGCACCACCTTAAACAGTGGCTCGCACACATCCGGCGTCACGTGCTGTTCCACCACGCCAACATGTAAGGCATAGCCGTCGTCCTCAGCAACCTCATTTGGCACAACGACAAGGTTCAGCGCCCGCGAATCCACGGCTCTTCCGCCATACGTTGCGCGGACGCCCCACGAGGAATCGTTAAGTCGATCGGCCAGCTGGCGCGCCACTTCGGCAAGCCCATTGCGCGCAAACGACACCACGATTCGCTGCCCCGCCATGCGCTCCGCAACCACGCGCGCGTACTCATCACCCTTGAGCACCTCGTAGAAACTCTTACGCGGGTATTCCATGAGCGTCACCCGGGCGAAGTCGCTGTAACGGCGTTCGAGAATCTGCAGCTCTCGATACAAAATGCCCTTCTTGGTATAGGCGACCTTGTCCGCCTGGGCCGAGAACGTCAGATCACGGCGCTTGGACGGCTTGTCGCCCTTGGCTCGGCGCAGGATGTACTCGTCTTTTTGTTCGTGGGCAAGCACCATCGTCGCCACGGGCGATAGTCTGTAGCCCACTTGGCTCTTAATCTTTTCGAGCTCTTTCTCGTCACCTTGTGCCCTGCCAATAAGCACACGGCGCTTGGTAAACGTCCGAATCTTAAGATCAAAGGTGCAATCCTCATCGATAACGATTTCAACCGTTTCGATCTTGGCAGGTCCCCTTCCGTCGCTTTCGACAGCATCGCGGCGGGCACCCTTGGCGCTAATGACATACAGGTGCCCGGTGTCATTGGGAACTTTGTCCTCAATCCCCTCAAACTGAGAGCAGGAGTTGAACAGCAAACGGAGCGCAACGTAATCGTCCAACTCGTTCCAATTAGTTTTAATCGGAACTATCTGCTCCTGATAAAGCGAGGCATTAAGGTCGCCCGTCTGCACGCCCGCTTTGACCATCAGAAAGACGCGGTTGTCTGCAAGCTGCGTGAGCGCGACGACCTTGCCCGTCTGGCACACATCGGCCATAAAGTTCGCCACGGCATGCTTGCCCGCATCGCCGACGTTGCACCAAAAGACCGAGTAGCGCCGCTCGGCAGCAACGGCATCGAGCTGTAGCTTAAACTCAGATACGGCAATGTCTCCCAAGCCACACGACTGGTTATGCTTCGATTGCACGGCCGATCGCCTCCATCATCTCCAGATTGATTGCACCGTCAGCGGCCATATAAGGAACGGAGAACACAGTCCCTTCGGCGTCGAGTGCCTTGGGCACGCACTCAAGCGCTGCCCCATCAGCCAAAACGTTGACGATTAGCAGGCGTTTCGCCCCAACCTTTTGAGCCTTCGCCCTAAAGCGCTCGGCATCCGACGCCTCGCGACCGTCGCGAACATAAGCGATATAGGCACCGATGCGATAGTGCTTAAAGTCGATCCACACCCCGGTCTTGTTGCCGGCGGCATCGAGCACCTCAAAATCGCCGCCCGTCTCGGCATGGGCCGCATCACCACGAGTAAGCGAATAACGCCCGTCGTAATACGCCTCGAAGATGGCCCTACCGGCAGACTCGCCCAGTTCTCCCAGGTACACCGCCTGGAACATATAGGGCGTCATGTGCACCGTCGCCGCCGGTTGCAGTGTCGCAGGCACCCCGTCACGCGAACAACGCTCGCGCACCTCACGAATCGAGAGCAACTCGGGCACGCGGGCCGCAGCTTGGCTTACTTGGCGAACCTTCGCACCCTTAAAGCCCTCGTTATAGCGGCAGCACTCCTCCAGACGGGCAGTAATTTGCTCGACAGGCTCACCGTCATAGCAGGGAAACTCGAAATGCGGCACCTTACAAGCTCCGCCTTCCGCATACGCATAGCCACTCGCAGCGTACGGCATGCGCAACGCGGTGCTCTTGCGCGCCGGATAGTTTGCGAGGTCCTCCCACGGCAGGCAGAAATGATGCAGATAGAAGTCGCGCTCGTCGTCAAAGGCGGCGAGATCTTCTTCGCGCGCATCGAGCGAAGTGACTTTCCACGCCAGCTTCTCGTGCTTTTGCCGGGCAAGATTGTTCCTAAAGGCGGCAAGATTCTGTTGCGTAGCGGCAGCGTGCTGCTTCTTGTCCGCCATGTGATTGTTGACAGCCGCACAGGCGCCAACCACCTGCTCCAGCTCGTAACCCATCGGCAAATCGTGCAAGAACGAAAAGTCGCAATCGCCGGCGATTTCGCGATCGAGCATCACCTGAACGTGCGGCATCTTTACGCTCGTGCGCATCAGGCGACCCACGGCCTGCGCCACAATGCGAGCACCTTCGACCTGATAAGAGAGGGTGTCGCGCACCGGCAGATTCCGTTTGGTGCCAGACAGCAGCAGCCGTACGTTATGACGCTTTTCGGTAAACGGGACCTCTCCGCGCGCCACCAACTCTTCCTGTTCAACCACACCTGTCAACGCCTGCTGAACAAACGTCGTCGAGCTAATCTCGACTTCCGACGTCAAACGGCTCGTAGGCGACTCAATGTACAGAAAGTCCAGGTCCATCTTGGGACGGCGGTCGGTATCCTCGAAGCCGCAATCAACCTGTCGTACCGTGCGACACAAACTTTCCGGTACCTTGTATTTAAGATTCTTGGAAAAGCCACCAGCCGACAAATTGATAAACATCAGGGTTGGCCGGCCCATCTCGAGACGGTTTTGAGCATCGCCCCAACCGGTATCCCATTCTGCAGCGTTAAAGCACGGCACCATATCCTTGGCCTCCTTGAGCGACTTCTCGTACGACGCCTCGGGGCACTTAACGTTCCTAATCACCAGCTCGGCAACGATTTCTCGGGCAAGGTCCAGCGCCAAGCTATTAAAGTCGCCATGGTTTCCTATGTGGCGCGTAGTAAAGATGGCCCCCGCTTGATGCTCGTTGAGCGCCACGCCACGCGCCCAGGTGCTCACGGCAACGAGCGTCTTGCTTAGGCGCTTCAGTTCAAACTCGATGCTCTTGACGTCGCTTGTGCCCACCCTGTCGGCGATCTTTAAACGCAGACGCACCGCAAGCCCTTCACTTACGCCGACCTGGTCAAAGAACTCCATCACGCGTTCGTACGTCTCGTCGGGCGATACGATGGCCCCACCAAAGGCACCGCCGGCCAACGCGGCCATACCGACAAGATTCTTGTCTTCGTCAACCCAAGCAACATCAACGTCGCACGTCTTTGCCGCCTGTTTGTTAAACAGCCTGGTCTGTCGAACGATCTCTTGGTTGAACTCGCCGATCCACGTATCCTTGCGAACCACGCCGTGCACTTCGTCCAGGTAATCCAGGTTAAAGTTCTTTACGGTCGATGCGCTCCAAGTTGCGCTCATACACACGCAGGGTGCCTTGGCAGCAATGGAGGCCAAGTACGCCTCGGGCATGCGCTCAATGCCATGGCTGGTTAGGTGCGTGGTAAACATATGGTCGAGCGTGGTTTCCATCACCAGGTAGTCAACGCCATGCGCATACATCGAGTCATCGGCTGCGTCAATATCGTCGTTCTTACGGTTCTTAAAGAACAGCGCCATCATCAATGCATTCCAAAAGTTTTTCTCACTGGTCTGATCGTTCCTAATGCCCAGCGCATCGATAATGTTCTTGCGCGAAAGATCATCCTTGTACGAAATGCTGCCGTAATACAGGCTGTCCATAAGCGCAGCGACCAAGATGACCCACCACCATCCTGACGATGCCGCGAGCACGACGCACCGCCTTGCTGACAGTTGGTTGTCCACTCGTCCCATGAGCCGTAATCATATTGTGGGTACCGCTCTCATTAAGCTTGTAACGCAACGGGTTTACCGAGTTATCGCCCACCGAGATATCATCACGGCCAAATAGACGACGACCAGAGAGCTGTTGTTCTTCTTTCGCCTCATCAGACAGCGCAAAAGGCAGATGCAGCTTCATCTCCTTAATGCAAGAGGCAAGCGCCTTTTGAATATTCTCGGCATCCTTGGCGATTTCTTCGGCAGCTTCCTCTACGCTCGCTCGCGAAACCCTGTTCCTCTCGGCATTCGACCCCTTGTGATCGCCCGACGTGGAAGCGTGCGTGTAGACCGCCATCCATTGATCTCGATTTCCCAGCAGCAAGGGGTCCACCACGCCGCCGTTAAAATGACGATCAAGGATGCGCAGCACCTCATCCGGCTGAAACGTCACGGGATCGTCCGTCAACGTCGACAGCATATCGGACTTCATATGGTCGATTTCGTCAAAGATAAACATGCTCTTCTCGGCGGCTGACGCATTAAAAAGCACAACCCCCGCACCGGTCACCGTATCAATTCTGTTGACGAGCTTTTGAGGCGTGCACGCAATCACATGCGGCATGCTCTCGTCGTTGAGTAGCGCGGACGGCCAAATCTGGGGGATTATCTCCATGCCGCGCGTGATGTTTTTAAGCTCGCAACTCACTACCCAACGCAAGCTCGCATCAGCTAACGACAGCTTCTCCCACAGGCTGGGGGTCAAACGATCGACAACGCTTCCTAGGCGTCTCCTTGTGTCAAGGATACCCAAAAGGTCATCGGCGACCTCCATAGCGCTACGCCACGCCCGCTTAATGACGCGACAAGAGCGCTCGTCATCTGCTTCGATGGGACACGGGATTTTGTGCACACCCACGGCGCCCTTGCCGCGGGTGGCCTCGATCCAATGCAGGATGTTCTCCCCCGCGCGTGGAAGATCGAACACCATGCGCTCCGCATCTTTGGAATCCATGCCCTGATCAGCTAGCAGTTGGCGCACGTTTGCAACATAATTGTCGCGGTTGTCCTTACCCGGAACCACAAACACCAGGGTGCGGCGACCGGAACATTTATTAAAACAGCCCGACTCATCCCAGCCGCCGGCAATCAGGTCGGCCGTGACCTGCTCGGCGGTGTAGTTTTTGCCCGAGCCCGTCGTGGCGCCCAAAAAGTACAGACCGTTGTTGTCCTGATCCTTGGGGACAAACAGCGCGCGCTCAAAAAACTCGCGCATCGCCTTTTGGCGCGCGAGATAGGGAGCGAGCTCCTTGTCGCCCGTAGACGACGGAATCGATTGACAGTTGAGTTCCCACGTAGCCATGGTCATACCTCCGATTTAGTTGTTGCATGTGTTGGATACCATCCCGTGCGGACAAAAACTCACGCAGGACGGTTAAGGCGGCGGCATCCATGCCGCCTGAAAAAGGAAAGAAAAGAAAGAGAAACGGTCCGCGATTACTCGCACGAAGCGAGCAGCTTCTTAAGATCGCACTCCAGTGCGTCACGTTCCTCGGTGTCGATCGCTGCAAGGGCGACACGCATCAGGGACACCTCGCACGGAGACTCGCTTGCACGGCTATCTCCCAACGAGCCCCGAAGCATGACCGTGCCTGTTCCCGGGCAAGCGGAACAGGAGCGCTATGCCCAAGAGTACGAAGCAAAACAGCGCGCCTACGAGGACGCCCTTAAGCAGGCGGAGCATTACGCCGCGAGCAAGGAAACGATGTAGCGACTAGGGTCAGTAGGCTGTCCGGTCTTTTCCGACAGCCTACCGATCAGGCGCGCCGTTCAATGCAGCGGCTAGAGATTCTCATCAGACTTCGAACTGGCCCTGGCCGCTTCTTCGTCCTCAATCAATTTCCTGACCGCTGAATAGGCGTCATACGTAGCGTCTTCGATCTTATCCAGGGCTTCTGGATCATGCATGCACCCGCCCTCCTGGAGTTTCTGGATCAAAAACCAGGCAGCAGTGAGCAAGTTGTCAACATCCTCAACATCCAACTGATCAATCGAATACGCGCTATCGTCGAGTCCCACCAAATATGAACTGGCGACGCGGATGGCCTTACTTACATATGGCTCAAGATCGTATTGGGGGTAGTGGGCATCGAGGGCCGTTAACGGATCGGTCGGCTCAACCCAATAGAGCATCGTTGCGCTCTCGCGCTTCTCCAGCGGATACTGCTCGACCGCTTTTTCCCAGCTTACATACCAAGGATTGTCATCCTTGTCTGCAAGCGATTTGCAGTAAAAAAGTGCTGTAGCAGCACTTGCGCAAGAATAGTTGTAGCGCGCCCTGCTCTTCTTGAACTCATCGTTTAGTTCATCGCTGTAAAAGAGCTCCGCCTCCATGATCAGGAACGGACCATCGTCATCCGTAATGCTCATGGGATAGTTGTTGCATTCGTAGTCCGGATACATTTTGTCTCCAATCAACCGTTCGGACACATTAACAAGCGATATCGAAACCGCGTTCACGCGGAGAGTTGTCATCCTCGTGCCAATCTGCAAGTTTTTCTCATCGCATGAAAAGAACTCGCGATTTCTGCAAGTTTTTCTCATGCCGCAATAAGAACTCGCATGATCGCCACGCTACCTGCGCCACGAGGCAGTAAGGATAAAGGGAAGCCCGGCAAGACACACCACCAAGGCGATGGCTGTGAATGCAAGCACGATAGCCACGCTCACGACGACATAGGCCACGGCAATAAAGGCCAGCGCCAGCAGGCAGGCAAGCAGCTCGGCCACGTAGCACAACACCAGGTTCGAGCTCGCGCGCTTCAGCAGAACGTCGGCAAGGCGGACAAGCTCGACGGCAAAGCCGCTGCCGAAATTACGTCCGGGGCCCTTGGCAAGGAACCACTTGAACAGGCACATCAGGGCGCAACCCAGCATAATCACGATAGAAACGGTCCATACATTGTGCCCCGACTCAACAAGGCTCTGGTCGCCCATTGCGCTGCCGTTGATGAGCCAACTCGTTCCATAGCCCATGAACAGCATCGCCAGCAGCAGGCAGGCGCTCACCGCGGCGAGAGAGCGCGACACACGGCTGCAGAATACCGGCACCTCGCAGCTGAGCCCAAACCCCTCGCGAACGCGCCAGACGGCATGGTAGGCGGGATACGCCGCGACGAGCGCAGCCACGAGTAGCGATGCCCAATCGGACCCGGGCGCCGCCGATGCGTACTCCGCGATCGCGGAAACGGAGTAGTTGGTATGGAACGAATTGTTAAAGAACAGCGCGACCTCGCCCTTCCAGACGCAAAACGGGGCGGCGACAGAGGCGATGCCGACAGCGGCAACCGCGGCAACGGCAACGAGCAGCGCGCCCTGCACGAGTTTGACCACCTCGCCTTTGGCGGTGCGGGATGCAGACTCAACGGCGCTGGATGAAATTTGGATAGAAGTGTTCATGAGCTTCCTTTCAACAGAAATCAGAACCGGAATCGGCGGCAACTAGGACGCAGCTTCTGGTCGACCCCGATTAGAGGTTGTTCGCCCGCAGTGATACCAAGTCGTTCGGACACATTAACAAGCAATATCGAAACCGCGCTCACGCGGAGGGTTGTCGCCATCGATCCATTCGAGCCCGTCGTACTCATCGATTCCTACATCGGGGATTGACGACCATCTGAACTCGAAACCAAGCTGGTCAAGCTCATCGACTCGCTCATGGATTACTCCGTACGCATCCAGCGCATTCTCGAAATCCTTCGAAGACGCGTAGCCGTGCTCGCACTGCTTGCGAATCTGGTGCAAACGACCCATGGCGGCAGCGATGATCTCGCGAAGAGCGATAACCTCGCGCTCACATACATCGATGTTTCCTTTGTTGAGCTTGATGCAATCGGGCATAACGGCCTCCCTGGTTTTAAGCCTTTTCGCTTGATTCCATTGAACAGCCGCAAACAGCCGCGTAATATGACTTTTATCGCGATTTAAATTTTGGCTGTTTGGAGCATCGATGCTTGAGTCCGAAAAAGAACCGTTTAGCTGGGGTTTTGAGGCTGGCTTTCTTCGCTCTCCCGTCAATCCCCGCATGCTTCTTCTTAACAGAACGCCAGAGATTGATTGCGCCGATGACGGAAACGCAACCGGCAATGCAAGCGCATGGAATCTCGTCTCCATAGCCAACGACCTATTACGCGTCGACTTAAGCTCACTTTTCAACGAGATTGGGGGCCACTTTCGTGAGCGAGCAAAACTGCGCTTCTACATCGATTTGCAGAACGCCATTCGGCAGCCCCCTGCTCCCCACGATGCGCAACACGCTTCGATGAACTACGCAGCCGAGCCAGACCATGACGACGGGCTCAATCCAGACGATTTCGACCAAGAGTCCGCGCAAGCAGAATTGAACGAAGCCGAAATCGCAGTCAACCTTCAAAAACAAAAGGAACGCGACCTCGATTTCTTTGCTCCGTTATTCGACAAAGCCATTACGCGCCATGCGCACGGAGAGATATCTGGCATGGCCAGATATCTTCTTGAAAGTGTCTGCAGGCAGTGTGTCATGAACATCACAGCGATTCCCGACTATCGCTATTACAGCTGCTGGATGAACAACAACGCTATTGAGTGCAACGAAATCAACCGCCTGTACCGCGCGGTGATCACGACATCGGCCCAACTCAATAAGCAAGAAATGGCGTCCCTCTTCAGCTCCTATCTCAAGCTCGTGTCGAACGACATGGACATTACAACTACCAACGGCAAGACCGAGCTAACAGAACCGGTGCCGTATAAACGCGACAATCCAAGAGACAAATATCCAAAGGTCAACTCGCAGATAGAAACAGCTTGCGTTTGCACCAATACCGATCTCTTTCGAGCGCTTCTCATTGTTTTTTATCAGGAATGCCTGGAGCTTGCCCCGCTGCTTAAAAACACCGAGGCACCTAGCCTGCTCGCGCAAAACGAAGAGTTTTTCCCAGCCACCATCAAAACAAGCGACCCACGACAATTTCGATTATTCGATCAGCAGCTGCCGGCAATCATCCGCTTTGGCGACGCTTTTGCATACGCAGCCAAAAAGCACTTGCCCGGAAACGAAACGGCTCAAAAACTCGAAGAACATTTGAACGATATAAAACGCATGAATAGCGCTACCTTTATGCAGGCGTTTCGCAATAACTATCTTGAGGCTATGCGTGAGAACCAAATCTACGCAAATGGAGACTTCCATACGTATGCAGAACTTAACGACCAGGAAAACCTCAATAGGCTCGTAAGGCTTCAAGCTGTTATTGCAAAGGCAGGAGAGCTTTACTTCACCGAAGAGGAATGGTCCTTTGCAAGCCTTTATGCCCGCATCCTCCACGAGCTGCTGCTGTGCGGCATTATGCCGATAGCATGCCAAACCTGCGGTTCGCTCTTTTTTCCGACCGGTCCTAATAGCAAGTACTGCGATCGATATAACGTGGCAACCAAACTCTATTGCAACCCGCGACACAACGCCAAAAAACATCTTGGTCGCAAATCACCCCGCGATGTCGCGCTCAATATACAGAGAAAAGCCGACACGGCATACAAAAAGGGTTTAACAGATTGTGCCCACTATTTTGACAGCCTTGGCAATTTTGTTCTGAATGGTCTTGGCCCAACATACCAAGCGAGTGACCTAATTTCCGACGAGCTCTATACGGCATGGCTGTCTATCGTCAACCAGCCCAAATGCAGGACAAAAATCAGGCGACCAGATAGGAACGGTTTTCCATACCCTGTACTGTGGTACGGATTCATCCTCGATGGCATACAGTATGTACAAGTCGAGTTTCCCGAAGCCGAGTACCCGGCGCTTTTTGAACGCTTGAGCCAGCTCGCCGAAAGCCCGCAATCAAAGTGCACGCTGGAGCACAAGGGACCCGGCGAGCACCCATACAGCTCATGGCTTATCAAGTTATACGAGTTGCTGGAGATCATTGCGCAAATTAATAGCGCCGACCAGGTGGCAAAGCCCATTCCATTGCTTGGAATAGATAGGGACGATTGTGTCTCGACCGACCCGACCGCCCAAAGCACACGGAGCGCGCCCGACGCCTGCGTCTACAGCACCGGCACGATAGATGGCCTTAGCTTTACCGTGTATGCGAAGGGATATGACCCGGAGAAGCTGGGCTGAGCTTGATGCAGCGGCTTCGAGGGTAGTGTCGCGAATGTTGTTGTAGGGCTCGGTTCTCGAGCTTAGCCGCAGGTTGAGGTGGTAGCGCGCGGCCAGGCCAGTAGACAGGGATGGCGGCAAATAAGTCTGAAACGCCGCAAGAGCAGGAAGGACAGGCGTAAGCTTGGCTTAATGTACGCCGAAGGGACTCGGTTCTCCAGCAAGGTATTGCGTTAATTATGCTTCTATAAGAATCTGCCTGATTCGAATGATATTATTCGCCTGAAAGAGTAGAATGAGAACAGTTTTGTCGGATTAAACTGGATGTCGCTTGTGGATTATATGACTATACAAGAAGCAGCAGACGCTTGGGAGATCACTCCGAGAAGAGTGCAGACGCTTTGCTCTTCGGGAAGGATTGCTGGCGCTGAGAAATTTGGCAGGCAATGGGCAATCCCTGCAACTTGCGAAAAGCCTGCAGATGCGAGAATTCATACTGGTCAATACATTAAAGCCGCAAATGATTCTACAGAGTCTTTAGTCGTGAATTTGGATGAGCAAATCCATAGCAAAATGGTTGGACGTAACGCACCTAAACATGCTTTAACTCCAGAGGGCATGCTTGAAGTTATTGACTATAAGAGCATTGAAGGTAATATTCCTGATCAAACATATGATTTCGTAGATTTATTCTGTGGTGCTGGTGGCATGTCCTACGGCTTTCACAAACTTGGCGCACTTACTGGAAGATACCGTTGGGCTGGCGCAGTGGATATTGATAAGCATTCAATAGCTACTTATAAGCACAATTATGGATGCAGCCCGATTAATCTAGACCTAGGCGATGCCAGCATCGAAGATGTTCGGTCGGCTTTAAATTTGAACCCTGAGCATAAGCTGATACTCATCGGATGTGCCCCTTGCCAGGGGTTTTCATCACATCGCAAAAAGGACCACCGAGGGGTTGATTCCAGGAATACCCTCGTTGGTCGCTTTGCCGAGATTGCCGCAGCCCTAAAACCGAGCATCATTATCATGGAGAATGTTCCTGATCTTTTAGCCAAGAAGCATTGGCATCATTATCTCGCGTTCAAGACAGTTGTAGAGGATGCTGGTTATAACATTGCTGTCGATATTCTCAATATGGCAGATTATGGAGTTCCACAATCGAGATTTAGAACCGTATTGATTGCATCGAGAGACTTCATACCAACTCTGCCAGAACGAACATTTGAACCTGAGAATTATCGCACCGTTCGCGACGCGATTGGTGACCTCCCCCCTCTAAGTTCTGGTGGCAGAGACCCGCATGATCCTATGCACATCACCTCTCGTCATAGAAAGGAAACCATCGAGATACTTAGGAGTGTGCCTAAGGATGGCGGAAATAGGCCACATGGTGTTGGACCGAAATGCCTCGACAAGGTTGAAGGCTTTTATGACGTATATGGAAGACTTGCATGGGACAAGACGTCCGTTACCATCACAGCAAGGTGTCGGACGCCGTCTTGCGGAAGGTTCACACATCCGGAGCAAGACCGAGGACTGTCGGTTAGAGAAGCAGCATTGTTGCAGGGTTTTCCAAAGGACTTCTTTTTTGAAGGGCCATTCGATGACAAATACAAGCAAATCGGTAATGCTGTCTCACCTATTTTTTCAACACGTCTGGCGGGGCATATTTTGACTTTGCTTGCTGGACAAAACCATGCTAGCGAAGCCAACGCCATAGATAGCCCTACGTTCGGATCGTATAGCGGCATGATTGCACATGCTCGCAATAAGTCGGTGAAGAAGGAAAAAGGCTATGACGCAGGAGAGTAGATATTCGGTAATTGACTGCTTCTGTGGCGCAGGCGGGCTATCCCTTGGGTTTGAGCAGGCTGGATTCAAAGTCGAGTATGCTTTCGATATAGACGAGAAATCAATTGCGACTTACAAGCACAACAGCACACATCACCGCGGCCCAGCTTTCGTAAGAGACATACACGACGTGAGTAAGGCTAGCATCGTGAATGACCTCGGACATGAGTTGGGTAGCATTGATGTTGTAATCGGTGGGCCCCCATGTCAAGGCTTCAGTGTGCAGCGACGTGGGAGTGACGTTGACGAGCGCAACGATCTTGTCCTTGAGTATATTCGCCTCATTACAGACATAAGACCACGCATGTTTGTTATGGAAAATGTTTTGGGGATTCTTTCAACTAGAGGGAAAGCATACATTGCGCAACTCGAAGACGGACTAGGTGGAATCGGGTATAGCATTCAGAAAAAGACACTGCTTGCAAGCGATTATGGGGTACCCCAGAGCCGAAAGCGCGTCATCATTGTTGGCGAATTAACCGAACGCGTTAACGAATCTTTTTCGTATCCATATCCCACATGTGATGAACCAAGAACCGTTCGTGATGCGATTGCAGACCTAATGGATAAAACCGAAAGCGATTTGCCCAATCACCGCGCCGATAGTCTTTCGGACATCAATTTGAAGCGCATACGAGCGATAAAAGAAGGCGAAGGCCACGACTCATTGCCAGAGGAACTCCAATTGGAGTGCCATAAGAAGCATAAGGGGCATAGACACCTCGATACCTATGGGAGGATGGCGTGGGATAAGCCTGGACCGACTATAACAGCCAGGTTTGATAGTTTTTCGCGGGGTAGGTTTGGCCATCCGGTATTGGACAGAACTATCACCTTGCGTGAAGGAGCGCGCCTCCAAACATTTCCTGATTCGTTTGAGTTTATGGGCGGTAAGGTCGACATAGCCAAACAAATCGGTAATGCAGTGCCGCCCTTACTCGCGAGACAAATAGCAGACAGCGTTAAACTGGCCTTAGGAGAGTAAGGGCATGGAAGATAGAATTGAAAATTGGCCTTCAGGCAGTCGCGACACGACAGAGTTCCCCACAATCGACATCTCAATCGATGTCGCCATGCGGGAGCACCTGCAAGCATTTTGTGATTTAGATGGGATAGCGTGGGACAATTACGACCTTCAAGAAAAAACCAGCGGATTAAGCGTCGCCTTTTCACGACTTAGAACCTATAGAAAAATGTACGAACGTCTCGGCCTTATTTATCGTGATGAGGACAAGATTAGACTATCGAAGCTCGGAAGGGAAATGCGGGACCTACAAAGCACCCTGGAAGCGATGAAAGACGAGCTGTTACGCAGCATGATCACAACAGCTGTTGACGTCCTTGCAAGGTACCAATTGAGGAATCCTATCGATGGCCCCAATTTGCCAAGAACATGTAACGTTCAGCCCTATTTGTGCATCTGGAAAGCCATGCGCGGGCTTGACAACAAAATCAACATCGAGGAAATGAACAGGGTTATCCTTCATGTTGCGACAATGGATGACATTGATGGCGCTGTTCAGAGAATCAAATCTGCTCGCACGGTTTACGGCAACTATACTGAGATTTCATCCTCTGAACTTGACGAGGTGCTGGGGAAGCAGGTTCACCCCGACCAACCATCCGCAAGAATAGCCCCCTGGTTTTCTTCGGCGGGCTGGGGCGGACTTATCATCGAAACGCGACAGCAAGATGGCGGCTACCGACGATTAACCTCTGCGGCAATCGACATCATTGACTCCAAACTCGACAATCCTCCGGACTTCTTCCTCACAGACGATGAGGAAGCGTGGCTCCACTACTATATCGGCGAAGAGACGACTGGTGTAGATGCCGCCATAGACACCTGTCTCGCTGACACTGTTTCTACTGGTTCCTTCAGTATTGATGTCTTGCCAAATGATCTAAAAATAGATTATTCCAGACGCTACATTACATCGCTACTCGCAAAGCCTTTTGTCATACTCACGGGCAATAGCGGTACCGGGAAGACACGGATATCCAAACGATTTGCGAAGTACTTAGAGGTTCGAGATGAAGACGGTGAACCGAACTGGCTGCTCGTTCCGGTCGGTGCCGACTGGACCGACAATACTAAGGCGCTTGGCTTCTTCAACCCTCTTGCTGATGGCGGTAAAGGCACATATGAAGAGACCGGGATTCTCAAGCTTATCAAGCGTGCCAACGCTCATCCCGATATGCCTTATTTCCTCATTCTCGACGAGATGAACCTGAGCCATGTCGAGCGGTATTTCGCCGACTTCCTCAGCCACATGGAGACTGCCGGAGACGACAATCTAATCGAGTTAGACGGTGTCGACACAAAGCTGCCCTACCCTAGGAACCTGTTCGTGATCGGCACCGTGAACATCGACGAGACCACCTACATGTTCAGCCCCAAGGTGCTCGACAGGGCAAACGTTATCGAGTTTAAACCCGAAAAGGAAGATGTGCTCAGGTGGTTTACGGCGGCCGAAGGTGCGGTAGATACCGTTATTGCCGCCCCAGGCGTCGCTCAGAGCTTCCTCCGCCTCGCCGAGGACATCCGAGGGGACAATAACCTTATCAGCCCAGATGACTCTGCAGCCATTACGGAGAAGTTTGGCGAGCTCTACGATGCCCTCGAGATCTGCGGTTTCGAATTTGCCTACCGGACCGTCCGCGAGGTGCGCAGATATGTCAACGCTGCCCACGAATTCGACGTTGAAGGCTACGATCTAGGGCGCGCCATTGACGAGCAAATCGTTCAAAAGATCCTGCCGAAGCTGCATGGCAACAGGCGCGAGATCGGTGACCTGCTCGATGAGTTGACGAAGCTGTGCGACGGGGAGTTGAGTTCTGCAAAAATCGGGCAGATGAAGACCAGGCTAGCGAATGTCCAATATGCGAGTTTCATCTAAAGTCATGGGCGAAGCAATCGGCGCAGTTTGCATCTTGGAAAGCGGAAGGTGTATTGCAAAGCTCTACCAGAGCGGGACGCACGCCCGCATCAACTGGGATAAAGAAGTCGAGTCCGGAATGGATGGACTATCTTGCTTTGGTTTCAAGAACGACGCTGCAACGGGTAGACCAAATGCAGCACCTTTCGCCATTGTGGAAGGCCTCGATGGGGATCACGTGCTCCGTATCAACGAAACTACGAAGTACATTCTGGAATATGAACCCATGACCGACGGGAACATCCCGCCAGCGGCCATTTTCCAGAACGAGGGAGATAACCTAAAGTGCGATAGAAACGGACTCTTCGTCAGCTTCCAGTATGTGAACTACCTCGGCCGCTCGCGGATCAGGTTTGGCGAGGGTGGTGATGCGTCTGTGCTGACGTTCGACGTAGTTCCCCTTAAGATGGGCTACGAGGACGACTACATCGAGCTCACCGAGGAGCTGGCCGAGAAGTGCGCGGCATTGCTCCTGGACTATATCGGTTCCACATCAAACGTATACAAACTTGACGACGGGAGCCGCGATACGCTGCTCGAGCAATTCGTCTTCCTGCGGCAGTTCTGCTACGAGAACAACCTCCAAACCCTGTTTGAGGCCATAAAGCGAAACCCAGACAGGACGCTTGAACGCGAAGACGAGATGCGCCCGACGGGCATGGGCTTGCCGTCCAGGAAGTTCTACACGAACCCCTTTTCTAACAGCCGCTCCTGGATCGGACTCGAAGGCAAAGGCGATGGCGTCGGAATGTTCCTGCCCTCGATGGTCAACGTTACTCGCAAGTTCGACCGTCTCGACACTCCTGCCAACCGTTTCGTCAAGTTTGCCCTGCAGGAAATCGATCGCGTGAGCACCTCGTTGATGGATGCACTCGACAGGGAAAAGCGCAACGCACGCCAGACCGAGTGCTACATGGAGGCGTTGGCACTTCACAACATGCTCGACACGATATTCGCCGACGCATTCTTCGATGACATAGGCACCCTGCAGATGATGCCGCAGAACAATCAGGTGCTGCAAAAGCGCGAAGGGTACTCGCAGATCTTCTCGGCCTATTCGATGCTTGATATGGCTCTCCAGCTCGATTGGAAGGGTAAGGACGACGTCTATGAGGGCGAATCGAAGAACGTGGCACTTCTCTACGAGTATTGGCTCTTCTTCGAGCTGTTCGACATCATCAGTGGAATCGATGGATGCGAGCCAATAAAGACGGATGACCGTCCCTTCCTCGGTTTTGACCCAGATGGCGGATTGTCGATTGCTCTCAAGCAGGGCGCATGCTCCCGTCAGTGCTTTGAGGTTGCTCGATACGGCGCGAAGATCAACCTCTACTACAACCGCACCTTTTCGCCCAGAGACTTCCAGGCCACCCGATATGAGGGGTCATATTCCAGGCCGTTCAGGCCAGACTACACGCTGGCGATATTCCCGAGCGTCTACGTAAACGAGAAAGCCGCCATTCGCGACGGTGCGGTGGTCTTCGTGCACTTCGACGCGAAGTACCGCATCACTGATCTCACCGGGCTTGTCGGCAAGGACGTTATCTCTGATGAAGATGAACGAGCGGAGCTCGACGAGGAGAAGGCAGGTGCCACGACGAATACCTATAAGCGTGGAGATCTGCTTAAGATGCACACGTACAACGACGCCATCCGCCGCACGATAGGCAGCTATGTGCTCTACCCAGGCTCAGACGAGACGGGTGAGAAGGGGCGATTCAGGCTCTTCGAGGAAATCCTGCCCGGCGTTGGTGCGTTCTGTATCAAGCCGAGCATCAGTCGGACCGCAGAGGGCGTGCTGCGGGGCTTCATCGAGGAAGTCATCGGCACGAATGCTGCCAGGAACACACGACTGAACCGCTTGAGCTACTTCACTGAGATGGTCGTGAACGAGCCGTCTAACACGGCTAAGCCTATCAGTGCGCAAGCCGGTCGTGATGACGATGCGTTTATGATTGGCTACATACGTGACGGAGGGCCGGATGACTATTACCGTTTCCTTGAAAGCAGCGGCAGGCTAAACGAGGGCGGTGAGTTCTTTTTCTACTTCTATGCCATTAAGGACGGGCACGTGTACTCCCATCATAAAGATCTCTTTCGTACGACCCATTTCCGCTTCTACAGGAACGCAATCAGCGAGACAAACACCTACGAACTTGAACCCGTGCTTTGCAAGGTGAAGGCTAACGAGCTGGTTTCGAGAGACGAACTAGCCGACCGGCTGGCCGCCATTGGTTACGAGCGGAATCGTGGGAGCCAGGGGGCGGACTTCTACTACGTGCTTAGCGTGGAGGTCGAGAACGCTGCAGTTGCGCCGCTGAGTCTCGCGTGCGGATTGGTCGACGGGCAGAACGGCAACGATGCTTTCAGCCCGCACTCGCCGAAGTTGGTGGGATAACATTTCACGAGCATGTTGATTGATACAGGAGGAAAGATTATGGACGAGAGAATCGAATCGATAATCCACAAAGCTGTTGATGATGCCGGGCGTTATCCGTTTCTCTTCATCGGCTCTGGCCTCTCCCGTCGTTACTGCGGCACGCCAGGATGGGAGGGGCTGCTTCGGATATCTGCGCCGAGGTGCTTGACGACCCATATGCCTTCGCGCGCTTCAAGAGCCAGGCGAAGATTGCTGTCCAGAACGGCGAGGTCGAGTCCGAGCTGCCGTACGTTGCCACGCTCATGGAAAGCGAAGTGAACCACGAGCTCTTTGCATCGGATGGATTCGCTGCCTTCCGCGAAGGTCACAGTGACGAGCTTACCGGGGACGCTTCGCCCATGAAGATCTACGTCGCAGATAAGATCGCAGGAGCTCGTCTCGTCGAGAGCGCCGAAACTGAGAAGCTGGCAAAGGCGGGCAAGGAGAAGGTTGCCGGCATCATCACCACGAATTACGACTGCATGTGCGAGACTCTGTTCCCTAATTTCACGACCTACGTCGGAGAAAGCGACCTCCTGTTCTCTGACCAGGCTTTCTCCCAGGAGATATACAAGATCCATGGCTCAGTCTCGAGGGCGAGAAGCATCGTCCTGACCAGCGCTGACTATGCGGAGTTCGCGCAGAAGAGGAAGTATCTCTCGGCGAAACTGCTCACCCTCTTCGTCGAGTATCCCGTCATCTTCCTCGGTTATTCGATTCAAGACGAGAACATCAGGTCGATACTGGGTGACATCTGCGAATGCCTACCAGATGACAAGCTCAAACGGCTGGGCAAGCGGCTCATCTTCGTTCAGCACGCAACCGACACCTCTGTTGGCGAGATTTCTATGAGTTTCGGTGGCCGTACGCTTTCGATGACGAAGATCTCCACGGATGACTTCGAGTCGATCTACGATGCGATGCGCAGCTTCCGGAAAATGTATAGCACGCGATTTATCCGCGAGTTGAGGGGCAGCGTGTTCAGGCTTGCGGAGCATATCGACCCGAGTTCCGACATCATCGTCTCAGGGATAGACAATGTCCTCAACGACCTTGACCCGGACCAGAAGATCGTCATCGGCCTGTCGGTGTCACCAAGTAGCATCGGAAAGCCGATTTCACCTGAAGATATCTTCGAGGACATCGTGCTCGATAACCTTCGCTATGACCCAAAGTTCATCGTCGAGAACTACCTCAACATGTACGTGCGTCAACGGCCCAACAACATGCCTGTCTTCAAGTACACGCGCGGACTCGGTGGAGAGGTCGGTAAGGACATAGCGACTTATCTCCCAACGCTCACCTCGATTGATAGCTATCGAAGCGAAACGTTCCGCAAATCGATGCCTGCGACTCGTCGCAGATTCGAAGGGTCGCTGAGCATAAAGGGCCTTGCGAATGCATGCGCGCCAAAGAGCCCGTTCGCGTTCATCCCGTGCCTTTCAGAGGAAGAGATGGACGTCGACGACTTGGAAGCGTTGCTGAGGCGGGCACTGGCTGACGTGGGGAACGACCCTGCCAAGAAGAGGGCTCTGTTGAAAGATTCGCATTATCGGAAGTGCGTCCGCATCTACGACTTCTTGCGCTATGGAAAGTAGGAAGTCCCCCAACCTTCACCAATAGTCCGGGCAACGGCATCCGAACCTAGATCCAGTTGGGGGACATGCTCCCGAACTATGCACGGTTTCCCGCGCAAAGCTAGTCTACCAAAGAAATGTGGAGATTGGCGGCTGGGCGCTTGAGATTCCTGCCAACTGCCACAGCCTTGATTATCAACTTCATCCGAACACCTCCCACATTCATCCGTACATGTACGGATGAATGTGGGAATCCGATACCCTGAGGGCCGGATCGGCCGGCCCCGGGAGATCGGAGGACG
>OIYV01000399.1_pt1 | contig 25831 bp, 24 predicted proteins | sample 1588251 | NCBI WGS metagenome assembly OIYV01 (sample SAMN03283282) | human gut metagenome | biome: human-associated habitat; material: feces | host: Homo sapiens | place: Peru | collected 2012
GACACTTTGTACATTCATATTTCCTTTCGTTTAAATTTTTATACTTTTTATCTTGATTATCACATCTACTGCAAGTTTGGCTTGAAGGATAATAATCATAAATTTTATCCATATAATCACCTTTCATTAATATAGTGTATATTTTTTTTAAATGGTTAGTTTTTTTATAATTTTTCTAATATTTTCATTATATAGCGTGCTACTAGTGTGGAAGCTTTGTTTAAGAATTTTTCATAATCAAGGACATTGTTATTATTTGGGGAGTCTGAGATACTTCTTATAATTAGGAAAGGTATATGGCTTAGATAGCATACTTGAGCGATACTTGCTCCTTCCATTTCGGTACATATTGCATTAAATTTTTTGTTTATTTTGTTTGCCATATTTAAATCTGTGCAAAAAATATCACCTGATGCAATGATGCCTCTTTTGATTGGTAAATTGTTTTCTTTAGCTACTTCATCTGCGATGGTTAATAAGTAGTTATCGCTTTCTATATAAACTCCTATATTAGGGATATAGCCTTTTTCGTGGTTAAAGGCAGTTATGTCAAAGTCGTGTTGTACTAGTTTTTCTCCTAGAACTATATCGCATATGTCTAATTTGTTAGTAAGGGATGCTCCTACTCCTACATTGATGATGTAATCGACATTCATATTATCGATAAGGACTTGGGTACATCTAGCAGAGTTTACCTTCCCTATTCCTGATAGTGCTAGAATGCATTTGTTATTATTTATAGTAGTTTCTTGGAAGGTTAAATCAAAAATTGTGTATTCTTTTTCTATTTTTATATATTCTTTTAAAGCATTTATTTCTTCTTCCATTGCAAATATTAATCCTATTTTGTTCATGTTTTCTCCTTTGTGATAAAGTATAGTGTTTTTTATACAAAACTTTATAGATTTTATTATATTTTGGTTTTTAATTGGTTTTATTTTTATTGTTTTATTGGTTCATCTATTCTTCTTACTTTTTGAAATCGTTTATTATTGTGGATACCCCAGCCATCGTAATCTTTATTTTCTTTATTAAAATATAGTCCGTAGCCACCAGCAGTTTCAAAGTCAATTAAATTTGCAATGCTGTCATCTACTAAAGTATTGTGTAAGGCGGAAACTACGTCTGTTTTTTTTAAAGGATATGGTACTAATATGATATTTTGTTTGATGTTTTTTTCTCTTAAGAATTTTATTTTTTCGTATCCTTCATTTTCTAATGAATGTATTTTAGTGAGTATTGTGTAATCATAAGTGCTAGAGTGTTTTAATATGTATAAGGCATCATTTAATTCTCTGGCTTCATTTATAATTGCTTTCCAGTTGCTATTTTTTACATATTTTATTTTGTCTTGTTCTGTTAAGTTATGTATATTGGGATTTAAATTCCAGTTAGAGAATAAAATATCTTCAGTATCAAGTATTACTCCATCGAAATCTATATATCTCATGCAAAACCTCCTTATAAATTTATGTTTTTATTTATTGTAATTATAACATGTATTAAATATCTAATCAACGTTATTAAGGGTTTTATTTTTTATGATATTTTTCTTATTAGTATAACTTTAGGTTTTATACTCCCTCTAGTTTTCTAAGATTTATATTTTAGAATGTTATCTAATAAGTAGTAGTTTTAATTTTTAAAATACAAGTATATATTCATTTAAATATCATTATTCAAATAAATAAGGCATCATATATTATATTAAAGGACAAGTGATTTTATGAATAAAATAAATAATAATACAGTTACAGTATCTACTAGTAGTGAATTAAAGGAAGTACTAGAGGGAAATAATAGTTATGATTATGTTTATTTAGATAATGATATTACTTTGGAAAGTGGTATAACAATAAATGAAAGTAAAGCTAAAGTAATAATTAATGGAACGTATTTAGGGGCAAGTCATACTTTAACTGGCATTAATTCTGTAAGTGATACTGATACTATTAATGTTACGGCAAGTACAAAGGAAATTCAAATGAGAGATATGAAAATAGTATCTACTAATACAAATGGTGTAGTGCGTGTTTTAGATGATGTAAGTGCTGATACAATAGTTACTTTTGATAATATAGTGTTTAATGGTACAAAGTTATCATCTAGTCCTTATGGTACAGTTAAGATAAATAATTCGAATATAACAGTTGAATCTACCAACTCGGTTGATGCTCAAGATGTATGTAGTTCATCACATGTTATAATTGGTGGTAAGACTAATATATCAAGTAGTTCTAATTATTCTTTGTTTATTTTTCCTTCTGATAGTACAAATCCATATATCATATTTTTGTGTAAAAGCAACATAATTATATCCTCTACAGCTGAATTAGTTACGGGGACAAATAAATTAAATTTTACAATTCTTCATGATACTAAAGTTTATCTAACTACTTCAAATGGGTTTGCTAAAATGTCTAATGAAGGTGCTAATAACGTTTTGATTGATGAAAGGGCGTCGTTAATATTTCTTGAAAATGGTCATCAAAGAATACCAATGTGGGCAATTTTTGGTTCATTTACAATGAAAAAGGATTCTGAGTTACAGGTGATAAATTCTTATAGTAGTACGCCAAGTGATAATTTTAATCTTCATTTTAAGGGAACTAGTTGTAGTTTAAATTTATATAATCCTAAAAGTTTAGTGTTATATACTAAAAACTCTAGTGTTATTTATACTGATAATTTATTAAATTTTAGTATAGAATGTACTAGAATTAATATGTGGCCAGATGCTAGTGATTTAACTAGTGCTGGGGGAATAAGGAATCTTCCTAATTATTCTTGGTATAAGGATAGTGGTTTATTAAAAATGGAAGGTGTAATAACATCAAGTCTTACATCTATTACAAGTTATAATATAACAAAGGATGAGCTAAAGAAATTACCGGATATTGGCAACTTCACTTTTCAAAATAAGAAACAATTTTCGATTGGAAGTGTTCCTATTAATATACATCCAATTAATAAGACGAAAAGTGTAATAAGTGGACATACAAGTGTTTTTGCTGATGTATTAATAAAGTATAATAACGAGGAAGTGGTAGTAACTACAGATGACAAGGGATTATTTGAATATAATCTTTCAGCTTTAATAGATGATGATACCGAGGTGGAAATAACTGCTAATGTAGTTGGTAGTTTTATTTATGGAACTCGCTTAATAACTACTCCAACAACGGGGGAATTAACGCTTCTTGAAGTAAATCCGTCGTTTAGTTTTTCTAATGTGCCAATTAATAACACTCTCATTTTTCCGAAAACTCAAGGTATGAAAACTATAATAGTTGATAGTAGACAGGATAGTTCTGATTGGAAGTTATATGCTTATGTAGATAAAGTTTTAACTTCTACTAGTGGTTTTGTATTAAATGAGGGACTTATATTTAAAAAGTTTGATGATGAAAACATTATTTTGACTACTAGTCCTAAACTTGTTTATACTGGTAAAAGTAACGGGGGAACACCAAGTTATAATGAATTAGATTGGTCAACTGAAAAAGGGCCTTTATTAAATCTTACTAATGAGGCTTTGGAAGTAAATGAGGAATATTTTTCTACTGTTTATTTTGTACTTGATGAATAGTTTATTATTAGTTTAATTTGGAGTTTTTTACATATTAAAAACCACATTTTCACTTGATGTGTTATTGTGGTTTTAGTTTGGAATGATTTACTTATCTATTTTTGAATATTGGAATTTTGTTTAGTTAGTTTTGATTTTTTATTTCAAAAGAAAAAGACTATTAAGTCTTTTAATAATTACAACAAGAGCCACATTGTACATGTTCACATACATTTTCTTCACAACATGTATAATTTGGTTGATATGTGTGTTTAAATACGTGATGATTAATTATTCTTGTTCTAATTGGGCAAACATGTGGAACAACATGTTCAATTGTTCTATTAACAACTCTTTCTCTTACTGGTTCCATTACTGGGCTACTAGTAGTGCTCATTCCTTGATTGGTGTTATTGTTTAATTCATTAAATTGTGTTTGGTCAAAGTCAATATCAATATTGCCAGAATTGTTGTTTATGTCAATTGTGCCTTCACCACTAAACATATTATTCATAAATGGTTGTCTAAAGTTTCTATTAAACATTATAAATCCCCCTATCTATTTTAATATATGAAAAAGCATAATTAGTGTATATGCTTTTTAACTATTATTTATATCTTGTTAAGAGGGTTTTATTTTAGTTTGCTTTTTTTATTATATCTATATTTTTTAAATCTTTTAAGATAAAACTTGCACTTACTACAATATCTGCATTTTTTATATATTGTAAGACGTTTTCTTCTATACCGCCATCTACTTCGATGAGAACGTGGCTTTTTCTTTTTTCTATTTCGTGTTTTAGACTATCTATTTTTTGTTTGGTATTTGTGATAAATTTTTGTCCAGATGCTCCAGGATTAACACTCATTATTAATACTACATCTATTTTGTCTAATAAACTATATATTTTTTCTATTTTTGTTTCGGGTTTTAGTGCTACTCCAACTTTGATACCATAACTTTTTATTAAGTTAATGCATTCTTCTAAGTTATCTATTTCATAGTGAATAGTAATAAAAGATATATTGTAAGAACTTATTTCTTTTATGTATTCTATTGGATTACTAACCATTAGATGAATATCGTTTTTTTTGGTTGATAGGGATAATGTTTGTTTTAGTTCTTTGATTGTTAAAAATCTATTGTTTACAAAGTTTCCATCCATTACATCGAAGTGAATATAGTCTGTATGTGAATTATTTAGTACGTGGATTAGGTCTATACTACTTTTTTCGCATAAGAATGATGAGCTTACTTCTTTCATAGTTACCTTCTTTCTATAAATTTTAAATAATTAGTATATCTTGATTTTAGAATGTTTCCATTTTGTACTTCTTTTTTTACTGAACAGTCTTTTTCATTTATGTGATTGCAGTCTTTGTAGGGACAAGTTATTTTGTTAAATTCTTTGAAACTTTGTTTAATTTGGGAGGTTGTATAATTGTTTAAATCAATTGCGGAAAAGCCTGGGGTATCCAATACTTTTCCTTTGTACATTTCTACTAGAGTTACTGTTCTTGTAGTGTGTACTCCTCTTCCTAGTGCTTTTGATATTTCGTTTGTTTCAAAGTTTAAGCTTTTATTTAACTTGTTCATTAGTGTGGATTTACCACTTCCTGTTTGTCCGGTTAGAACAGTTGTTTTGTTTTTGAATAATTTTTTTATTTTAAATAGATTAGTATTGTATAGTACTTTGTATCCTATTTTTTTATAATATTTAATTATTTCGTTTAAGTTCTTTTTTTGTTCTTTTGTAAGTAAGTCTTTTTTGGTTAAGCAGATTATGGGGTTAATGTTATTTATTTCACATATTACTAGTAATTTGTCTAATAAGTTAGTAGAAAATTCTGGATTAGTAAGACTTGTTACTATGAGAGCATTGTCTATATTGGAAACATTTGGTCTATCTAAACTATTTTTTCTTTTTTCTATTTTTTCTATAACACTATTTTCTAATTCAAAGAAAACATAATCTCCAACTTGAGGAGTTATGCCTTCTTTTTTTAATTTACCTCTTAGGGTACATGTATATGTATTTTTGTTACAACTTACGATAAATTCATTTTTTAAGATTTTGATTATTTGTCCTGTCATTCTTTTGTTTCCTCTTCTTCTGTTTCTTCTACTGGGGGTTTTTCTTCTTCGCTTTTTTCTGTTACTGTTATTGTAAGGGTTGCACCTTTTACAATAATTGTTCCTTCTTTTCTACTTTGTTCAATTATAATGCCTGTTTCTTGGTCCCATACTTTTTTGTAGTTTATTTTTAGGGTTATACCTTTTTTTTCTGCCCAAGTTTTTGTTTCTTCTAAAGACCAACCTTCTTTTACTATATCTGGATATTTGTCTTCGATTTTTGGTACGTATAAGGTTATTTTATCTCCTTTTTTAAGGGTTGTGTTTGGGTCGACATTTTGTCCGATAATTAAATCTTCTTCGTACTTGACGTCTTCTTTTTTATCTTTATCTGATACTTCTTTTTCTTCGATAGTTACTTCAATTCCGTAAGTTTCAAGTTTTCCTTTTATTTCTTTGGAATTTTTTCCAGTATAGTCTTCAACAGTGTATGTTTGTTCGCCAGTTGATACAATTAGAGTGATTTCTGTGCCTTTTTTTACTGTTCTTCCTTTACTTGGTGAGGTTTCTATGACAAGTCCTTTTTCTACTACACTTGATGGTTTTTCTTCTACTTCTGTTTTTACTTTTAGTCCTTTCTTTTCTAATTCTTGTTCGGCAGCAGATTCTGTTAAGTTTGATACATCAGGTATTGTTATATCTGGGACTTTTGTTAGTTTTGGTAAAACTAGGAATATAAAGGCAAAAATTATTATTAATAAGCCAAATACTATAGATAATATAACTATTTTTTTGTTTTTCTTGTCTTCATCTTCTTCAGTTATTTGTTTAACGAAACTATTATCTAGGTTTTCTATTTCTGTTACTATTTCTTTTTCTTCTAGATTTCCTTCTGAGTATTTTAGTTTTCTTTTTGGTTCATTAAGTCTTTCTTTATTTAGTGCAGTTAAAAGGTCGTTATGCATTTCGTTAGCGTTGTTATATCTATTTTTGGGGTTTTTCGCTGTTGCTGTTATTATAATGTTTTCGACGCTTTGAGGAATATCTGGTAAGACATCTTTAATACTAGGCATTGGTTCTTTTAAGTGTTTTAAGGCAATTTCTACTGCTGTATCTCCTTTAAATGGTAAAGACCCTGTAAGTAGTTCGTACATCATAATGCCAAGTGAATATACATCGCTTTTTAGAGTGGCGCCTTTGCCATTTGCTTGTTCTGGTGAAAAATAGTGTACTGAACCCATTGCTGAATTTGTTTGGGTTAACTGGGTAGCGTTTAGAGCCATAGCTATACCAAAATCTGTTATTTTAATTCCTCCATCATCTTCAATTAAGATGTTTTGGGGTTTAAGGTCTCGATGTATTATTAAACTATCATGTGCTACTCCCATGGCACTAGTTATTTGAAGCATAATATCTATTACTTCAGGTACTGTAAGTTTTCCGCGTTTTTTTAATAGTTGTTTTAGTGTCAAACCTTTTACATATTCCATAACAATAAAATAGTCTCCATTATCTTCTCCAACGTCATATATTTCTACAATATTGGGATGGGATAATGATGATGCTGAAAGTGCTTCTCTTTGAAATCTTCTTACAAATTTTTCATCTCCGGATAAGTCTCCGCGTAATACTTTTATAGCGACGTTTCTATCTAAAATAGTGTCTTTTGCTAAATATACGTTAGCCATTCCTCCTTCTCCAATGCTTTTAATTACTTCGTATCTGTCATTTACTTTTTGTCCTTTAACGATCATTTATATCACACTCCTTATTAACCATATAGGCAACTGAAATATTATCGTTACCCCCCCTGTTATTTGCTTTTTTTATTAATTTTATTACTTTTTCTTCTGTGCTTAAATCACTATTTAATACTTTTTCTATATGTTCATCTGATAGCATTGTTGTAAGACCATCTGAGCATAGCATAATGGCATCAATATCCATGGAGCAATCAAATATATCTATTTCTACTGGGTCATTAATACCAAGAGCATTCATTAATATGTTTTTCTTGGGATGATTTTTGGCTTCTTCTGCGGTTAATTCTCCTGCTGAAACTAGTAAATTTACTAGTGTGTGGTCGTAAGTTACTTTGTGCAAAAGGTTGTCTTTTACTACATATCCTGAGGAGTCTCCTATGTTGCCGAATAAAATGTAGTCTTTGGTTACAATTGCTAGTACTAGGGTTGTTCCCATACCTTTGCTTTCTTCATGTTCATCTGTATATCTAAAAATTAGGCTGTTGATTTCAGATGCAATTGTTTTTATCCAAATGGTTGCTTCTGTTTTATTCATTTTGAAGAAGCTGTCATTAAATCTTTTTCCTAAATAACTTATAGCAATAGATGATGCGACTTCTCCGGCTTTATGACCTCCCATTCCATCTGCTACAGCCATTAAATAATTATTTTCAGCATTTTTAATGATGATGACACTATCTTCGTTATGTTCTCTTACATTACCTGTATCTGTTAAATAAAATGTTCCCATCTTATTCCTCCTTTTTACTCCTTAGTTGACCACATGCTGCTGAAATTTTTGAACCAAATTCGCGTCTTATGGTTACGTTTATATTTTCTTTTTTTATTATATCATAAAATTTCATAATATTTTCTTTTTTACTTCTTTTATATAAAATATTACTATTTTCATTGTATGGAATTAAGTTAATATAAGCGTTTAAACCTTTTATTAGTTTACATAGTTCTTTAGCATTTTCTTCTTTATCGTTAATTTCGTCAAGTAATATGTATTCAAATGTTACTCTTCTACCTGTTTTTTCTATGTATTCTTTTACAGCGTTTATTAAGTCTTTTAATGGGTAAACTTTATTAATTGGCATAAGTTTGCTTCTTAACTCGTCATTTGATGCGTGAAGTGATATGGCTAAATTTACTTGGTATGGTAACTCTTTAAATTCTTTTATTTTAGGTACTATGCCACATGTTGATATAGTGATATGTCTTGACCCGATATTTAAAGCTTTATGATGGTTTGCTATTTTTATAAATTTAACAATATTATCATAGTTATCAAAGGGTTCACCAATTCCCATAATTACTATATGCGATATTCTTTTTTTTATATGTTTTTCTATTTCCATTATCTGAAGAAGCATTTCACTTGCTAGAAGATTTCTTTTCTTTTTTAATCTGCCACTTTCACAAAAGGAACAAGCCATATTACATCCGACTTCACTTGATATACATAGACTAAGTCCGTAGTTATGTCTCATTAAAACACTTTCTATGTAGTTTCCATCGGTTAGTTTAAATAAGTATTTGTTTACATCGGTATCTTCTTCTTCTTTTTCTATTATGGGTCTATCCATGTTAAAACTATTTTCTAGTTTGTTAATTAATTCTTTGCTTAAATTTGTCATTAGTTTGAAACTTTCTACTCTTTTGTCATATAGCCACTCAAATATTTGACTAGTGCGATATTTTTTTTCGCCATTTTCTATAAGAAAGTTTTCTAATTCTTCAATTGTTAAATCATATATACTCATATTTTTCTCTCCAGTTAAATTATACAAAAAAAAAGAGCTTTTTTCAACTCTTTACATTAGGTTTACACTTTTATTTGTTAATTTGCCACTTTATGGTGAATTTCTTTGGTGTCTTTTGTTATTTTTGAAAATGTATATCCGTTTTTAGTTGCGTATTCTATTATACATGGTAGTGCTTCGTATGTTCCTTCGTGACCTGCAAAGTCATGCATTAAAACGATGTTTGTACCTTTATTTAATCCTTTTATAACATTTTTGCAAATTTTGTTACTGTCTTGTGTTGAAGTATCATTTGAACCAACATTCCAATCAAAATATCGGTATCCTAATTCTTGAACTTTTTTGGTTAGTCTTGTCATTATATCTTTGCTATAGTTTTTGCTTACTGTATTGGAACTACCTCCGGGAAATCTTATTATATTAGTTTTAGTTCCTGTTATCATTTCGACTTTATTATTTATTTTTTCTACTTCTTTTAAAAAGGCTTCATCACTTTCATATACTTTTTTGTAGCTATGGGAATAGGTATGAGTACCAATGGTGTGACCTTCATCGAAGATGCGTTTAATTAAGTAATTAATTGAGTTATCGTGTCCTATGACAAAGAATGTTGCTTTTATGTTATATTTTTTTAATAAGTCTAGTATTTTAGGAGTTATATCAATACTAGGTCCATCATCAAATGTTAAATATATTACTTTATAATCTTTTTTAGGTCTTTCAATTACTTTTACTTGTTTTTCTTTAGTTGTTACATTAAAAGAAGCATCTGTTACTGTGTAAGTTAAAGTGTATGTTCCTGTTTTAGAAGTATCAACGTTTCCTGTTACTTTTACTTTTTTTGAAATATCTTTATCGCAATTGTCTGTTACTTTGTATGTGTCGTAGTATTTTTCATTTAAATATACTGTAGCATCTTCTATTTCTAGTTTTGGACTTTCTATATCTTTATTAATAATACTTCTAGTTATATATCCTTTGTTATTTGAACTATCGTATACTGTGTATTTTATATAATCTTTTAGAGTTTCTATTTTTACGTCTTTTTCAGATAAAGTATCGTAATTATCGTTTACTGTAAAACCTTCTTCTTTGTAAGTGCTACTGGGGCATAAATATACTACTTTTGAACCTTTTAATGTAATTACTGGGGCTGTGTCATCAATAACTTTTACTTTTCTTATTTTTTTGGTATTGTTATTTTTTAAAGAATATTCTATTTCATATGTACCTATATGTTTAGTATCGACATTATTTGTTACAACTACGTCGTATTTTTTATTTTTTCTATTACTTTTTATTGTAAAGCCTTCTTCTTTGTAAGTGCTAAATACAGATATAACTACTTCTTCTTTGCCCTGTAAAATTATTTCTGTTTGTTCTTTTATGTTATATAGATAAATTAGAAGAATAAGTAATAAACAAGTAATAGGAATGATTATCAAAACTTTATATATTTTTTTCATATTACTACCTCATTATAATGATAACATATTTTTTATAACTAGTCTTTATTTTGGTAGGAAAGTTTGATAATTTTATATAAATATTTGTGTTTATCATTGATGATTTTTAATGTTTTTACTAGTTCATTGTAGGTTTTATTTTTATCGTTACATACTTTGTTAAAGTATTCATAGTAATAGTAGTTTAATTTTTCTATTTGGTTTTCTTTATAAAGATAATCGAATTCTTGTTTAATTTTAGTTTGTAATTCTAAGTCTTTTGTAGATATATTGATATTTCTATCTAGTTTATTTAGTTTTTGGTAATTAATTTCAGTTTCATTTATATGTGAAGTGATATTTAGTATTTCTTCTTCTTCATCTAAGAGCATTCTTGATACTTTATCTATTTTGTTATCTGTAAAGTTTACACCAATTGCTATATTTCCATCTGAAAATATGCAGGCGTTAAAGTTTTCTTTGGTTTCTTCAAATAGTAAGCATTTATTTTTTATATTTTCTAAGAATAAATTATCAATTTTTATACTATTATATACTATATCTTTAATAAAGGAAGTTGATACTTTAAAAAGTGGTATTTTCTTTATGTATTTAATATTATCTTCGTCATACCAATTAAAAAATTCTATTAAGTTTTCATTAAAATTTAATAAAACATCGTAAATATATATCATAATTTATCACCTAAAAATAGTATGTACGGAAAAGATAGTATTTATTTATTTTTTAAAATATATTATAATTATAAAGAGGTGTTTTTATGTTAATAAAGTATATAATATTAGGTATTATTCAGGGACTTACAGAGACACTGCCTGTTTCTTCTAGTGGGCATTTGCTTATTTTTAGAACTTTGCTTAATTTAAATGTAGACTTTGATACAATTGCTATTTTAACTAATTTTGGTAGTTTAGTTGCTATTGTAGTGTTATTTTGGAAGGATATTGTAGAGTTAATTAGTGGGTTCTTTAAATATTTAGGTGGCAAGAAAAAAGAATATAAAGATAAATATAATTATTGTTTATTAATTGTTTTAGGATGTATTCCAGCTGGTATTATGGGACTTGTATTTAGTTATTTTGATGTGTTGGATAAAATTAGTAATAATGTAAAAATAGTAGGAGTATCACTTCTTGTTACTTCAGTTATGCTTTTTATGGTTAGAAACTTTAAGGGTAAAAAACTTGATAATGATATTACTGCAAAGGATGCATTGATAATTGGTTCTTTTCAAATTTTAGGACTTTTACCTGGTATTTCTAGAAGTGGTTCTACAATAGTTGGAGGTATGAATAGAAAATTAAAAAGAGATACAGCATTTAAATATAGTTTTATGCTTTATATACCTCTTAGTATATGTGCGCTGATATTGGAAGTTAAAGATTTGATATTAGATAAGGCATTAATTTTACATTATTCTATTGCTATTTTTGTATCATTTATAGTTACTTTACTTGTTACAAAGTGGTTTAGAAAAGTTGTTAATGAGGGAAAACTTATTTATTTTTCTATATATTGTTTAATTGTTGGACTACTTGTTGTATTGTTTTTGTAGTTTAATCTGTCAAAATGGCAGATTTTTTTTATCTCTTTTTTCAATAGTTCATTGAAAATTTTTGCCACTTTTACCGTTTTTTTCAATGAGATTATATTATATGATAATTATTTAATAAAAAAATAAGTAGTTTTTCTACTTACTTTCATATTATTTATTTGGGTCTATTATTATTTTGATACTATCTGTATTACCACTTGTTAGTTCTTCATAGGCTTTTTGGGTTTCTTCTAGTGGTAATATTTTTGATAAGAATTTAGATACATCTATTTGTTTTTTAGATATTAGATGTGCACATGTTTCAAATTCTTTTTTAGTATATGCGATAGCACCTTTTACAGTAAGTTCATGCATTACTGGAATAATTGAAGGAATAGTTATTGGATTATATGAAACACCTACTAAAACGACAGTTCCTCCATTTCTTGCAGATGTTAATGCACTTGTTACTGCACTGGAATTTCCACAGCATTCAATTACTACATCAAATCCGTTTGGAACATCTTTTCTCATTTCTTCGTACATTTTATCTGATACTTTATAGTATTTATCTGCTACTTGTAAATCTACTGCTTTTTTGCCACGGTTTTCGTTGGTTTCAGATAGGGCGACAAAACTTGCACCTTCTTTTTTGGCAAACATTGCTGCGCCAAGTCCTATTATTCCTCCTCCTACTATTAGAACGCTTTCTCCTACTTTGATATTAGCAAGATTAGTTGCATGAAATGATACTGCTGTTGGTTCAACCATACTTACTTCTTCGTCAGTCATTTCTTCTGGAACTTTTATTACCATATCACTTCTTACATTTATTATTTCTGTAAGACCTCCTGGATTATCAAGAGAAAGTCCAACAGCATGGTTCCATGTTTCAGGACAATACTGAACATTTCCTGTTTCACATGCATAGCAATGGTTACATGGACTAATTGGAAGTGCTGTTACACGGTCTCCTTCTTTTAGGTCTTCTCTACCACCATTATATATAACTGTTCCACAAAATTCATGTCCTAAAACTAGTCCTTTTGGACTACCCATATCCCAGTTATGAATATCTGAACCACATATACCAGTTTTAGTAACTTTTATCATTACTTTTCCTTCTTCTTTTTCTGGCTTTTCTAGATTATCTAATTCTAATTTTTTTACATCTGTTAATTTTATGCTTCTCATAAATTCCTCCTATAATTAGATTATAACACTTATGGAATGTATTCACAATTTATTTTACATAAATAAATGTAAAGAAAAAAGTATAATATTAGTTATTTGTTGTAATATTAATACTTCCTACTCCGCCTTCTATATCAATAAAAGTGTTACCAGTGCCATAGGTATTATTAGTTATTTGATTATTATTTAAGGTCGCCTTGCCTATGCCTTTTTCAAATTTAATTGTGTAATCATTAATACTATTTAATAGGTTTAAATCTAGTTTTCCTGCTCCTAGTTCTATATCATTATAACCTGTTAAAGTAGCATTTATACTAGTAGAACCTGCTCCTAGTTCTAATTTTAAGTTATTTATTGATGAATTATTGATAGTAAGTTTGCCTGCACCTGTTTCAATGTCGGCACTATTATTTGCTGTTATGTTATTTATAACTACTTTGCCTGCTCCAAGGTCTAAGGAAAATTTATTTGAGTTTAAGTTTTCAATAAGATGTGAGCCTGCATCTAAATCAATATCTACATCATTAAAAGTTCTATTATCAATATATATTATAAGTTTATTTATTTTTTTGTTATGAAATAATGTGTTTTTTTCTTTGATTACTAGTTTTGTACCATCTATTTTATAATAGACATCTGTACTATCATTTTCTATTTTAAAGGTATTGCCACTTTTTATTTCTAAGTTTGTTATGTTTAAATTTATATCTAATTCTTTAATGTTTTCAGATACTTCTATTTGTTCTAATTTATTACTTGATTTATCACTATCAAAGATATTAAATATTTGTGTTACTCCAAAAATAAAAGAGGAGAAGATTGAAATAATTAAGCAAAATGCGAAAGTTATTGCTAAGTATTTAATCGTTTTTTGGCTCTTGGTCATATATTTTAACACCTCCGAAAAGTGCAACTGAGTTTATGTATATAGTGTGTTTTTTTTCTTCTTTATTTTTTACATTATTAGTAACTCCTCCGAAAATTGGTATAGAGTTTACACTAATGTTAACACTAGATGGCACAGTTATTTCAATGCCTCCGAAAATACTTGAAGCTTCAATTTTAACATCTTCTTTAATAATGGCATCTTTTAAGTTTAGTTTTATTCCTCCGAAAATACTTGTTATTTCTGCACCTTTGAACTCTTTTTTGCCATATTCAATATTTTGTCCTCCAAATGCAGTAAAGTAATCATTAGTTCCATCTTTATTTAGTTTTGGAGCATTTTCAGTTCTATTTGTTTTAAATAGTATTGAGATACCTATTATTACTAAAATAATTGGTAAAGCAAGTTTCCATAGTAAATCATAAGATATTATTTCTTGAGCTGATAAAAGTAAAAATATTCCTACTAAAATTCCTATAATACTGCCTACTTTGTCATTGTCAGTAAATAATCCAATAAGGCATGGAATAATTATAAATAGTGACCACCATCCTTTAAAGAAAATATTTATATCTAGTATTCCTAATGATTTAATTCCTATTAGAATACCTATTATGATAAAAACCAATCCCCATATTATATTACTTTTTTTCATAAAGCACCTCCAAGTATAATTATACAATAAAAAGTATTAATCACAAATATTATTTTTATATTTTTTAATTATTTATAAAGAAAAAAGTCAAGATAACTTGACTTTATATTTTATATTGCTGTGTAATTATTCCATGTTGGACATACCCATCTATATGTTACTATGTATGAGCCATCTGGATAAGTTGCATAGTCAGTATATTTATATGTGTTGCCATCTGAACATACACAGTAATGAATGTATCCCGTTGTATGAGTGTGACCTGCTGAACATTTCCAACTTCCTCCAGTTGATACTGTATAACTTGACCTATAAGCACAGTCGCATGATAGTGTTGCTTCTTTTATTCTTACTTTTGTTGTTGCAGGTTCACTTATATTTCCTACATTATCTATTGCTCTTATATATACTGTAGCATCACGTACTGCTGACCAAACGTCTGTTCCTTTTTTACCATCAGTTATATCTTCTAAATCTCCATCCCAATCATTCCAAGTACTGTTATCGTAACTATATTGGAATGTTTTTACTCCTGATTCTGTATCTGTTGATGTTGCTGTTATTGTTACAGGACCTGTTGTCCATTCTTCGTTACTTGAATTGGTTAACACTGGTGGAGTTGGTGGAGTTGTATCTTTCTTTTCAAATGTTGCTTTTATTGTTTTGTTATAATCATAGGTATAGGTAAATGCTGTTCCTGAAGTGTATGAGTCATCATCTATTTTTAGTGATGAAACTTGATACCATGAGTTTGGCGTTCCTGTACATGTTATACTTTCTCCTTTATTTACTGTTAGAGATGTACTTGAGGTAATTCCTGTTGTGTTATTAGTACAAGATAATGAACCATTTTCACCGGAAGATATTGTTAGTAATAGTGATTCAAAGGCTGTTACTCTTTTACCTTCACTTGTTTCTTTTTCTTCTTTATTTATGACTGCATTCCATGTTTCGTTATCACTTGATACATATGTAACTGTTTCTTTTGTTGTGCTATAAGCACTATCCCAATTGTGCCATATTGCTATTTCATCTAAATCATATTCTTGTCCTAAGTCTATTATAATACATTTTGATGTTGTATATCCATCTGTTCCTCCTGTTGAACCAATATCACCATCAGTAATGTAATTTACTTTAGTAATTGAGCCCCCATCACTTGTTACAGGTGTAATTCCTTTTGCAACATTTTCACCATTATATATTGCTTGTAATTCGTTCCAACGGTTTGTACTATCAGTGTTATTTCCATTCATACAGTCTTTTATATATCTTACTTTATCTAGTGCTTTGTTTGTTCTGGTTGGCTGACTTGCACTTATATATGTTATTTTTGCCTTTCCGTTTCCTGTATTTGTTCCTGGTGTCATTGTATTATTTATAAAGTATTTATTGCTATAGTGTAAAGTGTTATTAGTATGGCTTCTAGGATTAGTGGTTGAGCCTTCAACTATTGCGTTTACTCCGGCATAACCTGAGATAAATGATGAACCTCCACCGGCAGATGCATAACTAGTACTACCTCCTCCACCGTAATATCCGCTTCCTCCTCCGGAACCTGAGTCATTGCTAGCATTTTGACCTGTACCACCTATTCCGAAACCGGAAGTTTGCGAGTAACCAGTTCCACCTTTTAACTGAGTTCCACCTATGCCAGCTGTATATCCGGAATATGCTGACCCGTCTTTACCAACTAAGCCTCCTCCATTTCCGCCTGTATATTTATAATAGTCATTATCGTGTGCATACCATATTAAGCATGTTCCTGCTCCACCTCCTGCTACCATAATTCTAGAGTTTAAACTTTCAGCGTCATCTACTGCTCCGCCTACTAATCTAATATCTGTAGAGCCTCCTCCTCCGGAGCATGCGTTATCATCGGTTTGATAAACAGTATATCCCGTTCCTCCGCCATTATAACCTCCGACATTTGTTGCAGTGCCTGTAGAATCTGGCATAACGGCTTTGGTTCCTGCACCACCTACACAGATATTTAATATTTCTCCTTTATTTAATTTGATTATTCCATTTGTATATCCACCATTACCAGCGACTGAAGTATATGAGCCATATACTGCATCTCCCCCTGATGCTCCCCATGCTTCAATCTTATAATAACCATTATATTTAACTTCGTATTCTTCACAGGCACCTGTATAAGTAAATTCTTTTTCTTCGCTTACTTTGCCAATTTTTCCTGTAATTAGATTATTACTTATTAAAGTATCACTAAATATTGCATAGGAAACATATCCTGACATTGTAATAAATAGTACACCAATGGCAAGTAATAAAACTATATTACATTCTTTAACATTTTTGTATAGTATATTTTTAAAATAGTTTTTCTTCTTCATAAGTATCTCTCCTATTTTCTATTTAATTATAAAATAAAAAGGGATGTTTTGCAATACATTTTGACAATTAAAAAAATAATTTTGTCTTTTAATAAAATTATTTTTTTACTTTAATTCGCCGGTTTTTTTAGTATTTTATTTATAATATAACTATTTATTATTACTACTAAAACTGAATATATGCATTTTACTATTCCAAAGTTAATACATCCGATAATGATTATTATAGTGTTAATTATAAAATTGCATTTTGCAATGTTGGTATTATATTTTTTATTTAGAACTAACGATATTACATTTATACCTCCACTAGTGAAACCTAATTTGTAAATGTAACCACATGTCATACCGCAAACTACCCCGGAAATTATTACTAAAATTATTGTAGGTATATTTAAGTTAAGATTAATGAAACTTGTTAGTTTTACTAGTAATGGATATATGAAGGTAGCAATTATTGTGCCTATTGTAGATTTTTTTGATAGAAATATAAAGCTTACTATAAGCATTGAAACATTAATAATTAAAATAATAAGTGAAGGACTTAGTCTTAGAAAGAATTCTAAGATAATTGCTAGACCTCCAGTACCTCCAGTTACTAAGTTAAGAGGTCTTAATATTAAGTTAAAATTTAATGACGCTACAAAAAGTATTAATAAAAGATAAATATATTTTTTCATATCTCACCTATTATATAGTATTTGAAAAAAAATAGAATGTTAAACACTCTATTTCATATTTTTGGTATTCAATATTCTGAATGAATTTAAAATTGCAATTATAGATACTCCGACATCTGCGAAAACTGCTTTCCACATAGTACATATTCCTAGTATGCTTAATAGTAATATTATTATTTTTATTAGTATTGAAAATATTATGTTTTCTTTAACTATTTTCATGGTTTTTTTAGATATTTTTAATAAACTATCTACTTTTGATACTTCATCTGTTAAAATTACAACATCACTCGCCTCAATAGCAGTATCGCTTCCTAAAGACCCCATTGAAATACCTACATCACTATATTTTAATACTGGGGCATCATTTATTCCATCTCCAATAAAGATAATGGTGTGATGTTCTTTTAAATTTTTTACAATATTTACTTTGTCTGTTGGTAATAGTTCATAATAACAGTTTTCTATTTTTAATTCTTGAGCTATTTCTAAGGCTTTTTCTTTTTTATCTCCGGTTAGCATTACTACTTCTATACCATTATTTATAAATTTTTCTATTGCGTTATAAGTGTCTTTTTTTATTTCATCATCTATTACAATAGAACCTTTATATTCTTTATTTATTGCGATTTCTAAAGTACTTGATGCTTTATTTTCTTTTTGGTAAGAAATTTTATATTTTTTCATTAATTTTTCATTACCTACGATTACTTCATCACCAAAAACAGTGGCAATAATTCCCATACCTGGTAATTCTTTTATATTTGTTATTTTTTCTTCATCTATTTTTTTACCGTATGTTTCTTTTATGGAAAGTGCAATTGGATGATTAGAATAATTTTCTGCATAAGCAGTATATTTTAGTAGTTTATCTTTATCTATATTAATATTGTTTATTTTTTGTACTTTAAAGGTTCCATAAGTAAGGGTTCCTGTTTTGTCACATACAATCATGTTGGCTTTAGATAGGGTTTCTATATAGTTTGTTCCTTTTATTAAAATTCCTATTTTTGATGATGCCCCAATACCGCTAAAGAAGCTTAGGGGTACTGATATTACTAAAGCACATGGGCATGAAATAACTAAGAAAGATAAACTTCTATAAAAGTAGACATCAAATGGTTTTTTAAATATTAAAGTTGGTATTACTGTAATTAAAATGGCTAAAATTACTATAACTGGTGTATATATTTTAGCAAACTTGGTAATAAATTTTTCTTGTGTTGACTTAGTGTTTTGTGACTCTTCAACTAGTTTTAATACTTTGTTAATAGTGCTTTCTTCATATACGCTTGTTACTTTTATTTTTATTATACTGTCTAGGTTAAGATACCCACTTAAGACTTCATCATTTATAGATACTTCTTTTGGTACTGATTCACCGGTTAGTGATGAAGTGTCTACAAAACTGCGACCTTGTACCACTACTCCATCAAGAGGTAATCTTTCACCAGGTTTTACTAGTATAATATCTCCTTTATTTACTTTATTTGCACTTACTACTTCTAATTTACCATCTTTATATACATTTGCAGTATCATTTTTTAATTCTGTTAAACTTAAGATACTTTTTCTAGATTTGTCTACTCCATAATCACAAAATAATTCGCCAACACTATAGAATAGCATAACAGAAACTGCTTCTGGTATTTCATTAACTGCAATTGCTCCAATAGTTGAAATCATCATAAGAAAGTTCTCGTCTAAAAACTCTCTTTTGAAAATGTTTTTTACTGCGTTTATAATAACTTCATATCCTACAATTATATAACTTATGATTAGGAGTGTGTCTTTAACATAAATGTTTTTTATAAAAAATGATGGAATAAATAGTACAAATGCAATGATTATTTTAATTAAATCTTTTTTCATAACTTTTCTCCTTTATGATTAATATGTTCTAGTCCTATTTCAAATAGTTCTTTGATATGATTATCATCTAAAGTATAGTAAACTTCTTTGCCTTCTTTTCTATTTTTAACAATGGCGTTATCTTTTAAAAGTGCAAGTTGATGAGAAACACTAGATTTTGTCATATTTAAAACGTTTGCAAGGTCACATACACACATTTCATTATTATCTAATGCAAATAGAATTTTACATCTAGTTTTATCTCCGATTAGTTTGTATAAAATAGATAGTTTTTCAAAAACTTCTTCATCAGGCATCCCTTTTAGGCACTCATTTACAACTTCTTGATGGATTATATTGCAATCGCACACATAATTACTTTTTGTCATATCATCACCATAACACATTATAGTTGAATACTTATTCAATTGTCAAGGTTTAAATTTGTATTTTTATAAATTTATGTTATAATTGTAAAGCGAAGGTGATTATATGTTTAAGTATTCATATGATAATAAAAGATATTATACTTTAGATTATTATTATAAAAATAAGTATAATTGTAAAGTATTCAAAGTTCCTTTAGACCTTGGACTTACTTGTCCTAATATAGATGGTTCTAAGGGGTATGGTGGATGTATATATTGTAAAAATGGTAGTAGTTCTTCTGATAGGAATAAGAGTATAAAAGTGCAATTTGAGGAAAAGAAGGAAATACTTCATAAGAAATGGAAGAATGCTAAGTATATTGCTTATTTTCAATCTAATACTAATACTTATGGTGATTTAGATTATTTAAGGAAGAATTTTTATGAGGTTTTAAGTTATGATAATGTTGTAGGAATTAATATTGCTACTAGATGTGATGCAATTAGTAAGGAATGTTTAGAAATGCTTAAAGATTTAAATAAAAAGACTGATTTAGTTATTGAGCTTGGGCTTCAAACAATTCATGAAAAAACTTCTAAATTAATTAATCGTGGTCATAGTTTGGAAGAGTTTTATAATACTTATATGGAATTAAAGAATAATAATATTAAAGTTGTTGTACATATTATTAATGGTTTGCCATATGAAACTAAAGAGATGATGCTTGATACTGTTAAGTATTTGAACAATTTAAAAATAGATGGTATTAAAATTCATATGTTACATATCTTAAAGGATACTCCAATAGAGAGAATGTATAAAAGTTGTAATTTTCATATATTAACTAAGGAAGAATATATAGATATTGTAATTAATCAGTTGGAACTTTTAAATTGCGAAGTGGTTATTAATAGAATTACTGGGGACCCAATAAAGGAAGATTTAGTGGAACCAACATGGCTTGTAAAGAAGTTTTGTGTATTAAATGATATAGATAAAGAAATGAAAAAAAGAAATACGTATCAAGGGGCTCGTATTTCTTTTTAGGATTAATTTGTTACTCGCATCATCCTTTAGCGAAAACATTTCATGAATTCAAGCAGTTTGTCAACTACAATTAGAGTTTACTACTAGGAAGTATGTATGTCAATACTTTTTAACCAATTGTTAAGTATTTATTTATTGCAATCAGTACACATACTATCAGTTACTAATGCAATGTATTTTCTTAATTTATCTTTTAGAGTTTTTATTCTTTCTTCTGTCCAGTAATCATTTGGTGTTATATCTTCTTTTACTACTGAAGTTTCATTATCATGTCCTATAATTTTACCATTTAATACAAATGTAACATCTGGTACATAAATTTTTTTATTACCTTCTTCATCGTATAGTAAATTTTCATTTAATATAGAAACTATTTTTTGGTAAGTAGATGTATTATTTTTTCTATCTTCAAGGATATTGTAATAGTATATCTTCTCTACTCCTTCTTCTTTTGCTACTTCATTTAAAATTTTTACATAAGCTTTACACCATGGACATTCTGGAAAACCTAAATATACTATGCCTGTTCCATTCTCTAAGATTTTTATTATTTCTTCTTTACTTCTATACACAAATACATTTTCTTCTATATCATATTCTTTACTAAATTTCTTGCTATCAGTTTCTTTTTTATTAATTCCAAAGAAATATAATAACGCTAGTAATAATAAAATAATTACACCAATAATTATATATTTTATATTATTTTTCATATCATCACTCCGAAATTATTATAACAAAAAATTACTTTTTAGTCTATAAAAACACATACATTTTATGGAAAATGGAAATAATAGATGTAGAAAATGGTGATTTTATGAATGATTATAAGATAGATAAAATTGTTCTTGATATTAAAAATACTTATAATAACGCTAGTGACATAACTTGTAGAACTATTTCTTTTAAAAGAAATAAAATAGTTTTAGTATTTAATCAAAGTTTATGTGATAGTGATAAGATAAATAGATATATTTTACTTAATTTAACTAATTCGAATTTAAGTTATAATGAAATTAGAAAGAATATTACTTCATATTTAGCATGTGATAATGTGATAAGTATTAAAAAGGAAGAAATATATGATTATATACCTAATGGTTTTACTATTATTTTAACTGATAAAGATATATATGCAGTAGAAACTAAGGCTAATTTATATAGAGGGGTTTCAGAGCCTTCTACAGAACAAACTATTAATGGTCCAAAGGATGCTTTTGATGAAAATTATATGACAATAATTGGGCTTATTAGAAAAAGGATAAAGAGTTCTAATCTAGTTTTTGAGGAGAAAACTATTGGTAAGGAAAGTAAAACCAAAGTTGGAGTTTTTTATATGAGTAATATTGTTGAAACTGATATGGTGGATACTTTAAATGAAAAACTTGATAATATTGATATAGACGGTATATTTGATGTTACATATATTAGAGAATGTTTGGATAGTAATAATTCAATGTTTCCTTTATATGAAACTACAGAAAGACCTGATCTTTCTTGTATGGCTCTTTTGGAAGGTAAAATTATAGTTATTTGTGAAAATAGTCCAAATGTGCTTATTATACCTACATTTTTAAAGGATTTATTTCAAACTCCTGAAGATAATTATGGAAAAAGTAAAAATGTTAGTGTTAATAGAATTGTAAGAGTGCTTGCATTTGCTATAGCAATTCTTTTACCGGGTTTTTATATTGCTATAACTACTTATAATCATGAAACTATACCAATTACTTTGATAGTTAGTTTTGCTGCTCAAAGGGATGGTGTCCCCTTTCCTTCAATTGTAGAAGGTTTTATAATGGCTTTGATTTTTGAAGTATTAAGAGAAAGTGATATTAGAATGCCAAGTCAATCAGGTAATGCAATTAGTATACTTGGGGCAATAGTACTTGGAGATGCGGCGGTAACTGCGGGAATTGTTTCTCCTATTATGTTAATTATAATTGCAGTTTCTGCTATATGTGGACTTGTTTTTTCTCATGTTGCTATTATAAATGCTATTAGGTTCTGGAGAATTATTTTTATGATATTTGCTACGATATTTGGAATACCGGGATTAATATTTTGTTTCTTCTTATTTATAGTTACTTTATGTAGTTTAAAATCATTTGGTAAACCTTATTTATACCCTTTTGCACCAATTAATATAAAAATGATTGTTAGTTCAATTATTAAAAAACAGTTAAAGAAAGATGATATGAGAAATCAACTTCTTACTGATAGTAATTATAAAAGGAGCAATCTATGAAAAAGAAAATTATATTACTTGTTTTAATTAGTTTATTATTTGGAACAGGTTGTAGTTATAAGGAAATAAATCGTTTAGCAATAGTAAGTGCAATTGGTATAGATTATGAAGATAATAAGTATACAGTTAGTGTTCAAGTAATGAATTTACAAAAAGAAACAAATGATGCTACTACTGAAAGTTCAATCTTATATCAAGGTAAAGGTATAAGTATTTTGGATGCACTTGATAATATTTCTTTAGAGTATCCTAATACTTTGTATTTAGGTCATATTGAACTTTTAGTTATAGGAAAAGGTATTATTTTGGATAACAATATAAATAAAGTTTTTGATTTTTTCTTAAGAGAACCTCAAGCTAGAACAGATTGTTTACTTTTAGTTTCAGATAGTAATGATGCAGTTGATATAATTAATCCTGAAACTGAAAATAAAGAAGGTACATTTCCTAGTAAGGATTTAATTACTACAATAGAAAATAGTAAACAAATAAATGGATATATAGTTAAACAAACTTTAGAAGAATTTATTATAAATTATTATGAAGAAGGTATAGATAGTGTTGCTAGTAATATAAGATTAAGTGAAAGTGATAAGGAAATTAAGACAATACTTACTGGGCTTGTATCTTTTAAAGAAAATAAATTTATAAAGGAACTTGATAAGGATAATTCTTTTTCATATAACACAATTAAGGGTAATTATGAAAGAGTTGGAATAGATATTCCTTATAATGATAATCTTATTGGATTAAGTATTGGTTCTAAGAGTATAATTAAACTTAAAATTAAGGATAATAAACCATATTTTGATATTAATATTGATATTGATGGTAGTGTTACTGAATTACATAATAATATTAATTTTAATAGTGATGATGAGTATAAGAAATTAGAAGAGTTAGCAAATAATTATATTAAAGATAAAATAGATAATTTGATAGATTTTTGTAAGGATAATAATGTTGATATTCTTGGTTTAAAAAATTATATATATAAGCATAAGTATAGAGATTATAATAAGTATAAGGATAGTAATATTTATGAAGAAAGTGTTATTAATGTTAATGTAAATACTGACATATATAGATATGGTAATATATCAGAAGTGGTTGGAGGTAACAAATGAGTAAAATAAGTACAAAAGAATTATTAGGAATTGTTATTTCTCTTACATGTTGTTTATTTTCAATGTTTGGAACTAGTTTAATAATCCATAATAGTAAAAATAGTGCTCTTCTTTCAGTTACTATTGGGTATTTAATTGGTTTTATACCATTACTTTTAATAGTATATATATTTAATCATTTAAATGATAAGAATATTTTTGAATATAATAAAAGTAAGTTAGGTTTTTTTGGAAGTGTATTAAATTTATTATTATATATTCCTGCTTTATATATAGGTGTTATTATTTCGTGGAGAATACTTGATTTTACTATTACTAACTTATTGCCTGAAAATTCTTATTATGTTATTTCTATTGTTTTGTTTTCTATTATGGGATACTCTATTATTAAGGGAAAGGAAGTTGTTTGTAGAAGTAATGTAATATTAACAGTTATATTAATGATTATACTTGGTTTTATTTGTATATTTTTAGTACCAAATATTAAATTAGATAATTTGTTACCATTTTTTAATTCTTCAAAGGGAGATTTTATAAAATCATGTGTGCTCTACCCTTCTATTTCAGTTTATCCTTTAATAGCACTTTTAGCAATTAAACCTAGTGATGTGGTTGATAAGGAAAACTTTAAAAAGTGTTTAATTAAAGGTTATAGTGCTACATATATAATAATTATGATTTTCTATTTTCTTATGATTAGTAATTATGGAAGTAGTTTTACTAGTATATTATCTTTTCCAGAATATTATTTATTTAAGAATATTAATGCATTTGACTTTATACAAAGAGTTGAAAATATTTGTTCAATGACATACTATATAGTATCTTTTGGAGGAATATGTTATTTAATATTTTTTGCTAAGGAAGCACTAGTTAAGACTTTTAATATAAATAAGAAAAATATTGAAAATATAATAATAATTATATTAGCAAATATAGTACCTATTATTAGTATTTATTTATTTCAAAAATATCATATGAATTTTTTAATAAATAATTATTTAAAATATACTTTAGTTATTTTAGGTTTAATTGTTATTGAATGTATAATTGTTTTGATAGTATATAAAAAAAGTAAAAATCAGTAGTAGTTTTTACTTTTTTAAACTTTCTATTTGTTCTTTAGATAAATTCGTAATTTCAATTATTTCGTCAATACTTATGTTCCTTTTAAGAAGGTTTTCCGCAATTGCTAATCTTTCTTGCTTAATACCCTTATCATATCCGGACTGTTCTGCTACTATCATTTGTTCTTTCCTTAATT
>OIYV01000400.1_pt1 | contig 25812 bp, 20 predicted proteins | sample 1588251 | NCBI WGS metagenome assembly OIYV01 (sample SAMN03283282) | human gut metagenome | biome: human-associated habitat; material: feces | host: Homo sapiens | place: Peru | collected 2012
AAATAAGCAAATAAAAAATATATTTGTAAAACAGAACATTTGGCTTGCTGTTACTGGAATTATTTTAGGATTACCACTAGGATTTTCTATGATTAGTTATATATTTGGTTCTGCCTTAGGCGAAAATTATGATTTTAATGCTGAAGTAAGTATAGTGTCATATTTATTTGCAATAGTGGGAAGTTATGTAGTGGCTATTTTAGTAAACAAATGGCTTTCTAGAAAAGTTAAAAGCATAGATATGGTCTCAAGTTTGAAGGCAAATGAGTAATAATATAAAAAATAAATGTACTTTGTAAAAGTACATTTATTTTTTATTAAGATTGTTTTCAAGACAAGATATATGAAATATAGAATTAAATAAAAACATATAATAAATACATAATAAATATTTATTGTAATACTTAGATAATCATGTTACATATAGAAGATATTACAATATCTATCATTTTATCATAATCTAGTTGTTTGTGTTTATGATAAACAATTTCATGACATAAATTATCAATCATTCCAATTGCTACATGAACTTTTTCATTTATATTATCAACTTTTATTCCACTTTCTAATAAAAGTTGAACAATTTTATTTGTCATTTCCATTTCGGAATTATGGTATATTTCTGCAACTTCTTTATCTGAGTGAATCATTGCAATAATTTCTTCATGTGCTGTTTGAGAAATTTTGTGGTTTCTTATGAATTTGTTTACCATGTCTTTTAAAACGCAAGAAATATTTGAGTTAGTTATAGTTAAATTCATATTTTTATCAGTAATTTGAAGCATTGGAAAGAATATTGAGTTAGAATATAACTTAAATCCGTCTATCAAAATATCGTGTTTATCTTTGAAGTATTGGTAAAGTATGCCTATTGAAACTCCAGCGGATTTTGCTATTTCAGAAGTGGTTGTGTTGTAATAGCCTTTTTGACATATTAAGTCAAAACCAGCCTGTATTATTTTTTCCTTTTTTTCTATAGAACGTTTTTGGATTGGTTCTCGTATTTCGGCGTTTCCCATTTTGAACTCCTTTCGCTTGGGGTGGTATTTTATGTTATAGGTATTATAAAATAAAATGAGGGAAAAGTCAATTTTGTCATGATGGGGACGTTTGTTGTTGGACATTTTTGTCCTGTTTGGGACAGATATTTCATGTTAATAGGGATGGAGCTTTTGGGGGATTTTTTGCCATTGGAGAGGGTTTTTAATATCTTATTTTTTTGGGGGAGCACCGAGAGAAAAAATTTGTTACTTTTGAAAAAATAAATTCCTTCAAACGCGGTGGAGTGCATTACTGGGGGTGATGGACTTGTTACGATAGCAACTGGGGTTATATGTTTTAGGGCTCAGGTCGGAAATTTATTTTTTCAAAAGTAAAAATTTCTTTCTCCGAGTAGTGTTATAGAATAAGATATTTAAGAACCGTCTCCAATGGCAAAAAATCACCCCAAAAGCTCCATCCCTATTGACATGAAATATCTGTCCCAAGTAGGACAAAAATGTCCAATAATAAACGTCCCCAATACGACAACAAAATAGTTGGTGGATTAAATTATTAATCCAATCAGGCAATCTCTTTTTTAGAGATCTTTTGAGAATTTGCGGATGAATACAGTTACTTTGCAAATACTCAAAGAGTAAATCGCGTTTGAACTTTCTGCGTCGTTGCCAGCCTTCCATCATTGCATACAGCAAAAATAAGTTTTCAACTGAAACTAGTGGGATGTTATTAAGATAATCTGAATTCAAAAAATCGATTTCTTTGGCATTAAATTCGTAGTAATAGGATGTTCCAAATGTTATAAGCCTAAACCCACAAATAATGTCTACATCACAGTTATTAAGTCTGTAATGTAAGTAAAGATCAGATTCACAATACCCATTTCCTCCAGTATCTACTAATGTGGCACCAAGTGCCTTCATGATTTCTACAATGTTCTTAGCAGAGCCATTATCTACTATGAAATCAAAATCATGAAAGTCATCTACTATGCCTCTGAAAAATAGGTTGCAGGAGCAAGCAAGAGCCCATTCAATATTATACTCTTTAAATTTTTTTATGATGCGAAAGAATGTTGTCCGCTGTTTTGCAAAGTCTTCTGTGAAAAAACAAGCAATGTTGTCAAGGCTTTGTTGCATATAATTTTTTTTCATAAAAGATTGTCGCCTCCTATAAATAAAGTAATATATATATATGTTAACATAAATTAATATAAAAATCAATACAAATATTGAAATTCATATGGTTATATAGTAAAATTTATATAAAATATATATCATAATTAAATTTAGAAAAACATTTAAATCACGTATAAAAATGTCATAAATAAATATAAGAAAGGAATGATATTAACTATGAACAATAAATTGCTAACATTTTTAGGAAAAGATTCTGGATTTGGAGAAAAAAATAATTCTGCATATATTGACTTAAAAGATAAATTAATATTAATAGATTGCGGATTTACTGTATTTGGAGATATAAGAAAAAATTTTGATTTAAGTAAGTATTCAACAATAGAAGTTATAATAACACATTTACACAATGACCATGCAGGTTCATTAAGCCAATTAATATTATATGCATGGTTTATTTACCATAAAAAAGTTACAGTTTATACAAATTGTATTAATATGAAAATATATTTAGAAATTACAGGCACACCAACTGAATCTTATGAAATAAAAAATAAAGCCGAAAATTTAAAATTTATAAAAACAGAACATGTAGATTATATAGATGCATATGGATTTGAATTAAATATAAATGGTACAAAAATAGTATATACAGGTGATACAAGAACAATAGAACCATTTTTACCTTATATAGACGATTGTAATGAATTATACATTGATGTATCAAAATATGGTGGAGCTCATATAAAAATTGACGATGTTGATGAATTATTGAAGGATATAAGCAAAAAAGGAGTAAAAGTAAATTTAATGCATATAGATGATTGGGAGTATATAAAAAAATTTGAATAATAAACGTCCCCAATACTTGCAAATCACTAAAAAATATGATAATATAAAAAACAATTATAGAGAGATACCTGTTACCATTCCGAACACAGTAGTCAAACTCTATTTTTCAGTATTTATATGATGATTATTAAGCTGATAAAAATCAACAAATATTGCAAAATGCTAGAGTAGAAACTTACATTAGGAAAAATAAAAAAGTATCATATAAATGCCAAATATGTGCAACACATATTTGGTTTTTTGGCGTCTAAAGGGCTAATGGAGATTGGTCAATTTTTATGAAGAAAGGAGATGTTTTATTAGTAAATTTATGTGTAATAATTAATAGAAAGGAAACTTAAAAAAGTGGATGAAGAAATATTTAAACAGGAAAAAGAAAAATTAAAAGATATTGTAAAGAAAATAAATAAGGAAGAGAATAACTTAGAACAATATCTTAGCAGTGCAGATATGAATTATGATTTAGAAAATATTGCACAAGCACAATTTGTAAGTTCTCAATTACGAAAATTGGAAAATATAAAATCCATAAAAGATAAACCTTATTTTGCTAGAATGGATTTTAAAGAAGATGGAAAAAATGTGGAAAAACTATATATAGGAAAAATATCATTATTAGATAATAAAACAGCGTATCCAATAATAGTAGACTGGAGAGCTCCAATTTCAAATTTATATTATGAGGGAAGGGTTGGAAAAGCTGAATATGAATGTTTAGGAGAAAAAATAAAAGGTGAAATATTTTTAAAAAGACAATATATAATTGAGAATCAAGAATTAAAAAAGTATGTAAATATAAATGTTACAGGAAATGATGAGTTGTTGCAAAATGCATTGGAGGAAAAGGCTGATGATAGATTAAAAAATATTGTTGCAACAATCCAAGATGAACAAAACAAAATAATTAGAGCTGATATTAATCAGCCATTAATCGTTCAGGGAGTAGCAGGAAGTGGAAAAACAACAATAGCTTTACATAGAATTGCATATTTAATATACAACTATGAAAAAGAGTTTAAACCAGAAGAATTTATGATAATTGCACCAACAAAATTTTTCTTAAATTATATATCAAACATTCTTCCAGACTTAGGAGTTAATGATGTAAAACAAACAACTTTTGAAGATTTTGCTTATGATGTAATAGGAAAAAAATTAAAAATATCTGATAATAATGAAAAACTTGTAATTATTGTTAATAAAGATTTTAATGAAATTAATAATGTTGAAACAGATATTATGATACAAGAGGCTAAATTAAAATCTTCGATTGAGTTTAAAAAGATGGTTGATGATTATTTGAAAATAGTAGAAGATTCATATATTCCAAAACAAGATTTGGAAATCAATATAATTTATGATAACAATGAGATAAATTTGTACAATAACTTACATAAAACAGAAAGTAAAAATGTTAAAGTAAACTGTAGTGATTCAAAACATGATAATACCAATTATGATGATATTAGTTCTAATAATGTAAAAACCACAATTATGAAATATGAAGAAATAAATAATTTGTTTAAAAATACATATAAAATGTACAATTTCACAACAAGAATAAAAGAAATTGAAAAAAATCTAGCAGCGGAATTGAAAAAGAAAACACCAGAAATTATAGAAAATTTGAAAAAAGAGCGTACACAAAAAATAGCAAATTTGACTGGTAAAAATAGAATAGAATTATATGATAAATATGATAAAATTATTAAAATATTAGAAAAAGAGCATAAAAAAATTATTAAAAATTATATAAGTAAGATTCCAAAAAAAGATTGTATACAATATTATAAAGAATTCATACAAAATTATTTGAAAAACGAAAATGAAGTTTTAAAATATCTTAAAGCAAATACATTAAATAACTTAAATAAAAATGAAGTTTCATTTGAAGATTTAGCACCAATAATGTATATTCAAATACAATTATTTGGAGTAAAAGAAAAGTGTAAAATTAAACATGTTGTAATTGACGAAGCACAAGATTATGGAGAATTTCAATTTGATGTTTTAAAAACTCTTATAAATAGTAATTCCATGACAATACTTGGAGATATTGCGCAAGGAGTTCATTATTATAGAGGAATAGAAAATTGGAAAAAGTTTATAGATACAGAATTTAAAGATGTAAAAACACTATATACAACATTACAAAAAACATATAGAACCACAAAAGAAATTATGAATGTAGCAAATAATGTAATAAGTAAATTGCCAGAATATGAAAAAGAATATATTGTATTAGGAGAACCTGTTATTGATAGAAAAAATTCAATAAATATTAAAAAAGTTGAAAATAAAGAAGAATTAATAAAAAATATAAATGATAGAATTAATACATATATAAAACAGGGGTATAAATCAATTGCAATTATTGGAAAAGACATGGCTGAGTGTGAAAATTTAGAAAAGAAATTACGAGCAATAAGAAAAGATATTAAGCTTATTAGAGGAAAAGATTCAGAATATAATTCTGGAATTTCTATTGTACCTTCTTACTTGGCTAAGGGGCTTGAGTTTGACTGTGTATTACTTTCTAATGTAAGTAAAGAAAAGTATGGAAATAGTAGTTTAGATATTAAGCTTTTGTATGTTAGTATTACTAGAGCAATGAGTAAGTTAGATGTATTTTATGAAGGAGAATGTTCAATTGAAACTTTAAGTTTATATGCGAAAGGTATAAATATTTAGTTTCGAACCAAGTGTGTGCATTCTAAGATAACAAAGAAAGGAATAGGTTTTAATATGGAAAAATATGTTAATAAAGAATTAGTAAAATATATTAAAGATAAAATTATGCCAGTATATAAATTAAATGGCAAAGCTCATGGAGCTGAACATATAGAAATGGTTAAAAAACGTGCAACAGAAATTTCTGAATTATATCCTGGATTAAATTACAATATTTTATATACAGCTGTAACGTTTCATGATATAGGTGACCATATAGATAGAAAAAATCATGAAATTGTTTCTGCAAACATAATGATGGAAGATAAAAATTTGGATAAGTTTTTTAGTAAAGATGAGAAAGAAATAATAAAACAAGCTATAGAGGATCATAGGTCATCAAAGGGAAAAGTCCCAAGAAGCATATATGGAAGGATTTTAGCTTCTGCAGATAAATGTTTGGATATTAATAAATATTTCGAAAGATGTATATCTTATGAGAAAGAGCATCATCCAGAATATACTAAACAACAAATATTGAATAGAAGTTTAGAACATGCAATAGAAAAATTTGGAAAAAATGGATATGCAATAAATATGTATTATGTAGATGATAATAAATATGATGAGTATTTGAAAAAACTACAGAAATTAATTGATAATGAAGAAGAATTCTTAAAAAAATCAAATGAAATATATGATAAATTAAATAAGGTAAATTAGTTATAATTTAATCGTGAATTTTAGTTTATTATACAATACAAGAGTAACTTTAATAAGATTGTAAAAAAAATGGAATAATTATATTCCATTTTTTTTTATATATGATATAATTCACATAAACATATAGGATTGAAATGTGAAAACGAATTCAAATAAAATTTTTTTATATTTCGTAAATTGACATCAAAAAAGAAAGAGGTAATAAGAATGGCAAATTCAAAAATAATAGTAGTAGAAGGTGCGCAAGGTGCAGGAAAAACAACAATAACAGATTATATAAGAAATACATTAAAACATACAAATTTATATAGATTAAGTGGTGTAAGTGATTCTACAATAACAGGTTTAGAAAAAAGTACAAAAATGTATTACGACTTATTAGAATATATAGAAAAAATGGAAAATTTAAGTATTAATTTGCTTTTTGATAGAACTTTCTTTTCAGAAGAAAATTACTGTAGATTAGGAAAAAAAGATTATTCTTTTACAGAAGTGTATAATGATTTAGTAGAAAAATTTAGTAAATTAGATTTTGATATATATTATATAACTTTGTATTTAGAAGATGAAAGTTTGTATGAAACAAGATTAAAAAGAGAGGGAAAGGTTGAACCTGCTTATGCCAAGTTTAGTGCAGAAAATAGCATAAAGCAACAACACGAGTATTTAAAAATGGCAAGTGAAATACAAGAAAAATTCCCAAATATAAAAGTATATAATATTGAAAATAGTAAAGAATTATCTTTAACTGAAAAAGAATTAAATACTATTTTAGGAATTTAAAGTTAAAACTGAAAGCTTAAAAATTAAAGCTTAAAAATTAAAGCTTAAAAATTAAAAATTAAAACTTATAACTTAAAACTTAAAGCTTAAAGCTTAAAAATTAAAACTTATAACCTAAATCTAAATTTTAAATAAGAATACAGTAATAGTATAAACTATAATAGTTTAGAAATAAATTTTAGATAGTAATAAAAAATAAATAAAAGGCAATCAATAATAAAAAACGAAAGGAAGAAAAAATCATGTGTGGTTTTGTAGGGTTTATAGATAAATTAAATAAAGACGAAAAACAAAAAACAATAAAATTAATGGCAGATAGAATAATACATAGAGGTCCAGACCAAGAAGGATATTACATAGATGATAATATAGCATTGGGTCATAGAAGATTATCAATAATAGATTTAGCAAGTGGAACACAACCAATGTTTAATGAAGATAAATCAATAGTTGTAGTTTTCAATGGGGAAATTTATAATTATCAAGAAATAAAAAAAGAATTAGAAACTAAAGGTCATGAATTCAAAACAAATTCTGATACAGAGGTTTTAGTCCATGGTTATGAAGAATATAAAGAAGAACTATTTAATAAATTAAGAGGAATGTTTGCTTTCATAATTTATGATATAAAAAATAATGAAATGATTGGTGTTAGAGACTATTTTGGAATTAAACCATTCTATTATTATAAAGATGAAAAAACATTTATGTTTGGTTCAGAAATAAAAAGTTTCTTAGACCATCCAAATTTTGTAAAAGAAGTAAATAAAAAGGCTTTAAAACCTTATTTAACATTCCAATATTCAGTATTAGATGAAACATTTTTTAAAAATACATTTAGGCTAAAACCAGGAAATTACATTAAATACAAAGACGGAAAAATAGAAATAAAACAATATTTCAAAGCGGAATATTTAAAACAAGATGATACATATGAAAACTATAAAAAACAAGTAAAAGAATCATTGGAAGATTCAGTAAAATGTCATCAAATAAGTGATGTTGAAGTAGGTTCATATTTATCAGGTGGTGTTGATTCTTCATATATTGTAAGTATGGCAAAACCAGATAAAACATTTACTGTAGGGTTTGATAAAACAGGTTTTGATGAATCAAATTTTGCAAAAGATTTATCAAAAATATTTAATACAAATAATTATAACAGAGTACTAACAGGTGATGATTTCTTTAATGCATTACCACTTGTACAATATCACACAGATGAACCACATGCCAATTTATCAACAGTTCCACTTTACTTTTTATCAAAATTAGCAAGAGAAAAGGTAAAGGTTGTACTTTCAGGTGAAGGTGCAGATGAAATGTATGGTGGATATAATGAACTTAATGTTAGCAAATGGATTAAAGCATATTGCAAATTACCTTTGGCTTTTAGAAAAGCACTAGCAAAAAAAGCTAGAACTAAAAAGAAATTCAAAGGTAAAAGAATTATATGTCAATATGATAGACCTTTATCTGAAAGATTTATTGGAAATGCTTTTATTATGGATGATGATGAAACAAAAGATATTTTATGTGATGAATTAAAAGAAAATGGAGTAAAATATGCAGATATTATAAAACCATATTATGAAGATGTAAAAAATGAAGATGAGATTACTCAAATGATGTATATAAATATGCATTTTTGGCTTGCTAAAGATATGCTTTTAAAAGCAGATAAAATGAGTATGGCTAATTCTGTTGAATTAAGAGTTCCATTTTTGGATAAAGAAGTATGGAATGTTGCAAGAAAAATTCCTAGTAAATATTTAATAAAAGATGGAGAAACCAAAAAGGTTTTCAGAGATGTTGCAGCTGAAGTAATCCCAGAAGAATGGGCTAAAAGAAGAAAACTTGGATTTCCAGTTCCTTTCTTTATGTGGATAAAAGAGGAAAAATATTTTAATAAAGTTAAAGAGTTATTTATGCAAGATTGGGTAAGTGAGTTCTTTGATAAAGATAAAATTAACAAAATGCTTGATGATCATTATGCAGGTGTGGAAAATCATGGTAGAAAATTATATAATATTTATATTTTCTTAGTTTGGTATAAGGTTTATTTTGTTGATAATGCTAAAGTTGAGAGAATTTAGAAGTTAAGAAACATTTTACATAATATTAAAATAGAAAATCTAAAATAATTAAATGCAAAATCTAATTTATAATGACCTTTCATGAAAATTTGGGATAGATAAGCATCTTATAACTTATCTATCCCAAATTTTTATTTAAATTCCACAACAGTAACTCCCATTTCACCTTCGCCAAAGGTGCCTAGCCTAAAACTTTTTACATGAGGATGTTTACGCAAAAAAGCATGAATTCCATCACGAAGTTTTCCTGTACCTTTTCCATGTACTATTCTAGCATTAGGAAGATTAGCAAGATAGCAATCATCTAAATATTTATCAATAGCGAAAATTGCATCTTCTACAGTTAAACCAATAACATTAATTTCAGGTGAAACTGATTTAGATTTAAGTCCTATTCTAGAATGATTAGTTAAATTTGACTTTATATTATTATTCAAATTATTAAGTTTATCAGACTTTTTCACTAATTCTAAATTTTCAACCTTAACATTAGTTTTAGTATTTCCAAATTGAACCATAACTTCGTTAGATTTATTAGGCATAGTTAAAATAGTACCTACCATATTAAAAGGTTTTACTAAAACATCTACTCCAACAGATAATACATTTTTTTCAGGACTATCTGAAAAATTATTCGAAATTCCAACAGATTTAGAATCATTTGCAGAGCTATTTAAATTATTTTTTAAGTTCTTATTTAGAGAGTTTCTTAACAAATTAGCCTCTTTCAAAGAATCTTTATTAGCATTTTCACATAATTCATTTAATTTTTTTATAATATCATTAGCATCTTCTTTAGCTGAAATTAAAATACTTTTAGCTTCATTCTTAGCTTTACTAATAATTTCATTTTTCTTATCTTCAACATCAGAAACATTAGTTTCAAGTTGTTTTCTTAACATTTCAATTTGATTAGAGTTTTTTAGGATTTTTTCTTTCTCTTTTTCAATTAATAATTTATCATCATAAATATTTTTTATTAATTCCTCAATACTTATATTATCTTCAGTAAGTAGACTTTCAGCCCTTTCTAATATAGATTCAGGTAACCCTAGTTTTCTACTTATTGCAAAAGCATTACTTTTTCCGGGAACACCGATTAAAATTTTATAAGTAGGACGAAGGTTTTCAATATCAAATTCAGAACTAGCATTTTCAAAACCTGTAGTTATCAAGGCATAATTTTTAATTTCTGAATAATGTGTAGTTGTAAGTGTCAAAGTGCCTTTGGAATGAAAGCTTTCCAAAATGCTTATTGCTAAATTAGCACCTTCTACAGGATCTGTACCAGAACCTAATTCATCTATTAAAACCAAACTGTTTTGTGTGGATTCCTTTAAAATTGAAACTATATTTACAATATGTGAAGAAAATGTGCTTAAAGATTCTTGAATACTTTGTTCATCACCAATATCAGCAAAAACATTATCAAATACATAAATACTACTATTTTCCTTAGCTGGTATGTGAAGACCAGAACATGCCATTACACATAATAAACCAACAGTTTTCAAAGTAACAGTTTTACCACCTGTATTAGGTCCAGTTATTATCAAAGATGTAAAATTTTTCCCTAAATTAATATCTATAGGTACAACAGTTTTAGTATCAATTAATGGATGACGAGCTTGTTTTAAATCTATAAATTTGTCTGTATTTATAATAGGTTCAATACAATCCATTACTTGAGAATATTTAGCTTTTGCAAATATAAAATCAATAGTTCCAATTGAATTTATGGTTTGTTTTATATTATCAATAATAGGATAAAGTTGTTTTGATAAATTATCTAATATTTTTTCTATTTCTATATTTTCTTCAAGTTTTATGTTATTAATTTGATTATTTAGATCAAATATTGAAGTTGGTTCAATATATACAGTAGAGCCACTTGCAGATATATCATGTATTAAACCGGTTACATTTTCTTTATATTCAATTTTTACAGGAATAACATATCTATCATTACGAATAGTAATAATTGGTTCCATAATATATTTTGAATAACTAGAAGAATGTATGAAAGAGTTTAGCTTTTCTTTTATACTACTTTCTAGTCTACGTCTATTTCTTCGCAAAGAATTCAAAGTTTTTGAAGCATCATCTGAAATAGTATTTTCATCTAAGATTGCTTTAGTAATGTTTTGATATATAGCTATATTTGAATATAATTTTTCAAATTCAGATTGTAATATATCATATTTAAATTCTGATGTTTCTGAATCATTTTCATTTGAATAATCAAAGTAATCTTTTAAATCATTAGATATTTTAAAAATTTTGGCAATATCTAACAATCCTTTTGGAGTAAGAGGAATAAAGCTTTCTAAGCTTTTTATATATGGAGTTATGTTTTCAATTTCATCTATAGGAATATTGCCATATTTTGTTAAAAGTGTATATGCTTCAGAAGTTTGTTTTTGTATAGTTTGTACTTCTTTTAGTTCTTTAGAAGGTAAAAGATTTAGCATTATGTTTTTGCCTAGATAAGTTTTACAGTATGTTGAGAGTATTTGTAATATTTTGTCGAATTCTAGTTTTAGTAAATTTGAGTTCATGGGTGTGTGGTCCTCCTTTATGTTTTATAAAAATATAATTATCAAATTTTTTAGTTAAATATTATATGATAGTATAACATAAAATTTGAAAAAAGCAATTGTTGTTGATTAGTGGGAATAAATTAATTGAATTATTAAAAATAAATTATAGACAAAATTTAATTGTATGTTATAATAAAATTGTGGAAAGAATGTACAAAGGGGGATGATTTTATGGAAAAATCAAAAAAGAAAAAAATAATAATAATTGTTATTAGTGTATTAGTGTTTTTAACAGCTATTATTGTAGGAGGGGTTATTGTAATGAACAATATTGGCGATGATAGTAGTAGTATAACTGTAAGAAATAGTAAAAATGACAAAGACAGTACTAAAAAAAATAAGCAAGAGGTAAAGATAAAGAAAAGCGAAACAAAAGAAATAAAGTTTACAGAGTTTAATAATGGATTGTTTTCAATGAAAATACCTGAGGGTTGGAAAGTGGATGTAATAGGTGATTATATTCATTATACAATTAAAGCATATGATCCACAAAATCCTACTTGTCAAATGTTTTTTAATATGAAAACAGAAGGATATAATAAATCACAAGATGCTAAAAATTTTCAACAAAGATATTATCCAAATAATATGTTTGCAAAAAATCCAGTAATATCAGAGAAAACAACAGAAGGGTTTTATAAAATTTTTAGTGAATTAGGCCCATTAAATAATACAGCTTCATTTACTTTTCCAACATTAAGTAATTTTACTGTTGTTGATAAAATAGGTACTTCTGCATTAGGAGGAGATATATTAAGGGCAACTTTCAAAGATAATAATGGAAAAGAGGCAGAAGGATTGTTTACAGCATATGTGTATGATCCAGGTCCATATTATGTTTATGAAAATGTAGTTTCAGGTAAGCAAATTGATATATATTATTTAAATGTTTATAATACAGTATTTATTACAGCTCCTAAAGATGAGTTTATAAATTGGGAAGAAACTTTAAATACTATGGTATCTTCTTTAACATTTTCAGATACTTTTATTAATCAGTTTTATAATCAACAAGATGCTGTTATGGCAAATTTCCAAAGTGTTAGAAATATTTGTAATCAAATTTCAGATGGTATAATGTCTTCATGGGAGAAAAGAAGTGCTAGTTATGATATAATGAGCCAAAAACAGAGTGATGCAACTCTAGGATATGAAAGAGTTTATGATACTGAAAATGGTGATATTTATAAGGCTTATAATGGATTTACTGATGATTATGATGGTGAAAGGTATAAGTCTATTAATGATAATATGTATACTAAAGCTATTGAGGGATATATAGAAAAGTAAAAAAATAGCTAAAAGTACTTGAAAATCTTACTAAAAAGATATATAATAATAATGCAATATTAAGATACAGAAAGAGTGGGAACAAATCCCACTCTTTAATCGTACATATCTACATTACGAAACATTCTAATTAAAGGGGAGGAAAATAAATTGGCAAATATTGAAGAAAGAGTTGAAACTCTTGTGAAACCAACAATTGAAGACCTTGGTTATCAATTGTATGATGTTCAATATGCAAAAGAAGGAAAAGATTACTTTTTAAGAATCTTCATAGAAAAAGAAAATGGAACAATTAGTTTAGAAGATTGTGAAAAAGTGAATAATGAAATAGAGGAAATGCTAGATACAGCAGATTATATTAAAGAACAATATTTTTTAGAAGTTTCATCAACAGGTATTGAAAAACAAATAAGGAAAACAAAACACTTGCAAGAAAATATAGGTGAAATTATTGATGTAAAATTGTTTAAACCAATTAATAATAGTAAAGAATACATTGGAATATTAAAGAAGTTTGATGATGAAACAATTTATTTAGAAGCTGATAATCAAATTATTGAATTAGAAAGAAAAAACATATCTTTAATAAAAAAATATTATAATTGGGATTTAAATTAAAAATAATTATTTAGTAAATATATAAAGGAGGAATTAAAAAAATGAAAAAAGGAGCAAAAGTAAAGGTAAGTAAAGCAATAGACAGTAAAGAAATGTTATTAGCAATGGAAGAATTAGAAAAGGAAAATGGTATGAAACCAGGAAGTTTATTAGAAGCAATAGAAACAGCACTAGTTACAGCATATAAAAGGGATTGCGATTCAACATCAGATAATGTAAAAATTGTTGTAGATAAAGAAACTGGTGATTTTCATGTATTTGCTGAAAAAGAGGTAGTAGAAGAAGTTGAAGATGCAAATACACAAATATCTTTAGAAGATAGCAAAAAAATAAATAAAACATTAGAGATTGGTGATACAGCTCAAATAGAAATTATGCCTAAAAATTTTGGTAGAATAGCAGCAGGAACAGCTAAACAAGTTATTATACAAAAAATAAGAGAAGCTTCAAGAGAGTTCTTGTATAATGAATTTAGTGATAGAAAAGGTGAAATTGTTTCAGGGTTAATTCAAAAAGCAGATGGAGGAATTGTTGTAGTAGATTTAGGAAGATTAGAAGGTGTAATGCCATTAAAAGAACAAGTTCCAACAGAAAAATATAGAGTAAATGATAAAATAAGAGCATATGTATTAGATGTAGAAAAAGGAGCAAAAGGTGCACCACAAGTAATTATTTCAAGAGCACATGCAGATTTTGTTAGAAAATTATTTGAACTTGAAATACCAGAAATTTATGAAGGAGTTATTGAAATAAAAAGTGTATCTAGAGATGCAGGAAGCAGAAGTAAAGTTGCAGTATATTCACCAAATGAAAATATTGATCCAGTTGGTTCTTGTGTAGGTCAAAAAGGAATTCGTATTCAAAATATAATAAATGAATTAGGTGGAGAAAAAATAGATGTTATAGAATGGAGTGAAGATCCAGCAATATTTATTTCAGCAGCATTATTACCAGCACAAGTGTTAGCAGTAGATATAAAAGAAGATGAAAGATTTGCTCAAGTAATAGTACCTGATGATCAATTATCACTAGCTATAGGTAAATCTGGTCAAAATGCTAGATTAGCTGCAAAATTGACAAATTGGAAAATAGATATAAAAAGTGAATCTCAATTTAGAAAGATACTTGCAGAATCTCAAAATTCTGAAGAATTAGTAGAAACAGAAGATTCAGAAGAAATAGAAAATAATGAAAATGCTTAAAAACATATAAATAAAAGATAGGAAGTGAATATTTTGAAAAATATACCACAAAGAACATGCATAGGTTGTAATGAAAAAAAAGATAAAAAAGAACTTATTCGTGTAGTTAAAGACAATCAAAATAATATAAGTATAGATAAAACAGGAAAAGCTAATGGAAGAGGAGCATATATTTGTGATAATATAGAATGCTTAGAAAAAGCTATAAAAAATAAAAAGATAGAAAAAAGTTTTAAAATGAATATAGATGAAAGTGTATATGAAAATTTAAGAGGTGTAATTAGTGGTAAATAAATCAAAAATATTAGGACTATTAGGATTAGCAACAAGAGCAGGAAAAGTAATTTCACGGTGCAGATGCGGTTAAAGAAGCATATTTAAAAAAGAAATTAAAATTAGTTATTATATCTGAGGATGCATCAGAAAGAACTAAAAATAATTTTTATAAATTGATAGATAAGCAGTTTGTACATATTTGTGAGTTTGGTACAATGGATGAAATTGGGAAATCAATAGGAAAAACTCCTAAAGCTGTTGTTGGGATTAAAGATATCAATTTTTCAAAAGAAATTATAAAAAATATAAATGGGGGTGATATTATTGGGTAAGATAAAAATACATGAAATTGCAAAAGAAGTAGGCTTAACCAGTAAACAAATAATTGAAAAGGCGAATAGCTTGGGAATAGAGGTTTCTAGTCATTTAAGTTCTGTAAGTGAGGAACAAGCTAATAAAATTAAAAGTAGTATTAAATCTAATAAAGATAAAACAGAAAAATCAAATGGTTCAGAAAAGACTAAAAAAGTTAAAGATGAAAAGAAAAATGAGACTCCTGTTATAATAAGAAGAGAAGTAATTGTTTCTGAAGAAAATAAAAAAGTGGAGGAAAAACCAAAAGTTAATAGAAATGATGTAGGCTTTGTTGAGAGAAAGAAAAATCAAGATTACAATATAGTATATAGAAATAAAACTACTAAACCAATGACTTTTAGTGAATTATTTGGAATAAAAGATAACAAAAAGGAAAAAGAAGAAACTAAAAAAGTAGAAAAAACAACACAAAATATATCGGAGACAAAAAATGTTGAAGATAATAAAAAAGTGGAAGAAATTAAAATTCAAGAGCAATCACAGAAAACAGAAAATAGCGTAAATGCTGAAGAAAAAAATATTATAAAACAAGAAAATAATATTGTAGAAAAAAATATTGAAAAAAAGGAGAAAACAGAATTACCTGAAAGTAAGAATATGGAACAAGCAGTAAAAAAAGAATTTGTAAACAATAATAACGGATACAGAAGAAATGATAATTATAATCAAAACAGAAATAATAATTATAGAAATAATAATGGAAATAATAGTGGAAATAGATACAATCAAGAAAATAGAGAAGATAGAGACAACAGAAATAATAAATTTAATAGTAATAATAAATTCCAAAATAATAGAAATAACAATTACAATAATGGTTATAATAATCAAGATAGAAGAAATAATGGGGAAAATGGTTTCTCTAGAAATTCTAATAATAAATTTCAAAGAAATAATTTTAACAATAATAGAAATGAATTTAATAAAAATGAAAGAAAGCCACTTGATGAAAAAGGAATAGACAAAAACATTAAAAATATAATGTCAACAGAAATTGTGGAAAAAGAATCTCAAAGAGATTATAATAGCAAATCTATAGATAAAGCTAAACAAAATAAATTTGAAGAAAATAAAGGAAATAAAAAGAATACTAAATCAAAGAAAAATGGAAGATTTGAAGAATTTGATGGTGGAAAATTAAAAGACTTAAAACAAGTTAACAAATTATCACATATGTTTGATGAACAAGATGGTGGAATGCTAGATTATTATGATTTAACGACTGAAAGAGGAAAAAGAAATAAAAAGAAAAATATTAGAAATGATGAAGAAAGAAATAAACAAAAAATATTTGAATTAAAAGAAATTACAATTCCTGAGAAAATTACTGTTAAAGATTTAGCCGCAGAATTAAAGAAAACTAGTGGAGAAGTAATTAAAAAATTATTTGGTTTAGGAATAATGGCTACAATTAATAATGAATTAGATTTTGATACAGCATTTTTAGTTGCAGAAGAATTTGGAATTACAGCAAACAAAAAAGAAGTTGTTAATGAAGAAGATATTTTATTTGATGAATCAGAAGATAGTGAAGATGATTTAATGCCAAGACCACCAGTTGTAGTTGTTATGGGACACGTTGACCATGGTAAAACTTCATTATTAGACACTATTAGAAGAACTAATGTTATTGAAGGTGAAGCAGGTGGAATCACACAACATATAGGTGCATATAAAGTTAATGTAAATGGTAGAGAAATTACATTTTTAGATACACCAGGACATGAAGCTTTTACAAGTATGAGAGCAAGAGGTGCTCAAATAACAGATATAGCAATACTTGTTGTTGCAGCAAATGATGGTGTAATGCCACAAACTGTTGAAGCTATTAATCATGCTAAAGCTGCAAATATTCCAATTATAGTAGCGGTAAATAAAATAGATTTACCAGAAGCAAATGTTGAAAAAGTAAAACAAGAATTAATGCAATATGAATTAGTTTCAGAAGAATGGGGAGGAGATACAATATTTGTTCCTATCTCTGCTAAAAATAATATCAATATTGAAAACTTACTAGAAATGGTTTTATTAGTTGCAGATATGCAAGAATTAAAAGCTAATCCAAATAAACAATCTAAAGGTGTTGTAATTGAAGCTCGTCTAGATAAAGCAAAAGGACCTATTGCTTCTGTTTTAGTACAAAGAGGAACTTTAGATGTAGGAGATACAGTAGTTGTTGGAACTTCAATAGGAAGAATTAGAGCTATGAAAAATGATAAAGGTCAAAATGTTAAAGAAGCTGGTCCATCTACACCTGTTGAAATAATGGGATTAACAGAAGTTCCAGAGGCAGGAGATACTTTTTATGAAGTTAAAAATGAAAAAATGGCTAAACATTTAATAGAAAAAAGACGTGCTCAAGAAAGAGAAAAAATGATAAATTCAAATGTTGTAACATTAAGTAATTTATTTGAAAAAATGGCTAACGAAGATTTAAAACAATTGAACTTAATTGTTAAAGCTGATGTTCAAGGTTCTGCTGAAGCTGTAAAACAATCATTAGAAAAACTTTCAAATGATGAAGTTAAGGTAAAAGTTATACATTCAGTTGCAGGTGCAATTAATGAATCAGATGTTCAACTTGCAAAAGCTGCAAAAGCAATAATTATAGGATTTAATGTAAGACCAGTTGGAACAGCAAAAGAAATTGCTGATAGAGAAGGCGTTGAAATTAAATTATATTCTATCATTTATAAAGCAATTGAAGATGTTGAAGCTGCTATGAAAGGTATGCTTGATCCTGTTTATGAAGAGAAAATTATTGGTAATGCTGAAGTTAGACAAACATTTAAAGTTTCTAATGTTGGTACAATTGCAGGATGTTATGTTATAGATGGAAAAATTGAAAGACATGCAGGAGTTAGAGTAATTCGTGAAAGTGTTGTTATTCATGAAGGTAAACTTGTTTCATTAAAACGTTTTAAAGATGATGTAAAAGAAGTTGCTAAAGGTTATGAATGTGGTGTTCAAGTTGAAAATTATAATGATATTAAAGAAGGCGATATTATAGAGGCTTTTGTAATGGAAGAAGTTAAAAGATAGTAGATTGTAATATAAAATAATAAATACTAAAACATAATAAAAAATATTATAAAATAATGAAATATAATAAAAAAATGGATGTAAAAAAATAATTAAAAATATTATAAAATACTAGAAACTTTAAAATACAATAAAAAGAAAAAATTAAAATATAATAATAAGTAAAAGGAGATTTTTAATAAAAAGAAAGGAAGAGAAGTTAGTATGGCTAAAAATGAAGCCCGTTTAAATAGAATTAATGAAGAATTAAGAAAAGAGCTTAGTAGCATATTAGCATATGATTTAAAAAATCCTAATATTACAGGAATGCTTAGTGTAACTAAAGTAAAAATCACTCCTGATTTCAAATATGCTAAAGTATATGTTAGTATTTTAAATTCTAAAAACATAGATAAAACTATGCAAGGTTTGAAAGAATCTGCTGGTTTTATTAGAAGTAAAATTGCAAAAACTATTAATTTAAGAATTACACCAGAACTAGTTTTTGAAATTGATGATTCTTTAGAATATGGTGCTAGAATTGATAATATTTTAAAAGATTTAAAACAATAAAAAATATGGTTTATAGGTATTTCCAATTTAAAAACCTAAATCTTATTATAAGGAATGTTGTAATAAATGACTTTAGATAATATATTAGAAGAAATAAACAAAGCAGAGTCAATAGTTATTTTAACACACGAAAACCCAGATGGAGATGCTGTTGGAAGTAGTTTGGCTTTATATAATGCTTTGAAAAATTATGGTAAAAATGCCGATGTTATTATTCCAGAATATTCTAGATGTTTTGAATTTTTACCAGGATGTAGTGAAATAAAAAAAGAAAGCAATATAAAAAACTATGATTTAGTTATTACAGTAGATACTGCTACTTTAAAAATGCTAAATGGGTGTACAAAATACTTTGAAAATGCTAGAACTAGTATTGTAATAGACCATCATGGAACAAATACTATGTACGGGGATTATAATTTTGTAAACCCAGATGCTCCAGCATGTTGCCAAATACTACTTGTAGTTTTACAGTATTTTAATATGGATATAACAAAAAATATTGGTTCATGCTTATTAACAGGAATTATAACAGATACAGGCGGATTTAAATATTCTGGTACAAATGTTGAAACATTTGAATTTGTAGCTGAGTTACTAAATAAAGGTGTCAATGTTTCTAAAATTTATAGAAGAGTTTTAGAAACTACAACAAAAAGTAGCTTTGAATTAAGAAGAATTGCTGAATCTAGATTAGAATTCTTGTATGATGGAAAAGTTACATATACATATATAACATTGAATGATGAGGAAAAAGTAAATGCTGAAACAGGAGACCACGAAGGAATTGTTAATATAGGTAAATGTATTGAAGGTGTTGAAGTTTCTGTATTTGTTAGAGAATTGAAAAATGGTAAGGGGTGGAAAGCATCTTTACGTTCTAATGAATATGTTAATGTGTCAGATGTTGCACTATTATTTGGTGGTGGTGGACATCCACGTGCTGCTGGGTGCACTATGCAAGGAGAATTACAACAAGTTAAGGATAAAATTTTAAATGAGGTTAAGGCTTATTTGAAATAAGTTTAAAAGGAACGCATCTATGTTGGGGTTGCCAAATTGAGTAGCGTTTCTTTTTGTGCTTTTATAAGTTCATAGGATCATCTTATGTTTGATATGGAAATTTAATTTTAAATATTTTATTTTTGGGTGAGCACCGTGAGAAAGAAATTTTTACTTTTGAAAAAATAAACTCCTTCAAACGCGGTGGAGTGCGTGCTGAGTTGGTTGGACCTGTTACGATAATGACTTTAGTTAAAAGTTTTAGGGCTCAGGTCGGAGGTTTATTTTTTCAAAAGTAAAAATTTCTTTCTCCGAGTGAGGGGAGAAAGTAATATATTTAAGATTGAATTTTAGTAGAGAGTATATATTTAAGGTTGAATTTTAGTAGAAAGTATATATTTAAGGTTGAATTTTAGTAGAAAGTAAATTATGGGATGAGTGTGTATATGATAATTGAAAGCTGAAGTGAAATAATGCAAATATTGGTTTTAAATAATTGTGTATTGAGGGAAAGAGAGGAAGAGTGTTGTGGATGGAATAATAATTATAAATAAGAGTAAAGGTTGTACATCTCATGATGTTGTATATAAGGTTAAGAAATTGTTAAAGGAAAAGGTGGGACATACGGGGACTTTGGACCCTAATGCTACTGGGGTTTTACCTCTTTTGGTTGGGAAAGGTACAGGGTTATCACAATATTTGATTAATCATAACAAAAAGTACGTAGCTACTATAAAATTAGGAGAAAAAACTGATACAGCAGATGTAGAAGGGAAGATTATAGAGGAATGTGTAGTTGATGATTCTATTTTTGATAGTGAGAAAATAAATAAGGTTTTGAAAAAAATGATAGGTAAACAGAAACAATGTCCTCCAATGTATTCGGCTATTAAAATAAATGGTAAAAAATTATATGAATATGCTAGAAGTGGAAAAGTTGTGGATATACCTGAGCGTGAAATAGAAATTTATGATTTACAGTTAGTAAACTTTGATTCTATAAATAAGTTAATAATGTTTGAAGTTTTTTGCTCAAAGGGAACATATATTAGAACTGTTTGTGAACAATTTGCTGAAAACCTTGGAACAGTTGGGTATATGAAGGAATTAAATAGAACAATGGTAGGAGAGTTTAAAATAGAAGATTCTGTTACTATAGAGGAATTAAAAGACAATATAAGTAATAAGAAATTTTTTGATGAACATTTTATCAGTATAGAACAATTTTTTATAAATAATGCAAAATTAAATTTGGATAAAACAAGGTTGAATTTGTTTTTAAATGGAGTAAAATTAGACTGCGATATTATAGACACTTTAGTTAGAATTTATGATGAAAATGATGCATTCATTGGAATCGGAAGTGTAAACTCAAGAAAACTAAAAAGAAACATAATCATATAAAAAAATCCTACTTCCATCTAATCATCTTGTTAACAAACCTCATTCGGAGAAAGAAATTTTTACTTTTGAAAAAATAAACCTCCGACCTGAGCAAAAAAACATTTAACCCAACTCATTATTATAACAAGCTCCCTCAATCCGGTATATACTCTACCGCGTTTGAAGGAGTTTATTTTTTTAAAAGTAACAAATTTTTTCTCTTGGTGCTTACCCTAATAGACCACTTGTAAAAAAACAAATTTTAATATATAATGCTGAATAGTAAAACAAAAAGGGGAAAAAACATGGTAAATATACTATTATGTGGAAATAAGAAAGTTTTTGACGGAGCTCTAACTCAGCTTATATCAATGACAAATAGAACTAAAGAAGACATTTGCTGTTATATATTCACAATGGATGTTTCAAGATTAAATCCAGATTTTACATGTATAACAGATGAACAAATAGATTTTTTAGACCAAGTGGTCAGATTAAAGAACAAAAATAATTTAGTAAAAAAAATAGATGTTACCAAAATATATGAAAAAGAATTTGCAAATTGTGCAAATGAAAATGCATATTGTACACCATATACTTTATTAAGATTATTAGCAGATTTAGTTCCTGAAATGCCAAGAAAGCTACTATATTTAGATATAGATATAATGATAGGTGATGATATAGCTAAATTATATAACATAGATATTTCAAATTATGAATATGCAGCTGTGAAAGAAAAGTATGGTTGTTGGTTAATTAGACCTGATTATATAAATGCTGGAATGTTATTGCTAAATATGGATAAGATAAAAGAAACAGGATTATTATTAAGTGCTAGAAATTTAATAAAAACTAAAAAAATGTTGTTTGCAGACCAAGATGCTATTTATTGGTCAACAAAGAAAAAATTATTGCTTCCACGCAAATTTAATGAACAATCTAAATTTAATAGAAAAGATACAGTAGTTTGTCATTTTTGTAAAAGACTTATGTTTTTACCATATCCTCATACAGAAAATTTTAAACAATGGAATATTGAAGAAGTTCATAAAGTGTTGAAATGTCATTATTTTGATGATGATTTAGAGGAATATGTACAAATAAAAGAAAAGTATGATCTTCACAAAGAATTAAAAAATAATTAAAAGCTGAAAAAATTACAAAAATAAGTAGTTAAAAAACTAAAAAATAATAAAATAGTAAAAGAAAAAAATCAAATATAAAAAACTAATGAAAATAATGCAACTAACAAAAATTTATAAAAAGTAATAAAAAATACATAAGAAAGTGTAAACAAAATGAGGGGGAAAAAATGGAAAATAATTTAGAAGTAATACCAATATTTTTTGCAGTTGATGATGGATATATTCCTTTTTTAGCAGTAGCTTTAGAATCACTAATTGACAATGCTTCGAAAGAGTATTATTACTCAATTAAAATATTATATACAAACATAAATGAAGAAAATAAGAGAAAAATTAATAAGTATAAATGTGAAAATGTAAATATAGAATTTGTAGATTTAAATTATTATATAGAAAAAGTAAAAGATAAATTATATACACGTGATTATTATACAAAAACTACTTACTTTAGGCTATTTATACCTAATTTATATCCACAATATAATAAAGCAATATATTTAGATAGTGATATTGTAGTATTGGGTGATATATCAGAATTATATAACCAGGAAATAGAAAATAATTTAGTCGCAGCAGCGCCAGATGATGTTATTCAAAGTACAAAAGTATTTCAGGAATATGCAGAAAAGGTTGTAGGTGTTGCAGATTATAGAAACTATTTTAATGCAGGTATACTTTTAATGAACTTAGACGAATTCAGAAAGTTTAAGTTTCAAGAAAAATTTTTATATTTATTGGAAACAATAAAATTTACAGTAGCACAAGATCAAGATTACCTAAATAGATTGTCAAAAGGAAAAGTAAAAATAATAGATAAAGCTTGGGATAAAATGCCAATTGCAAATGATAATTTTGATGAAAATAATTTAAAAATTATCCACTATAATTTAGCATATAAACCTTGGCATTACGATAATATAAAATATAAAGAATATTTTTGGAAATATGCTAAAGAAACAGAGTATTATGATGATATATGTAAAATAAAAGATGAATATACAGAAGAAGAACGTTTTAATGATATGCAACAATATAAAGCTCTTAAAGAATTAGCTCAAAAAGAATCTGATTGCGTAGGTGATGATAGAAATTATAGGAGAAATATTATTATGATTGAAAAATCAAAAGATAGGCTTGAAATATTAGAAAAAATAAAAAAACTTGAAGAAAGCGGAATTTTTGATGTTGATGTAGAAAATGATCCACCAACAATTCCACTAAACCCTGAAGATGTTGATTATTTAAGAAAAAGCAGAACAAGTAAAATAAAAAGCAGAATGGCAAATACAATGGCTAAAAAATTTGTTAATGACTTATTAAGAGATAATAAATTAATAATAAAAGAAGTAAGAGGATTAGAAAATTTACAAAATATACAAACAGGAGCTATTATAACATGTAATCATTTTAATCCATATGATTCTTTTACAATAGAAAAAGTTTTCAGAATGGCTGGTCAAGACAAATATAGAAAATTATTTAAAGTTATAAGGGAAGGAAATTATACAAATTTCCCTGGACTATATGGTTTTTTCTTTAGAAATTGTGATACATTACCTTTAAGCTCTAACAAAAGAACTATGATAGAATTTGTAAAAGCTGTAGATACTATTTTAAAAAGAGGGGATTTTATATTAATATATCCAGAACAAAGTATGTGGTGGAATTATAGAAAACCAAAGCCATTAAAAAATGGTGCATTTCACTTCGCAGCTAGAAGCAACGTACCTGTTATTCCTATTTTTATAACTATGGAAGATAGTGAAATAATAGGAGAAGACGGATTCCCTATACAAGAATATACTGTCAATATTGGAAAACCAATTTATCCTGATGAAAAATTAAATGAAAGAGCAAATACTGAAATAATGAGAGACAAAAATTTTGACATTTGGAAAAATATTTATGAAGATTTTTATAAAACACCTTTAGAATATGATATTTTAGATAAAGAAGAATTAGAAGAAGAAATTTCAGAAACAGAAGAATTAGAGGAAAAAATAGAAAATCAGGAAACAGAAAATTTAGAAAGTATTTAAAAATATATAATATTTTTTTCATTAATTTCATTGATATTACATATTAATATTTGATATTAGTGGTTGTTTCTGCTTAATATTTGATATTATATAAAAATATATAATATCAAAATTTATATAAAAAATATAGAATAATAAATTCTATAAAAATAATCAATACAAAATAAGGAAATATTTATGAAAAATAAAAAGATAATATATTATAAAGATGAATTAAATGATGAATTTTCAACTGCAAAAATAACACCAAAATTAATAGATGAAAACTATAAATATAAACACAATAAATTATGGGATATATGCTCATTTGTTTTTCAGAATATACTAAGCATGCCTATAAAAATAGGATATACAAAAACAAAATTCAAGATAAAATATATTGGAAAAGAAAAATTAAAACAATACAAAGATAAGGGATACTTTGTGTATGTAAATCATACTCAAGCTTTTGGGGATACACATATACCAAGTATCCCAATTTATCCTAAAAGAAATTTTTTTATAGTAAATCCTGAAAACATTTCAATCAAGCCTTTTGGACCAATAATAGAAATGCTAGGAGCTATACCAGTTCCAGGAAATAAAAATGCTGCAAAAAATTTTTTAGATACAATTAAAGAAAAAATTCAAAAAAAATACGCAATTACAATATACCCAGAAGCACACATTTGGCCATATTACACAAAAATTAGACCATTTAAATCTACATCATTTAAATATCCTATTCAATTAAATACACCAACATTCTGCATGACTAACACATATCAATCATACGGAAAAAACAAAAATAAAGTACGAATAGTCACATATATAGATGGTCCATTTTATTCAAATCCAAATTTAAATATTAGTGAACAAAAAGAAGAATTACGAAATAAAGTCCATGCCTGCATGACCCAAAGAAGCCAAAACAGCAACATACAACATATCACCTACAAACCAGCAAATTAAACCCAACCCAAACCAAGCACCAAACCAAGCACCCAACCACCCCAACCCCACTCGGAGAAAGAAATTTGTTACTTT
>OIYV01000406.1_pt1 | contig 25478 bp, 18 predicted proteins | sample 1588251 | NCBI WGS metagenome assembly OIYV01 (sample SAMN03283282) | human gut metagenome | biome: human-associated habitat; material: feces | host: Homo sapiens | place: Peru | collected 2012
CGTTCTTCGCCAGCGCCCGGGCGATGGCCACCCGCTGCTTCTGTCCGCCGGAAAGCTTGGAAGCCTTAGTCTTCGTATACGCCGTCATATCCACCATCTCGATGTATTCCGGGATGTTCTGCTTCTGCTCCGACCGTGGCATGCCGGACAGCATCATGCTCAGCTCCACGTTCTGGTATACGGTATAGCTGTTCACCAGATTGAAGTCCTGAAAAATATTTCCGATGTATTTCTTCCGGTACCGTTCGTAATCTTCCGTTCGGTAGCCGCTGGTATCCTCTTCCGCGATGAAAAGTTCCCCCTCTTCATAGCTGTCCAGTCCGGAAATGACGTTCAGCAGCGTGGACTTGCCGCTGCCGCTCTCGCCGGTAATCACCACGAATTCCCCCATATCCAGGTTGAGATCCACCTTGGAAAATCCGGTACTCACGGTATCCTTATTGCTGTAGAACTTCGATACGTTATGAAGTTCAATCATATGCGACATAATTCTATCCTTTCTTTCCCCATGCTGTTACAGTATCGGTCGAAATTAATGATATTAATTATACTGAATTGGGCTCCGGTGTACAACATCCGGAGCCCAATCTTAACAATTCTTAAGAAATCTTAACACTTATTGCGGAAAATCAATCGCTGAGATCCGCATCCATCCGAATTCGAAGCTTCAGGTCCGGCATCCATTGAAGGACTTTTCGGCGAACCTGTTCCATCGTCTCCATCCGGTCCGGGGAATCGAAGCTAATCACCACGTCGAAGCTCATGCGCCGGCTCTTTGGATCAAAGAAGAAACCGTGGAGCTGCATCACGTGTTCCACGCTCATGACCAGGTCCGTCACCTGCTTCTGAACCATCGCCAAATCCGCATCGGTGGTGTTGATGGCGTAGATTCCGATTCCCATCAGGATAACTCCGGTCTTCTCGTACACATCATCGGCAATATCCCGCTGAAGCCGGTCGATTTCCACGGCGGTCATGGTATCCGGAATGGCGATGTGCACCGATCCCTGGTACTGATCCGGCCCATAGGCGTGAAGGATCAAGTCGTAGGCACCGGTCACATGAGGGTGCATGCAGATGATGCTTTTCACTTGCCGAGCCAAGGGTTTCTCCACCCGTTCCCCCAGGATGTCGCTGATGGTTTCCCGCAGCATGTCGATTCCCGCTTTGACGATCACCAGGGAAATGATGGCCGCCAGCCAGGCTTCCACCCGCAGACCGAATCCCAGATACAGGCCGGCTGCTGCCAGCGTGGTGACGGAAATCACCGCATCCAGAAGGGCATCGGCACCGGAATTGATGAGGGATTCCGAATTTGCTTTTACCCCCTGCTTCTTCACCCAAAGACCCAGAACAATTTTTGTCACCACCGCTACCGCCACGATCAGCAGGGTAACGCCGGTATAGTTCGGCGTCTTGGGATGGAGGATTTTCGTCACGGACTCCACCAAAGCCGTAATGCCCGCGTAGAGAATGATCAGGGCAATCACGCTGGCGCTGAGGTATTCCACCCGCCCGTGTCCCAGAGGATGCTCCCGATCCGCCGGTTTTGCCGCCAGTCGGGTGCCCACGATGGTAATCAATGAGGACATGGCATCGCTCAGGTTGTTCAGCGCGTCCATGGTGATGGCCACGGAATGGGACATCATCCCCACAAAAGCCTTAAAGCCCGCCAGCAAAAGGTTGGTGACGATGCCCACCACGCTGGCCCGCACGATGACCTGATTTCGATTTTTTTCCATTCCAATTCATCTCCTTCCGCAACTATCGGATGACGGTGTGGTTCTCCCAATCCCATTCGCCGGAGAGGGTCAATTTCTCGTAGCTTGGAATCAGGAAGGACAGCACGGTGAAAAGTCCCAGCAGGAACAGGTACCACAGCAGCGGAATGATGTCCAATGGGCTCACTCGTCCCTTGGTCAGGGATGCCACCAGCAGGAACTGGGCACCGTACGGAATCATACCCTGGAAGATGCAGGTGAACGCATCCAGGATGGATGCGGTTTTTCTCGGATCGATCTTGTACTTCTCGCTGATGGATCTGGCCATATTTCCGTCCACGATGATGGCCACGGTATTGTTGGCCGTCGCCATATCCGTCACTCCCGCCAGCACGCACAGCGCCGCCTGGGCGGATTTCTTTCCCTTGCAAATGCCGCTGAGCTTCTCAATCATCCACTGAAGCCCGCCGTATTTCGCCGTAAGCTCCGCCACGCCGCCGCCGAACATGGACAGCAGGAACACTTCAATCATGCTCTTGTAACCTTCCCACACGTTGGTGGCAAAAGTAATCACGGTCAGGTCGCCGCAGGCAATTCCGATGATGCCGGCGGACACGATGCCAAAGAGCAGCACCAGGAATACGTTGATTCCCAGCAGCGCCAGCACCAGTACCAGCATGTACGGAACCACTTTGATCAATTCATAGTTTCCGGCAGGAATTACCACCGCATGTTCCGGACGACCGAATGCCACCAGAAGCACCAGTGCGATGATGGCCGCCGGGAGAGCACACCAGAAGTTGGTGCGGAACTTATCCTTCAGCTCTACGCCCTGGGTCCGGGTCGCGGCGATGGTGGTATCCGAAATCATGGACAGGTTGTCGCCGAACATCGCGCCGGACATGCAGGCCGCCATCACCAAAGGCATGCTCAAGCCCGCTTTATCCACAACGCCCACGGCAATCGGCACAATGGCGCCCACGGTTCCCATGGAGGTTCCCGTCGCCGTCGCCATAAAAGCAGAAATCACGAAGATACCCGCAGTGAGCAGGTGTGCCGGAATAATCGACACCCCCAGGTTTACCGTGGATTCGATTCCGCCCATCGCACCGGCCACTGCGGAGAATCCGCCGGCCAGCAGGTAGATCATCAGCATGGTCACCACGTCTTCACTGGCAGCGCCTTTGGCGAAGGTCGCAAAATTCTCGTTAATGCCCGCCTTGTGGAACATGACAAATGCGGCAATTACCGCAATGGACATGGCCACCACCGACGGGAACTGATAGAATGCCATCTCCACCCCCCGCATCTGCAGGATGATTCCGGCGCCCATATAGATCACAATGAACAACAGGAACGGTATCAGTGCCAATCCGTTGCTTTTCGTCTCTTCTAACTGTTTCATCTTTCTCTGTCCTTTCCAACTAACCAAAACGGTATTGATTCATAATCTTTTCTATTATATCTTTTTACGGATTGTACTGCAATTCATGCACGGATTTTTTTGTAAAAAAAAGTGCCGGAAGGCTTCCGCTTCCGACACAAAGTTCTTAGTATCTGCCCAGCGTGTCCACAAAGTGAATCTTCTTGCGGAAACGTTCCTCGGCTTTCTTTTTCTTTTTGCCCGGCTTATCCTCCTCTGCATCCTGCTCCGGATAGCCCAGCGTCAGAATGCCCATCGGCATGAATTCCGAAGAAATGTGCATGGCTTCCGCCACCTTCTTCTGCTGCGCTTCGTCACACATCACGCTCACCCAGGTGCCGGCCAGACCGATTTCTTCCATAATTACCAGCATGTTTCCGATGGCGCGGCTTCTCTCCACATCCTCTGCGGTCGGCGCTTCCTTTGCCGGTGCGTATACCGGAACGATAACGGCCGGTGCATCCTTCACTTCGACGGCGTTCTCACCGGATTCCGCCAGCTCGGCAATCGCCTCCTTGGACTTGGAAACGTAGTAGTTCCACCCCTTCTCGTCCTCCAGATGGGAAGCCATCGCCGCCTTGATGACCTTTACCAGGGTGCCGTTGGCAACCGGTGTCTGCTTGTATGTGATTCCTGCATTTTTTGCGATTTCCATTTGCAATACTCCTCCTGCAAAATAACCATTGGTTTTTTCTATAAATACTCCGTTGGTTATTATACACCGCTGAAACCCTTTAATAAAGGGCTTTTCAGGCTTTTTCGCCGTTTATTTTTTAACTATTTGGAGGTGTCCGGTTCTTTGATTGCGTCGAAATACAGATTCAGATACATCTTATACGCGATGGCGGAGGCGGTGTAATCCACCACATTCCGCGCTTCCTCGCTGACGTCTTGGGGAATTTCTTCCGGATTCCAAGGCAGCGGGTCTTTCCCGAAGGAGGTGAGGGCATGCTCCAGGCTTCTCCGGAAATATTCGTATCCCGTTTCCACATCGCTGTTCTGGCGGCGGATTTCAAAGGCTTTCCGGATGTTGTCCATGGACAGTACGGTCTTTGCCACGGCCACGAACAGCAGGGCCACGATCTGCTCCCGGGAGTAGGCTTTCTTCTCCGGACGGGTCACCACCTTCAGCTTCACGTAATTGCTGATCATGGATGGGGTGACGCTCATATCCGGAAAGGATTCCAGTGCGGTATTGATAAACCGGGTCACCTGCTCCAGATACAGCCCCACGTCCGGAATCTCCTTGTATTCCGGCAAATGCAGGGAATCCAGGGTGCGCTGGATGTCCGCCTGAATTGCAGCCTGAATACTTTTGTTCTTTTCGTTTTCTTTCTGTGTCATCGTTTCCTCCTGTTTCGAATACCTGATATTCATTGTATAGCAAATATCAATAACCGTCAATAATATTTACGGTAGCCCTTGACAAGTTATTGAATAACCGCTAATATATGGTCATCGGATATTCAATAACCGATAATAAAGACTTGATTACACCGTTCGTGGATTCGATTTCACGCTCGAATCCGAACCGAGCGTTTTTTACAGGAGGTATCCCAATGCAGAAATTATCTTATTCCACCAATTCCGTTCCCGGCAGCACCGAGACATCGAAGGACCGCCCGGTATTCCGCGCCAAAGATCCCATCAGTTCGCTGACTCATTTTATCGGATTCCTGATGGCCATCGTCGCTACCCCGCTCCTTCTGATTCACGGAGCCTTCGGCGGTGCACCGCTTCGGGCGCTGATTTCCATGGGGGTTTTCATGCTAAGCATGGTTCTGCTGTACGGCGCCAGCGCATCCTATCACGCATTTAATCTGGATGAAGTTCGGAACCATCGGCTGAAATGCCTGGACCACATGAGCATCTTCGTATTGATTGCCGGCTCCTATACCCCAGTGTGCCTGATTGCCATTCCGGGAAAGGCCGGGACCCGGCTCCTCATCGCGGTTTGGATTGTAGCCGCACTGGGAATGCTGTTCAAATTCTTCTGGGTGACCTGTCCGAAATGGGTCTCTTCCGTGATGTACATCGGAATGGGCTGGCTCTGCATTTCCGTCCTGCCCACGATTTATGCCAACCTTTCTTCCGCCGGATTCCTCTGGCTTCTGGCAGGAGGATTGTTTTACACCGTCGGCGGAGTGATCTACGCCCTCAAGCTGAAAATCATTCCGGCAAACAGTATCGGCTTCGGCAACCATGAGTTGTTTCACCTTTTCGTCATGGCGGGAAGCTTTTGCCATTACATGCTGGCGTACCTGGTGCTCTGCCCGATGGCGGTGTAATTAGAGAGACGAAGGATCAAGGCTTTGACGGGGGTGAAGCACCACGTCCCCGAGGGGAAAAATGACGAACAGAAAAAGACTTGGTGTAAGAAACCCGTTCCGGCCATTTGCCTTCCGTTTCTTTACACCAAGTCTTTAGTTCGTGCCTATTGAAATCGTGAATTATTTTCTGGTCACATTGAATGCGTTGAAGCCTGCATAGGATGCGGCGTCACCCAGCTGTTCCTCGATTCTGAGAAGCTGGTTGTACTTTGCCACACGCTCGGATCTTCCCGGCGCACCGGTCTTAATCTGTCCGGTGTTCAGTGCCACTGCCAGGTCTGCGATGGTGGTATCCTCGGTCTCGCCGGATCTGTGGGAAACCACAGCGGTCATTCCTGCCTTCTTTGCCATGCGGATGCAGTCGATGGTCTCGGACAGAGAACCGATCTGATTCAGCTTAATCAGGATGGAGTTCGCGCTGCCCAGCTCGATGCCCTTGGACAGTCTCTTTGTGTTGGTAACGAACAGGTCGTCGCCGACCAGCTGAACCCGGTCGCCCAGGGTTTCTGTCAGCAGCTTCCAGCCGTCCCAGTCCTCTTCATCCAGACCATCTTCCAGGGAGATGATCGGATACTTGTCTGCCAGGGACTTCCAGTGCTCTACCAGCTCAGCGGAAGTGAACTTCTTACCGCTCTTCGGCTGTACATATTCACCGGCCTTGGAACCCTTCCATTCGCTGGCTGCCGCATCGATTGCCAGAACGAAGTCCGCACCCGGCACGTAACCGCATTCCTTAATCGCCTTCAGGATGTAATCCAAAGTCTCCTCGTCGCTGGACAGGTTCGGTGCATAACCGCCTTCATCGCCCACGCCGGTGGCAAAGCCGTCTGCCTTCAGGAGCTTTGCCAGCTTGTGATATACTTCCGTGCACCAGCGCAGTCCTTCGCTAAAGCTTGGTGCACCGGCCGGCATAATCATAAATTCCTGTGTATCTACGGTATTGGTTGCGTGCGCACCACCGTTCAAAATATTCATCATCGGAACCGGCAGGGTGTTTCCGCTAACGCCACCCAGATAACGGTACAGCGGGGTATCCAGAGCCTGTGCCGCTGCTTTTGCCGCCGCCAGGGATACGGACAGAATCGCATTGGCACCGAACTTCGACTTGTCTTCCGTGCCGTCCGCTTCGATCATCGCCTTGTCGATAGCATAGGTGTCGGAAGCATCCATTCCCACCAGCAGGTCGCAAATCTCGTTGTTCACGTACGAAACCGCCTTGGATACGCCCTTTCCGCCATACCGACTCTGATCGCCGTCTCTCAGCTCCAGCGCTTCGAACTCACCGGTGGATGCGCCGCTCGGACAAGCCGCTCTGCCCACGGTTCCGTCTACCAGGTGCACCTCTGCCTCCACTGTCGGATTTCCTCTCGAGTCAATAATCTGTCTTCCAATGACTTTCTCAATTTCTAAATAATCCATTTCAATTCCTTTCCGAATCGCCTTGATTCATCGATTCCTTAGAATTTCACTTTTCGGTCGGCGCCACGAGGCACCTCAACAGCATGATACCATTTTTTTGCGAAATATGCAAAAAAGCATCTCTTATATTTTGGTAAAAAAAACTAATTTTTTACCAACTTTTCCGGCAAGGCTATTCTATTCGCCTCCAAAAAGTGGTATAATATATGAGTTTTTCGCGGAAAAATAAAAATCGGTTGATGCATGTTTTCCGTGAAAATGTGTTAGTGGTGATTGAATAGAATAGAAAGGTTTATTGGAAAATGAGTGACAGCTTAATCATTCTTGAGAAGCTCGTGCTTCTCTTTTGTTTTATTTTTGTGGGCTTTTTCTGCTTTCGAAAGGGATGGCTCACCAAGCAGGGAACGTCGGAAATCTCGAACCTCATCGTCAATGTTTTTAACCCATTGCTGATGATTTCCACCGCCCTCAGCGGATCCGGATCCATTCCCAAAAATCTGATGGCGCAGAACCTGATTCTCATGGCGCTGTTCTACGGACTTATGATTCTTCTGGGGCCGGTGGTGGCGAAACTCCTGCGGGTGCAGGGGAACGACCGGAAACTGGTGACCATCATGCTGGTTTTCGCCAATACGGCGTTCATGGGCATCCCGCTGGTGGAATCCCTTTACGGCTCGGAGGAAACGTTCTACATCACGTTCTATGCGCTGGGGTTCAACCTTCTCTTCTATACCTATGCCATTCAGGTGTTCAAGAGAATGTCCGGGGACAAATCCCCATTCCGGTTCAAGAATCTCGTTAACCCGGGAATCATCTGTGTCCTGTTGGCAATGATTCTCGTGCTGTTCCCGATCCACCTTCCGGAAATCACGGTAAAATGCATTACCTACGTGTCGGACACCTGCATCCCGCTGTCCATGATTATCACCGGATGTGCACTGGCTCAAATCAATCTCAAGCGGGTTTTCACGGACGTTCGCCTGTACGTGTTCTCTTTGTTCCAGCTTCTGCTGATTCCGGCGACGGCAGCACTGGTGCTGCATCGCAGCGGCGGCATGGGTTTCGATTCCACCCTGGTGGGAATTTTCATCCTCCTCTACGGAATGCCCAACGGCAGCATGCCGGTCATTGCCTGTGAGAGCTTCGATGTGGATGCGGATCTATGCAGCCGGGGCTACGCACTGACCACTCTGCTGTCCCTGTTCACCATTCCATTCGTTACAATGTTTGTATAATCGGATGAAGAAGTATTGAATATATGAATAGCCGGGAGCTGCCGTTTCGAGAAATCGACGGCAGCTCTTTTTTTGGTGCTGCCGAAAGGACCGGGCGACGTGGTGCCAGGCCGGGCCAATGGTTCTTCGGGCGTGGAACAGGGCCGGTCGAGCCGGGCGACGTGGTGCCCCGCGACGAAAAATCAAGGCTTTGGCGAGGGTGAAGCACCACGTCGGAGACGCCGATTGCCCGGTCGAGCCGGGCGACGTGGTGTCCCGCGACGAAGGTTCAAGGCTTTGGCGAGGGTGAGGCACCACGTCGGCTTCACTGTAGGTCTGGCCGGCGCGGGTGACGTGGTGCCCCGCGACGAAGGTTCAAGGCTTTGGCGAGGGTGAAGCACCACGTCGGCATCACTGTAGGCCTGGCCGGGCCGGGCGACGTGGTGCCCCGCGACGAAGGTTCAAGGCTTTGGCGGGGGTGAAGCACCACGTCGGAGACGCCGATTGCCCGGCAGAGCCCGGCGACGTGGTGCCCCGCGACGAAGGATCAAGGCTTTGACCGGGGTGAGGCACCACGTCTAACTCGTGTGGACATAAGGAAGAAAGTGATGCACGGAGGCTCTCGCCCTCCGCGCATCACTTTCCTTCATTTTCCTTCCCAAATAGAAAGAATTGACGGCGAACTCGCCCTTCTCACCCTTTTCGCCGTCAATTCTAATCATCTCCTCGTGCCTCCTTCTCTACTCTGCATTCGGCACCACAAAAAATTGACGACAGCCGCTCACTTCTGGCCGGCCTGTCGTCAATCTAGTATTTCCTTTACATCAATATCTCGAATCTGAATATAATCCAGGCAAAATTTCCTTCTTCTAAACCGGATTTCTTTCTTCCAAGGCCTCATCCTGCCCTCTTCCCCGAGCATTTCACTCTAATCCACCCAGCGGCCGCGAGGAAATTGACGACGAAACCTCTGCGAAGAGCGTTTCGTCGTCAATTTCTTCCGCTTTCCTGAAAGCAGCATGAATTAGAGTCGCGCAGCAGGGCATGTTGGCGCCTCGCCCCTCGCGAAGCCTTGTTTCTCCGTCCGCCAACGCCAACACGGGCCGGTTTTTCCCCGGCTGACGGCGCCTTTGTTGGCGCTTTGCTCCCGGCAACGTCTTGTTTCTTCATCCGGTCACGCCAACAGGCCGCCCCGAATCCATTCCCGCGGCCGGCGCCTTTGTTGGCGCCTTGCTCCCGGGCATTTTTTGCGCCGCCAGCCTTGGGAACAAAAAAGCCTGCACCCGAGCAGCAATCTCATCGTTACGCTGAGACCACTGCCTGGGTGCAGGCTTTACTATTTCTTTAGGTTTCCACTATCTTTAAGCTTCCACTAGCCCAGGAATCCCAGAGAGCTGAGCAGAATGATGATAACGAATACCGGTGCCACATAGCGAACCACTACGCGGTACATCTTCTCCATGCGGAACTTGGAGGACAGCTTGATTTCCTCGGTGATACGGTCCACACCAACGCAGCGAGCTACCAGGATGCACAGTGCGAAAGCCGCAATCGGCATCATTACGGAGTTGGTAGCGAAATCGAAGAAGTCCAGAATCTGCATTCCGAAGATCTTTACGAAGCCCAGGGAGCTGTATCCCAGAGAGTTCAGGGTTCCCAGACCGAACAGCAGCAGGGTTACCAGCAGAGTGGACTTTCTGCGGCTCCATCCCAGCTCGTCCTGGAAGGTGGAGGTGCTGGTCTCTGCCAGAGAAATCGCACTGGTCAGCGCTGCAAAGAGCACCAGAAGGAAGAAGAGGAATCCAACCCAGCGGCCCAAGCCCATGCTTGCAAATACCTTTGGAATCGTGATGAACATCAGGGACGGACCTGCATTCAGCGCATTCGGATCTCCGCCGGAGAATGCGAATACCGCCGGAATAATCATCAGTCCTGCCATGATGGCAATTCCACTGTCAAAGAGAATAACCTGTCCGGTTGCCTTCTCAATATCCACGTCCTTTTTCATATAAGAACCGTAAGTTATCAGAATTCCCATTGCGATGGAGAGGGAGTAGAAGCTCTGACCCAACGCCGCAACCACGGACATCCAGGTGAAGTTCTTCATATCCGGAACCAGGAAATACTTGATTCCTGCCGCAGCGCCCGGACGCGTCATGGAGTAGATTGCAACAATCAGCGCCAGGAATACCAGCATCGGCATCATGATTTTGGAGATTCTCTCCACGCCGTTCTCCACGCCAGCGAAAATTACCACGATTACCATCAGCGCAAATACCACGAACCACAGCTCTGCACTGGCGTCATCGCTGATGAATCCGCCGAAGAAGGCATCGTCTGCCGTCGCATTCACATTGCCCCGAAGGAACTCGTAAAGGTATTTCACAACCCATCCGCCGATTACACTGTAGTACGGCATAATCAGCATCGGAATCACCGCATTGAGCCATCCGCCGCATCCGGCCAATTTGCCGTTGCTAAAAGCACGGAACGCGCCCACCGGACTCTTCCGGGTCATTCTTCCCAGCGCATTCTCTGACATCATCATGGTGTATCCGAATGTAATTGCAATAATCAGATAAATCAGCAGGAAAATTCCTCCGCCGTGTCTTGCAGCGAGATAGGGAAACCTCCAAATGTTTCCCAGGCCGACTGCGGATCCCGCCGTCGCCAATACATATCCTAACTTACCGGAAAAACTTGCTCTCGATTCCGACGATACGTGCGCCGCATCATCAAAATAAGGTTCTTGCTTTGCCATTAACCTATACTCCTTTCACCCTCATCCGATCTTTATGGTTGGCCGGACAAATTTCACTCAAAATATTATCAACATGAACTATATTTTATCCTCCAACGACAAAAAAAGCAAGCTTTTTAAGGATATTTTTATAAATTGTTTTTCTTCTACCGTTGTTTCTTCCGTTTTTTTCGATCGTTTCCTCGGAGAAGGTTGAAAATCAGCAAGAAAATCCCCCGCACCAGTGCGAATATCACGAAGAAAAACAGGAATCCGCCCATGCCGGCCACCACGTCTTCCATCTCCATGTTGCCGGTTCCGTAGAACCCCTGGCCGATTTCAATGGCGAACGTCAGCACGATCATCACCGTGAACGCGTAGATAAATGCGATTACCAACGGATGATTCTGCAGCAGCTTGAAGACGAAATACGCTGCCAACACCACAATCATCCCGATGATTCCCATGACGATAAAATGCAGTTTTTTGTCGCTGTTGTAGTATCCCCATCCGTCGTTCATGCCCATGATTTCGTCATGAATGCGGGCGGTCCACATCACAATACTATAGATTAATTCAGACATAATCCCTCCTTCTCCGGCTACCGATTCCGCGTCACGATGCCTTCCTCAGTTACCACGGCATCCATGGGAACATCCAGGGCATCCACCGCCACATTGGACAGAATCATTTTCTCCGGGCACAGTGCCATCTTGACAAAATCCGTCCCCTCCAGGTATCGGTCGTAGTATCCCGCACCGTGACCCAGGCGGTTGCACCGCTTATCGCATGCGACACACGGAATCAGTGCCAGGTCGATTTCTTCCCGCGATACTGTCTCCGCATCCTCCCGCGGCTCCCGAATTCCGTACTTTCCGGAATGGAGATCCTCCGGTCCGGTGTAGCGCTTCGCTTCCATCTGATTCTCCGGAAGACACAGCGGGATGCAGATTTTTTTACCGTCGGCGAGCGCTTGCGCGATAAAACCGTCGGTGATGACCTCCTTGCCGTAACTCATGTACACGAAGATGGTTCCGGCATCCCGGTAGGCCTCGCTGGCCAGAATGTGGTTTGCGATGGCGTCGCTGGCGTCCCGGAGGTAGTCCGTACCCATCTCCTTTCGCAGGTCCCGGCAGCGGTCCCGAAGGATCCCCTTCCGGGCTCGGATGCTGTTCGCCATCATGGCATCGCCCTTTTTTGCCAATGTATCGATCATTCTCATTTTTGAACACTCCATTTCCTCTATAAGATATTGATGGTGGCGGTACTGCCGCCGGATTTCATTTTGCGCACCAGCAGCTGCCGGTCGATGCGGTTCTGAAGCTCCGTCACGTGGGAGATGATGCCCACGATCCGGCCGCCATCCTCCGCCAAGGTCTGAATGGCTTTCATGGCCTGATCCAGAGTTTCTTCATCCAGGGAGCCGAAGCCCTCATCCACGAACAGGGCATCCAGCTGAACGCCGCCGGCGCTTTCCTGAATCTCATCGGAAAGACCCAGTGCCAGGGACAGGGACGCCATGAAGGATTCTCCGCCGGAAAGGGTGGAGACGCTTCGGGTGGTACCGTTGTAGTGATCCACCACGTCCAGGTCCAGCCCGCTCTGCTGGTTTTTCTGGTATTCCTTTCGGCGAACCAGGTCGTACTGACCGCCGGACATCACTCGGAACCGGGTGTTGGCACGCACCAGAATCCGATCGAAGAGCTGCTGCTGCACGTAAGTCTCCAGCTGAATCCGCTGCTTTCCGGAAAGGTTTCCGTTGGCGGTGTCTGCCAGATTTTGGAGCATGGAATATTTCCGTGCCGCCTGCTCTCGCTCGCCGTTCAGCTTCCGAATGCGGCCGGCCGCGGCGGAATTGGTCTCCCAGATCAGGTTGTCCTCCTTCGCCTCTGCCTGCAGACGGAGCTGTTCGTCCTTTTCCTGCTTCTGATTTTCCTGCAGTTCCGCAGATGTCATTGACTCCGCCGATTCGCCTTCCCGAATCTGCTTCTGTAGCTCGCTCATGCGTCCTTCCGCTTCCTGGATTCGGCGAGCGGCCGCCTTCTCGTTCTCCTCTGCCGACTGCACCGCCTCTCGGATTTCCCAGATTTCCCGGTCCAGCAAAGTCACCGCTTTCCGGGCAGATTCCCGGTCCGGATACGGAAGGGTTTCCTTCAAATCCGCATAGTTTTTGGCAAGATTCTCGATCTGCTCCTGCAGGCGAGCGGATTCCAACTCCAGCTTGCGATAGGTTTCTTCATCCTCTTCCTGCTTCTTCTGAAGCATCTCCAGATTCTCCTCCAAAACCACTTTCGCCTCGGCCGCCGCTTCCGATGCCGCCAGGGCTTCCGTGACCTCTTTCCACTTCGACCGAAACCGCTTCTGCTCTTCCATCAGCGTCTCTTTCAGCGCCGCCGGCTCCGTCGGCATATTCAGTCCCTTGGCCTTTTCTTCCATATGCTGAAGGCCGCTGTCCCGGGTTCCCCGCAGAGCTGCCGCTTTCCGGCCGGCCTCATCCATGGCGTTTTTGCCTTCCTCCCAACGCTTCTGGGACTGTTCCACCGCCTCTCGGGTCGGTGCATCACCGGTTTTTACCGCCGGCGACGGGTGATGCAGGGATCCGCACACCGGACACGGCTGATTCTCCGCCAGTTCCGCCGCCAGGATTCCCGCCTGGTCATCCAGAAATGCCCGGTGCTGCCGGCGATAGGACTCGCCCAATTCCTGTTCCTTGCCGCAGGCCGCCTGATAAGTCACCGCCGCCCGGTTCCACTTTTCCGAAGCTTCCTCATAGGCCTCCAGCAAGGTCTTCAATTCATTGTATTCCGCCCCCTGACTCCGAAGGCGTTCCTTCTCCCCGGAGAGCGCTGCGGCCTTCCCGGCCAGCGCCTCCTTTTCTTTGATTTTCTGCCGGCAATCCTGAATTTGCTGTGTCAGGGATTTCCGGCCCTCTTCCAACTTCTTTCGAGCCGCCTCATCCGAAGCCTGCTTTTTCTCCGCTTCGGTTTTCTGCCGCTTCAATTCTTCCAGCCGGTCGTACTGCTGCAGCCGGTCCTGTTCCACGTGAAGCCGCGCTTCCTTCTCCTTCGCTTCCGGTTCACGGCTCCGCGCCGCTTCCAGCTCCTGCTTTCGCTGCTCCGCCGCGGCCTGAAGTTTCGTCCACTGCTGCCGGGTCTCTTCCAGCGCCTTTTTCCGCTTTTCTTGTTCTTCCGCCGCCAGAATCCTGGCCGCCAGGGCATCCAACTCCCCTCTCAGAAGCTCCTGCTTCTTCTCCCCTTCTTCCAGCCTTATTCCGGCCTCATCCCGGAATTTCTCAATCGCCTGAAGGTACTCCTCGTCCCGAAGCCCGCTCCGGTCCGTTCCCTCCGGAAGCCGTGCCCGTTCCTGCTCGAAGCCGATTTCCCGCACCAAGTCGTCGTACGTCTTCCGCGCCTGACGGGCCTCCTGCTTCAGGCGCTCCTCCAGCCGGGCATACCGGCCGGTGCGGAAAATGCTGCTGAAAATCTTCCGCCGCTCCTCCGTCTTGGCCAGCAGCAGCTTGAGAAAATCCCCCTGGGCAATCATGGCAATTTGCATGAACTGATCCCGGGTCATCCCCAGAATCTCCCGGATTTTCTCGTCCACCTCTCCGGTGCGGGTGAGGATCTCTCCCCCCGGCAGCCGCAGCTCCGCGGATGCGTTCTCCTGGGTCATGCCCTCGCCTCGCAGCTTCGGCCGCTGATAGGTCGGGTTCCGGCGAATCTCATATTCTTTATTGCGATAGGCAAAAACAAGTTTCACCTCCGTGGGGATATCCGGCTCCGCATAGCGGGAACGCAGCATATCGCCGCTCCGCCGGTCGCTGCTGGCGGTTCCGTAAAGTGCGAAGACGATGGCATCGAAAATGGTGGTTTTACCCGCCCCCGTATCCCCGGTAATCAAGTAGATGCCGCTGGTCCCCAGCCGGTTCATTTCTACGGTCTGTTTGCCGGCGTACGGTCCGAAGGCGGACATCTCTATGCGAATCGGTCTCATACCTGTTCCTCCCAAATTTCACGAATCAGTCCATCCAGATATTCCTTCCGGTCCGAATCCATCTCCTGCCCGTTCTGCTGCTCATACAGCGCGGCGAACAGTTCCCCCGGCGTCCGCTCCTCCACCCGGTCCAACTGCTCCACTTCTTTCTGCGAGCGGGTTCTCCGGTTGTCATAATCCAGCAGCATGATGTTGGGATAATACTCCCGAAGGCGGGACAGGGCGTCCACCACATCGGTCTCGTCCGTGAGAATCATGTGGTAATAATCCGTCTGGGGCTCCCCCTTCTTCCGGGCTTCCGCCAGAATCTCCTCAAAGGTTCCCCGCAGTTCTGTCATTTCCCGCCGAGGCTGCAGCGGAATCTGCCGAATTTCCGTCTCTCCTTTTTCCCGAAGCTCCGCCACCGTCACGCTCTTCTTCTGGTGAAGCTCCGAAAAAGAATACTTCAAAGGGGATCCGGCGTACCGAATCGTCTCGCTTCCCACGCGTTGCGGACCGTGGAGGTGCCCCAAAGCGGTATAATCGAAGGGGCTAAAAACACTTCCGTCCACCCGGTCCAGGCCGCCCACCGACAGCTGTTCCGAGTCGCAGGTTTCCGGCAATGCCCCCGCCGCCGTGACGAACTGATGGGCCAGCACCACGTTCCGCTCGGACGTGTCCAACTGCAGATCTTCAATGATGGTTCGCAGCGCATCCGTGTAATCCTCGATTTCAACGTCCGGAAAAAAGCTCCGCACCACCGACGGCCGCAGGAAGGGAACGAGGTAGATGTTCACCTCGCCCCACCGGTCCTCCAGGGTGTGGTGCCGGATGGTCCCGTCGTATACCGGCGAAATCCAAATACCGCTCCCCTGCATCAGCTGATGCCCGAAGGCCACTCGCTCCGCCGAGTCGTGGTTTCCGCTGATCAGGAACACCGGGACGTGCTTCGCCGCCACGGCGGTGAGAAAATCGTCCATCAATCGCACCGCCTCTGCCGGCGGGATGCTTTTGTCGTACACATCACCGGCAATCAGCAATCCGTCCGGCTGCTCCTCCTCCATGATTTCCAAAATCCGATTCAGAATGTATTCCTGATCCTCCATCATGGAAAAACCATTCACCCGTTTTCCCAGATGGAGATCCGCCAGGTGCATCAGCTTCATTCCTCTAATTCCTTTCCGTCACCACCGGAACAATCCGGCTCTGACTGCTGTACTCCGGATGCTCCACCCGGATATGAATTCCACGCTTATTGTTTCGAAGTTCCCGGGCGGAGAAATCGTGCTCGCTGATCATCAGCGGCATCCTCTTCTCTCCAAGCTCGCCGGTTTCGTTCCGTTCCAGTCCCGGACAGAGCGCTTCCACGCCCATCTCTTTCAGGACCCTTGCCGTCTCCCGGTTCACCCCGTTCAGGCCGTAATCGCCGTACAGCCGGAGTCCCTTACCCGCCAGCCGGTGTAGCCAGCTCAGGTTCCCCACCAGAATCGGCACACTCTGTCCCAGTTCCCGGATTTCCCCTTCCCGGCGCAGCAGGATTTCGTCCTCTCGGCCCTTGGTCACATTGGAGATAAAAGGAACCGCTTCCCTCTCTTCCCGGTTTCCGTACGCCTCCGCCAAAGATTGGCCGGTACGATCCGCCTCCAGGCAGAGCTCTGCCAAAGAAATTCGCGGCAAGGTATCCGGAAGAACCGGCAGTCCGGTCTCGGATTCTCCCATCGCTTCCACCGGCCGAAAGCCTTCCGGAAGCGTCCGGCGGAACCGGATTTCCTCTTCCAGTTTGGCCAGGCACTCCCGGCGAAGAGCGTTGATTTCCGATGCTTTTACCCGTATATCAAAGTTCCCTCGGAAGCGGAGGCTCTCCACTTCAAATGGGGTATTTCCCGTCTTTCGAAGGGCATTCTCGTACCGTTCTTTCGGCGTGGCCCGTTCCGCATCCGTCTCGAAAGGGCCCGCTTCTGCCACCACGCTTTTCTTCGCCTGGCTGTCCCACAGCTCCCCCGTCTCCGGAATAGTTGTACCGGTCAGACGAAGCACATTGTCGAAACATGTCAGGGTCAGATTGATCCCTCGGCGCCGCCCGATGCGGCGGGATTCCGGCGATGCGTCCAAGGACATGTTCCGGAAGGAGCTGCGCACCGCTTCCAGCTGCTTCTTCGAGGAAGTTCGGTACACCGCATCCCCCGCCTGTACCGGCTCCTTGAAATCCCCGATGCGAAGAACACCCTTTCCCAACTCCTTTCGGTAGCTGATGATGGTGCTGACCGCCTTTCCGGCCTTTCGCTCCGAACGGATTTCGATGCCGTCGCCCATATCCGGCAGGATATCGCAGGATACATCCACCAGGGTGGAGCCCGGTTTTACCGATTTTACGGTTCCGATGCGGATCCCCTGATTCTTCGGAATCACCGGGGACATCAGCTTTTCCCCGGGATTTCCGGTCAAATAGCCCGAGGTAAAACCACCTCGGTTAAAGATCTGCCGCAGCTCCCGGCGATCCTCCGGAGTCACGTGATAGCTGCCTTTTTCCATGTATTCGTCGATGTATTTTCGGTAGATTCGGGTGACCACCGCCACATATTCCGGGGATTTCATCCGACCTTCGATTTTGAAGGAGTAGACGCCCGCTTCAATCAGCTCTCCCAGTCGGTCCACCAGACACAGATCCTTGGGACTCAGAAGATGACCGGAGATTTTCTTTCCGTTTTCATCCACCCCTTCGTAAGGAAGGCGGCAAGGCTGGGCGCAGGCCCCGCGGTTTCCGCTTCTGCCCCCGTAGAATCGGCTCATTTGGCATTGTCCGGAATAGCAGATACACAGGGCGCCGTGAACAAATACCTCAATATCCAGGCCCCCATCCCGGCAAGCCGCTTCCATCTCCGCCAGAGACAGTTCTCGAGAAAGCACCACCCGTTCGTAGCCCAGCTCCTTCGCCAGTGCCACCGCTTCTCCATCGCAGGCGGTTCCCTGAGTGGAAAGATGCAAGGGAAAATCCGGCAGCTCTTCGTGAATCCGCCTTCCCAATCCCAAATCCTGCACAATCAGGGCATCCACCCCCGCCCGATACAGGAATCCGGCGTATTCCACCGCCTCTTCCATTTCCTCATCGAAAATCAAGGTGTTCATGGTCACGAACACCTTCACGCCTCGGGCGTGGGCGTAGTCCAGGGCTTGCAGCATCCGTTCATCGTCAAAATTTCCCGCATTCATCCGGGCGTTGAACAGGCGGCCGCCCACATAGACGGCATCCGCTCCGTTCTCCACCGCGGCAATCAGGGGTTCCACACTTCCGGCCGGAACCAGCAGCTCCGGTTTTCTTCTCTTCTTCATTCCATCCTCTTATGCTTCTATTCTTCGTTCATCTCTTTCACGCAGGTCCAGAAATCCTTCGGACAATCGATAATTCGGTCCGCATGGTATTTCTCCAGCTCTTCCCGAGGGCGGAATCCCCAGGTGACGCCCACGGTATACACTCCCGCATTCTTTCCCGTCATCATATCCGTGTTGGTGTCCCCGAAGTACAGGCATTCCTCCTTGGAAAGACCGAATCGGTCCAGAATCTCGAACACCCCCGTAGGATCCGGTTTGATGGGAATTCGGTCGGTCTGCCCCTGGATGTGATCGAACGTGTTTTTGCCCAAAATCGTCTCCACCACGTTCACCGCGCTGAGGTGGGGCTTGTTGGAGAACACCGCCAGCTTGCAGCCGCAGTCCTGCAGCTTCTTCAGGGTTTCCGGCACGTACTCGTAGGGCTCCACGTGGTACAGGGGATCCTCCTGCATCCACTTCCGGCACAGCTTGATGCCCTCGGAAAAGAATTTACCCTCTTCATCGCCGGATGCCGCCAGCGCCCGGCGGAGGGCATTATCGATGCCGTCCCCGGCGAAATAGTTATAGGCTTCCACCGGCTGGGCCTTCAGCCCGTAATGTTCCAAAGTCATATTGATGGGACGAGCGATGGACTCCTGCGTCCGGGTCAGCGTCCCATCCAGATCGAAAATGCATGCTTTAATCATATTAATACCCTCTTTCAAAATCCACAGCATGAACCAGCGGTTCCCCCGTGATGTATCGCTCCAGGTTTCGGCAGAACAGGTCCACGGACTCCTCCCGGGTGTGTTCCAGGGACATGTTCCCGGAAATGTGCGGAGTGATGATGATATTCCGCGCATCCCACAGCGGATGATCCTTCGGCAGCGGTTCCGGCACCATAACGTCCAGCGCCGCCCCGGCAATCCGCTCTTCGTTCAGGGCCGCCATCAGCGCATCCTGATCGATGGCGCTGCCCCGGCCCACGTTCACCACGATGGCCTCCTTCGGCAGCATCGCAATGCGCTCCTTGGACAGGGTCCCCCGGGTTTCCTTCGTCTCCGGCATGCACAGCACCAGAATATCCGTTTCCGGCAGCAGTGCATCCAGCTCTCCCGCCGTGATGATACGGTCAAAAGAAGGTTCGTCGCAGCGGCCGCTCCGGTTCATTCCGATGACGGTCTTCGCCCCCATCCCCTTCATTCGCTTGGCGGTATATTTTCCGATATCTCCCGTCCCCAGAACCGTCACCCGGCTTCCGTAGATGGAACGAATCGGCACGTCGTGGCGCCATTCCCGGTTGTCGATGATTTCCCGGTATCTCGGCATCTGCTTCAGCAGCATCAGGGACACCATCACGATGTGCTCCGAAATAGTCACGCCGTAGGAACCCGCCCCGTTGGTGAGCCGGCAGCCCTCCGGCAGCACCCCCGGTTCCAGATACGGTGCGATGCCCGCATAGGAGCTGGCACACCACTTCACGTTCTTCAGCCCCTTCACCGGCTTCGGCGTCTCACAGAAGACGATTTCCGCATCGTCTATTCTCCCCACCGCCGCATCGTCGTTGTCGTAGAACACTGTGTCAAATCCGCCTTTCGCCGCGGTTTCCTCGATTTTCTTTCGCCTCGCCTCCGTCAGGAAATGCACGGAGACCGCTATTTCACGTCTCATAATCCCGTTCTCCCTTCTGTAAAAAAACTACTTTGATTGTACCACAAGCCCCGGCCATTCTCCATAGCTTGACGGCACCGCAAAAAAAGACGACGCCCCGGTTAACGGGACATCGTCCATTAGGAAGGTTGGTTCTTGCAGTAACTGCAAGGCTATTTAACGGTAATCTTTACGTTCCTTCTCACACCGTCCGGTGCGATGATGTAAATTGTGCAGGTGCCTCTGCCCGCTGCGGTGATTTTTCCGGATTTGCTCACCTTAGCCACCGCACCGTTGGTGGTGCCGTATCTCAGCCACGGAGAGTGGGATTTCTTAATCAGCGGTTTCTTTTTGTTGGCCTTCTTTAATTTGGCCTTCAGCTGATAGGTTTTTCCGGATTTTATCGCCTTCGCGTTCGGCACGCCGGTGATGGCGGAAGCGTTGGTGTATTTGTTTTTGCTTCCCGCCGAGTGCACCACCATGCCGGAAGCGATGTACTGCTTCTTTCCATTCACCTTTCGGAATGCCTTGACATAAGCTTTGTAGCATCCGCGCTTGCTGACATTCTTTCCCTTAATCTTGGAAACGGAAACACTTAGTTTCTTCGTGGTCAATGAAGGCTTCTTGCTGAACTTGGTGCCGCACTTTGCGAAGAACACGTCGTAGCCGTCCGCGCTCGGGGTCTTGCCCCACTTCAGGGCAACCTTCTTGCTCTTCGTGGTGATTCTCAGCTTCTGTTCCAGCGGCGCCTTGTAGTCGATTTTGGTAAACTCCGCGGCTGCCGAAACGTCACCGGTTACGGTGAAGGTTCCCTTCGCATTCACTTCTTTTCCGTTCACCTTCAGGGCCTTGAATTTGTAATCCTTGGCCGGAGATACCTTGAACTTCAGCTTATCGCCGTACCGGATCTCATCGCCGCTGGACAGTTCCTTGTCCGCCTGATTGAAGACGCGAAGGGTTCCGTATTTCGAAGATTTAATTGCCAGAGAATAGGTCTCAATCGGCGTGAAGACCGCCGTAACCTTGGTGGTATCCTCCACGGAAATCTTCAGGTCGTAGGAAGCCTTCAGATCCGCCGTCATAACTTTGCGCTCGTCGCTGCCTTTTTTTATGAGCCAGTATTCCAGCCTTGCACCCTCTGCCGGCGTTGCCTTGAAGGAAATCTTCGCATCTTCCACCTGGGTGGATCCGCTCTTGATGTCGGAATCGATGCTGCCCAGCTTGGCATCGTTCACGTCGTAGGACACCTTGTATTTCACCGGTGCGCAGAATACCGCACCCACTGTCAGGTCCTCATAGAGGGTATGGGAAATCACTGCGTTCTCCTCGGATACCGCCGCAAAATCTCCGGTCCATGCTCTCAGCACGTAGTGCTTGTCCGGCACGGCGGTAATTTTCAGCGGAGTGCCCACGTTAACGGTGATTTTGCCTTCCGACGGTTCGTACACCTTGCCGTCCTTATCCGTGACCTTAACGGTTCCGCCCTGTCCGCTGTTCACGGTGAGGGTTCTCGTCACAGAAGCATCGTCTTTTGCCGCGAATACGGCCTGTACCTCGTGTTTTGGCGCAAACGGGCCGAATCGATAGGTATTGCTGCCGTTGGCGGCGAAGGTCTGCGTCTTGCCGTCGGTGGTTACCTGCCATTCTTTGAGAACGTATCCGTCCTCTGCCTTTGCTTCGAAGGTCACATCGTCGCTGACCATGGCGCCGGACTTGAATTCCTGTCCGCCGGAAGCCGCCGAAGTGATGCTTCCGTGTTCGCCGGCACTGTAGATGATCTCACTTTCGGAAACGTTCTTCTTCGACTTGACGATGACTTCCGTATCGCCTTTTACGACGAAGTTGAAGGTACCGTCGGTGGACGTGATATCCACTTCACTGCCGTCTCCCTTCTTCAGAAGAACCTGCGTCAGCGTGTAGCCTTCCCGCGGGGCTGCTTTTATGGTAATGGCGTCTCCCTCGAAGATTTCATCGCCGCTGTGAATTTCTTTTTCCTCGCCGGTGGCCGTAATCTTGGAGCCGCGGTCCGGGGTCAGGGTGATTCGATAGCCCTGTCTCGGCGTGGTAATGGACGCCTCGTCGGACCACAAACTGTTGGCTTTCACCGTGGTATCCTGACCGGTCACATCGGTGTACGCCTCGGTGGTGACCACGAAGGTGTAATTCGTGTTGGTATCCAGACCGTCGGCGGTATATTCCGTGCCCTTAATCAGGTCTTTGTTAATCTGCTTGTATTCGCTGCCGTCCTTGATGTACACGTTGTACCCCAGCACCTGCTTGCCGTCCACCGGATCCCATTTCAGATCCACGCTGTGGAGGCCGTCGGTGTCGGAATGCTCCGCTTCCAGATTCTCCGGTCTTTCCGGCGGCATGGTCACCTTCCATACCCGATATCCGAAGAACGGGGTATAGTCCCCGGACTGGGTGGTGAGCTCTCGCTTCCACGTACCGAATTCCCAGTTAAATCCGTAGGCGCGGATTACCGGTTTCGGCAAGCCGGAGGCTATGAGGGTTTTTTCGTTCAGGTTTTCCACCTGTCCGGCAGAGCCCTTTTCTTCGGCTTCCGTGGTAAAACTTCCGTTGGAGTGGAGGTATTCCAAACTCACATATGCACCGGCTTTGGCATTGTTGCCCAGAAGGCCGAAGCCGCCCATCAGGGTGAAGTCAAAGGAGAATCCGTGACTCATTTCCGTCGCGGTGGTAGCGGAAGAAGAGGTGCTCCATTCGCTGGAGGAGTGACCGGAACTGTAGGTCAGCGCCAACGGACTCCGGCTGAGATTGGTCGCCCCTTCGCCGGCATCGGCCCAGCTGGACCAGTAGTTCTGCGGATTTCCTTCATTGTCTGCCGGCAAATCGTATTTGCCCGACGCCGCTTTGTCCTTTGCGATCTTCTTGAGCCGCATCTTTGACGCGTCGTTCTTGCTCAGCTCGTCGATCTTGTTGTTGTATTCATCCACGAACTCGTTGTATTCGCTTACGCTCAGCTGATAGTAGATCGGTTTTCCCGGTACCGTCACGGAATATCCGTCCTCGTTCATCGTGTAGCCGCCGCCGGCCTTCGGTGTGTAGATGTCATATCGGTATACGGTAACCGGAATCCGGCTTACGATCACCTGGTCGTGTCCCTGAGCGGTGAAGGAGGTGGTATAGGTCTCCGTCACCGATTCTTCGAAGGTCTTGTTCCAATCCAGGGAATACCCCAGCTGCAAGCTGGCTTCCATGCTGGCGATTGCCGAGAACTCCAGCGTTCCGGAGAATCCGGCGCCGAATGAGACGCTGTCTCCCTTGGTGGTGCCCCGTTCGAAGGAACTGGACATGGTATAGGAGGTCTCGCACGGGTCATCGTATCCGCCCATGTCGTCCATGGCACCGAAGTACGGTCCCGCCTGAAGTACGGCGGCATTCTTCGGGTCGGTGTAGACGCACTTCTTATCCCGGAAGCTTCCCAGCAATCCGTCGTTGTCGTTATCGGAAGCGGCGATACAGAGATTCACTCGCTTATTGTCTACATTATCTCCCTTATTGCCGATGGTGTAATGATCCCTGTCCAGGTTGCTGTCGTAGTAGTTTTTTGCAATGTTGGTGTCCTTGCCGTAATTGCTGCCGCCGATGGCGCCCATGGTCATGTAGTAATCGTTGTAGTAGGTGTCCGTTTCTCTCAAGGTGGATACGAACATCACCTGTTCCCGGCCCTGGTCGTTGCCGTCGAACACGCCCGCAACCACGTCCGTAATCCCTGCGGAGCCCACAATAGCATTTCCGATGCCCTTATCTTCCTTCGTAAAATATTCCGGTGTGTAAACGGCATTGAACAGTGCACCGGCATATTCGTACAGGGTTCCGTTGATGAATACGTGCTCGGCGGATCTCTGTCCGTTGATGGCCACGCATTCGGTGGACAGCTGTACCTTTACATCGAAGTCATTTTTTCTGGCCGTGGTGGACTGGGTCCACTTGTTCGAATCGATCTGATGACCGCTGATGTTGATGGACTTTCCGGAAGCGGAAACCGCGGCGGCCGTGATTTTACCGTGGTCGATGCCCTTGTTGTAGCCGGCGGAATCGCCGTCGTCCTGAACCTTGCACCAGAAACCCGCGCAAACCAGTTCGTCTGCGCCGTTGCCGTCAATATCTCCGGCACTGATGGATGGGGATCTCATGGATTCATAGACATCCGTGTCCTTCTTGTTGATTTTTTCCTTGGTCTTGTTCAGACCGGCATACACGGTCTGCAGTTTTCCGGAGGAAACCACGGACCACTTGTCGCCGTTGTCGCTCTTGTGTCGGTCCTCTCCGAATACCGCCGCCACCATCGGGGTGTACAGCCGGTAATCGGCATCCTTCGGCGCGGACGAATATTCCTGACCATAGGAAACCACTCCCAGGTCATCGATTCCGTCGCCGTCAAAATCTCCGGTGGTCAGATTGCATCCCAGCTTGTCCCGAAGATTTTTGCTGTTTTCCAGATCGGAGTATTCCCGATACACGCCGTGAAGCATGCGCTTGGAATTCCCCTGAAGCTCCAGCTTGCCATACGCTCCCGGTTTCGTGTACTTGTATTCCGTCACGCCGTATTTCCCGTCGACAGCCGGATTGTAGACCACGATGGTGTCCTTTCCGTCTCCGTTGTAGTCTCCGGCAGTAATGGAATAGAAGTTCCGGGCGATGAGATAATTGAGGCCGGCTGCATCACCGGTCCCCGGCAAATCTTGGGTGGTCGTCCACTCTTTTTTTACCGTATCGTACACCAGAAGGTAGTTGCCCTTGCTGTTGCCGGACTGATAATATCCCACATAGGCAACGTGGTCCTTTCGTCCCGTTCCGTTCGGGTCAAAAGCGACAGCATCCAGATAGTTGAACTTGGTTGCGTTTGCGCTGGTGTCCGCTGTGACGCTCTTCCATCCGCCTTTATTCTGGGCATCCGCATCGTTGTCCCCGGCCATCAGCTTCATGCTTCCTCCCGGAGTGTAGTTGTCGAAGGTGGATACCCACATGTTCTTCCGAGCGGTCTCGTCACTGCCCACATCCCAAGATTTGTATACGGTGAGCTCGTTGTTCTCCGCCAGCAAAAACTTCTGCTTTCCATTGTTATATGGATTCGTGGTATCATCGGCATTAAAACCCGATGGCAGCTCCGGATTCATGATATTGTCGAATTTGGAAGCGGCGCTCGCTTCCTGCACGTTCCATGCCATGCCGCCCCATAAGAGGGACACCAGCATCACGAGCGTAACAATCCCCGAACCGAATCTGCTGCGCTTCTTTCGGTAGCCTGCTAGGTGAGGTTTCATAGGCGATTCTCCTTTCTTACCCGGCAAATATGCCGTATGTGCGCATATCCGGCCCATCGCACATCTACGCGCAGCAAAACTTAGATTCTATTCTATAAATTTTATAATTATCCAGGAAAAAATAAAAGTACTCATATGAGTACTTTTAACTACCGGTTGAGGGGACTGAAGGCGGCCGGCAATGAGGAAGGGGAAGGCCGCCGGGGGGGCGATGGGGCCGCTGGCCGAAGTGGCGGGCCTCCGGCCGGGGGCGGCGCCGGCTTGGTGCACGAAAGCCCGCTGACCCTTGTTCCTCCGTTTCCTTTGCACCAAGGCCCGGGCCATTTTTCCTCCGGGGCCGGCGCCGGCTTGGTGCACGAAAGCCCCCTAACCCTTGTTCTTTCGTTTCCTTTGCACCAAGTCCCGGGCC
>OIYV01000409.1_pt1 | contig 25430 bp, 24 predicted proteins | sample 1588251 | NCBI WGS metagenome assembly OIYV01 (sample SAMN03283282) | human gut metagenome | biome: human-associated habitat; material: feces | host: Homo sapiens | place: Peru | collected 2012
TAGAACAAAGATAAAGAATGTTATCACAGGCGCTGTTGTTGAAAAAACATTCAGAGCTGGTGAAAAAGTTGCTAAAGCTATGCTTGATCGTAGAGATATGCAATACTTATATAAAGAAGGTTCTGGCTATGTAATGATGGACCTTGAAACTTATGAACAAATTACTGTTACTGCAGATATGATTGGTGACGGTATCAAATACTTAAAAGAAAACATGAACGTTTCTGTTTTAACTCACGAAGGTAACGTAATTGGTGTTGATCTTCCAGCTCACGTTGAATTAGAAGTTGTTAACACACCTCCTGCTGAAAAGGGTAACACTTCTCAAGGCGGTACAAAACCTGCTGAAACTGAAACAGGTGCAATAGTTAACGTTCCATTCTTCGTAGTAAACGGCGACAGAATTAGAATTGATACAAGAACTAACGAATATCTTGACAGATGCTAGTTAAACTGGCATTGTCTAGAAAGGATTTAGAATATGAAGTTTGATTTAAAATATTTAGAAAAGTTGGCTAAATTGATGAACGAGTCTGAATTGACAGAAATGCAATTAGAAGACCAAGAACAATCAATTGTACTAAAAAGAGAAAAACAAACAGTAACAACTAGCATGGTTTCTGCACCTGTTGTTGAAGCAAAAGCTCCGGCACCTGCCAAGGTTGAAGAAGCTAAAGAAGATGGTACATCTTCCATTGCTAAAACTGCAAAAGCTGTAAAATCACCAATGGTTGGTACTTTCTACAAGGCTGCATCACCTGATGCTCCTGCTTTTGTTGAGGTTGGATCACTTGTCGCTCAAGGCGAAGTTGTTTGTATCATTGAAGCAATGAAGCTTATGAACGAAATTGAATCAGATTTTTCAGGTAAAGTTGTTGAAATTTGTGTAGACGACGGTCAACCTGTTGAATATGGTCAAGTGTTAATGTATATTGAATAAATTTAAAAAATTAGGAATAGAATATTATGTTTAGAAAAGTTCTTGTTGCAAACCGTGGTGAAATTTCGGTTAGAATCATAAGAGCATGCCGTGAATTAGGTATTCCGACTGTTGCTGTATACTCAGAAGCAGACGCAAATTCACTTCACGTAAGACTTGCAACTGATGCCTATTGTATTGGACCTGCTGACAGCTCAAAAAGTTACTTAAGCATTCCTGCAATTATGTCTGTTGCTGAGCTTGCAGGTGTTGATGCAATTCACCCTGGATACGGTTTCTTATCAGAAAGAGCTGATTTTGCAGCAATTTGTGAACAACATAACATCAAATTTATCGGACCATCTTCTCAATCTATGAGAAAAATGGGTGATAAAGCTAATGCTCGTAAGACAATGATTGAAAATGATGTACCTGTAATCCCTGGTACAGGCATTGTTCACGATGCAAAAGAAGTTATTAAATTTGCTAAAAAAGTTAAATATCCTGTTATCTTGAAAGCGACTGCTGGTGGTGGCGGTAAAGGTATGAGAGTTTGCAGAAACGACGATGAAGTTGCAACAAACTTACAACTTTGCCAATCAGAAGCAGAAAAATCTTTCGGCAATCCGGATGTTTACTGTGAAAAATATTTAGAAAACCCTCGTCACATTGAGGTACAAATCATCGGTGACCAATATGGAAACTACATTTACTTAGGTGAACGTGATTGTTCTGTACAAAGACGTCACCAAAAGTTAATTGAAGAAACTCCATCTCCTGCCGTTGACGAACGTACAAGAAAGAAAATGGGTGAAGCCTCTATTCGTGCAGCAAAAGCTGTTAAATATGAAGGTGTTGGTACTTGTGAATTCTTGCTTGATAGTGACGGTAAATGGTACTTCATGGAAATGAATACACGTGTTCAAGTTGAACACTGTATTACAGAAATGATTTCCAGAGTTGATATCGTAAGACAACAAATTCTTGTTGCATCAGGTGAAAAATTACAATACAAACAAAAAGATATAAATTTACAAGGTCACGCAATTGAATGTAGAATTAACGCAGAAAATCCTGAAAAGAACTTTATGCCTTGCCCTGGAACTATTGAAGGATATGTTCAACCGGGAGGATTTGGTGTTCGTGTAGATTCTCACGTATATCCGGGATATAAAATTCCGCCTTACTACGATTCAATGATTGGTAAATTAATCTGCTGGGGTGAAAACAGAAACCAAGCAAGACGTAGAATGTACCAAGCATTAAAAGAATACGTTGTAATCGGGGTTGAAACTACTATTCCATTCGATTTAGAAGTTATTGAAGATGAAGTTTTCAAAACAGGTGAATTCAATACAAGTTTCTTGGAAGATTTCTACAGAAGAAAAGAAAACAAAAAGTAATTTTTAACTTTACATCTTTGCAACTTTTGAAAAAACGTTTATAATAGTAATATGAGCGAAGATCAAGATTTACAAGAAATTGAGGAATTGCAAGCAATTCTTCGTGAAGACTCGTCTAACTTCCAAGCTAGACGCCGTTTGGCTGTGGTTTTATTAGACAAAGGTTTCAATGAAGAAGCTTTAAAACAGTTTCAATTTTTAATTAGTATTTTTCCTCAAGATGCAAGCCTTTATTACAACAAGGGTATTGTTCATGAAAAAATGCGTGATAGTGCAAAAGCAGAACAGGCTTATTTAAAGGCAATTGAACTATCTCCGGATGATACCGATTTTTATTATAATTTAGGTCTTGTGTATATTGATATGCGTGAATTTGACAAGGCTATTGAATGCTTTAAGCGTGTATTATCGACTGATGTAGACGATTCAAACAGTTATTTCAATTTAGGACTTTGCTACGTAAAAAAAGAACAACCTGAAATTGCAAAAGTATGCTTTATGAAGGCTGTACAGCTTAATAGCAATGATATTTTTGCACACTTCCACTTGGGTTACATATACAGAAACGAAGGTAAAATTCCGGAAGCTATTGCTGAATATAAAAAGGTTATTGACCAATCACCAAATTACAGTTGGGCATATTTTAACCTAGGCTCAATTGCTTACGACCAAGGCGATTATAATTCAGCATTGGGATATTTGCAAAAAACATTAGAATATAATCCTCGTGATATTGAAGCATACAAGATTATGACTAAAATTTTGTTTAAAACAGAGCGCTACGATGAGGCTTACGGCATAATGAAGGTTGCATTAGAAGAAATTCCTGACAACGGTGATTTGTATTACGTTATGGCGCAAGTTTTGAAATATAAACAAATGTGGGCAGAATACAAAGAGTGTATGACTCTTGCAATGGAAAATCATGATACTTTGTCAATTCAACCAAAAGAAGTGCAAGCAGAATTAGAAAAGAATCTTCCGCAAGGAGCATAAGTTTTATTAGACAATAAGGCTTTAAATTTTTTGGCATTAAGCTTTTATAAATAATGTTTTACGCATTGTATTTTTATGCTAAAATATTCTCAAATTAGTGAGGATTATAAATTATGAAAATGTCAAAATTATTCGTACAAACCCTAAGAGAATTTCCGGCAGATGCAGAAGTTGTTTCTCATAAATTTTTAGTAAGAGCGGGTTATATAAGAAAATTAACTAGTGGTGTTTACAACTACTTGCCTTTAATGTGGCGTGTTTTAAGAAAAATTGAAAACATCATCAGAGAAGAATTAAACGCATCAGGCGCACAAGAATTGTTACTTCCTGTTGTTCAACCAAGAGAACTTTGGGATGAATCAGGCAGATGGGAAGCTTACGGCAGAGAATTAGCTCGTTTTAGAGATAGACATGACCGTGAAATGTGCTTGTCACCTACAGCAGAAGAAGTTATTACAGCAGTTGCTCGTGACGGTTTGAAATCTTACAAACAAATGCCTGTAAACTTATACCAATTCCAAGAAAAATTCCGTGATGAAGTTCGTCCTCGTTTTGGTTTACTTAGAGGTCGTGAATTCATCATGAAAGACGGATATAGTTTTGACGTTGACCAAGAAGGTTTGGAAAAAGAATACCAAAACATGGCTGATGCTTACACAAGAATCTTTAAAAGATGCGGACTTAAAACAAAAATGGTTCAATCAGATTCAGGCGCAATTGGCGGAAGCGTAAGCCACGAGTTCATGGTAATTACAGACACAGATGCCGGTGAAAATGATGTATTCTATTGTGATGATTGCGATTATTCAGCAAACTCTAACCACGCTGTATCAAAACTTCCACCAGCAGAAGTTGACGGAAGCAAATTCGGTTTCAACGAAACTAAAGTTATTGATACTCCTCAAACTCACTCAATTGAAGAACTTTGCAACTTCTTGAACATTCCTGCAACAGTTATTCTAAAAAGCTTAGTCTACATTGTTGATAAAAAACCTGTTATTGCTTTAATCAGGGCAGACAAAGAAGTTGAAGAAACAAAATTATTAAATGCCGTTGGCGGTATGGATATCAGAATTGCATCAGCTCCTGAAATCGAAGAATTAATGGTTGAAAAAGGTTTCAACGCAGCAAGAGGATTCATAGGACCTAAAGGTATGGAAGGAATCACAATTGTTGCTGATGAAACAGTAAAAGATATGAAAAACTTTGTTGTTGGTATTAACCAAGAAGACAAACACATGGTTGGTGCAAACTTAGATGTTGATATTCCTCACATTGAAAAATTTGAAGACATCAGACTTGCACAAGCAGGCGAAATTTGCCCTCAATGCGGTCAACCGTTAAAAGTTACAAGAGGTATTGAGGTTGGTAACATCTTCCAACTTGGTACAAAATATTCAAAACCAATGAACGCCATGTTCTTAGACAAAAACGGTAAGGCTCAACCATACGTAATGGGTTGCTACGGTATCGGCGTTACAAGAACGGCCGCAGCTGCTGTTGAAAGATGGCACGATGAACACGGTATTTTATGGCCAATCCAAATTGCTCCATACCACGTTTGTGTTGTACCTTTGAACGACAAAGACGAACAACAAATGAGCGTTGCTAAAGATATTTATGCAAAACTTATCAATGCGGGTATTGAAGCGGTTTTAGATGATCGCCCTGAAAGAGCCGGAGTTAAATTTAAAGATGCAGATTTAATCGGCTTCCCATTCAGAATTACTGTTGGTAAAGCAATCTCTGAAGGTCAAGTTGAATTAAAAACTCGTCAAACTGATTCATCAGAATCAATGACTCCTGAACAAGCTGTTGAACAAGTTATTACAAAAGTAAAGGAAGTTTTATAATGAACGATTGTATTTTTTGCAAAATAATTAACAAAGAAATTCCGTCTAACTTCGTTTACGAAGATGATGCTGTAATTGCAATAAAAGACTTGAACCCTCAAGCAGACACCCATGTTTTAGTAATTCCTAAAACTCACGTTGCATCTTTAGCTGAACTTGAAGATGAAGAGTTAATGGTTAAAATTTTAAAGGGCGTTAAAGCAACAGCAAAAAAACTTGGTTTAACAGATTACAGAACTATTATGAACACCGGTAAAGGTGCAGGTCAAACTGTATTCCATTTACACGTACACATTTTAGCCGGCAAATTAACTGAAAAATTGGGCTAAATATTTTAAAAACATTACTCCAAATAAGAGGTAGAATTTATGGTAGACGAACAAAAATATTATAGAGAAATAACTCCGTCAGGTTTTGGTATAGCTATAAAAATTAAAGATATATTATTTTCAACTCAATCAAAATATCAAAAGATTGAAGTTTTGGACTCTGAATCTTCATTGGGTAAAATATTGACTCTAAACGATTTAATGTTCGTTACAGAAGGCGATGCATACCATTATAATGAAATGATTGCTCACGTTCCTATGATTAGCCACCTTTGCCCTAAGAATGTTTTAATTATCGGCGGTGGTACAGGTGCATCTACTCACGAAGTTTTGAAACACAACACAGTTGAAAACGTCGTTGTCGTTGATATTGATGAAGAAGTTGTTAATACTTGCAAAAAATATTTGCCTAAAATCGCAAGCGGACTTGATGATTCAAGAGTTCAAGTTAAAATTGCAGATGCATTCGAATACATAAAATCAACAGATATGAAATTCGACGTAATCCTTATTACATCTCCGGATCCTCTAGGTCCGGGAGTTGGTGAATACACAAGTGAAGTTTATAACAACTTAAAAAGAGTTTTAAACGACGACGGTATTATCGTTGTGCAATCTGAAAGTCCTGTTGCTAACGTCGAAAAAAGTAAAAAATTATACGAAAGCTTACTAAAAGTGTTCAAAATCATAAAAACTTACACTTCTCCGGTACCTACTTACCCCGGAAGTTGTTGGGCTTGGGCTTTCTGCTCACAAACAGTTGAACCTTTAAAAAATATTGATGAAAAAAGATATGAAGAAGTTGTCAGTCAATGCAAATTGTTTAATAAAAAGTATGCGCAACAACGCTTTGAACAAGAAACAATTTTAGATGAATTGTTGTAAGGAGCAAAATGCAAGACGACAATCAACTGTATTATCAAGAATTTACACCATCAGGCTATGGTATATCTATTAAAATAAAAAAAGTTTTGTTTTCGGAAGAATCTGAGTTTCAAAAAATTGAAGTTTTGGATTCAGACTCAAAATTGGGCAAAATCTTAACATTGGATGATTTAATGGTTGCAACGGAAGGTGATGAGTATTTTTATCACGAAATGATTGTGCATATTCCAATGCTTAATCACCCTTGCCCTAAAGAGGTTTTAATCATCGGCGGTGGCGACGGCGGAACCGTTAGAGAAGTGTTTAAGCACAATACAGTTGAACACGTGACTCTTTGCGAAATTGACAAAGAAGTTGTCAAAACTTCTAAAAAGTTCTTCCCTAGCTTATCTTGCGAATTTGATAATCCAAAATTAGACATAATTTACGAAAATGCCATTGAATTTATCAAAGACAAAAAGAATTGTTATGATATCGTTTTGATAGACACCCCTGATCCTTTAAGCTTAGGTGTTGGGCTGTTTACGGAAGAATTTTATAAAAATATTAACAATTCACTAAAAGACGGCGGAATTATGGTAACTCAATCTGAAAGCCCTGTTGCGCTTGAAGAAGAGATTAAAGAAATGTACACAATGTTAAAAAGTGCATTCCCAATCGTAAACACTTACACTTCCGTAATTCCAACATACCCTGGGGGGTATTGGGCTTGGGCTTTCTGCTCAAAAGATGTTGAACCGCTTTCATTTATTGATGAAAAACGAGCAGAAGAAATTACACAAAAATGTAAAATCTATAACATCAATTACCACAAGTCTTGCTATGCTTTGCCGACCTTCTTGGATGAATTGCAATAAAAAGTATACTTAGACTCCTTATCACAATAAATAGTTTAAGGGTATAAGTAAACGTGAGATTCAGCATCTGATAACCCTCCGACTGCGCATTAAAACATAATGTCCTCCCGTACTGCGACACGAGATCTTGACGACATGAGATTTATCATCCAACATAATATTCATAGTTACAAATGTAACTATGTTTTAAACACTTTTCTTTTGAACCAAAAAGCAACACTTTTTCTTCTTACTTTTTCATTCTGAACTATTTTATTAAAAATTTCAAGATAATTTCAAAAAAATAGTGTATATTACGTATATTTGGTGTAAAATTTTCTTATGAAATTCACAACTGAAGAATTAATTTTTGCAACCGGTGCAAAAGTATTAAAAAATAACACAAAAACTGAATTATTCTCTATTTCAACCGATACAAGAACTATCAAATCTGAAAATGTTTATATCGGGTTGAAGGGTGAATCTTTTGACGGTGAAAATTTTATAGATAAAGCAGTTGAAGCAGGTGCAAGAGCTTATTTCACAACAAAAGGAACTGTTTTAGACAACGCAGAATTGATTTTGCAGGTTCATGATCCTATGATTGCATATTTGCAACTTGCAAACTTGTATTTGAACAAAGTTTCACCTAAAGTTATTGCACTTACAGGAAGTTCGGGCAAAACAACTACAAAAGAAATGCTTACAAGTGTTTGTAAACAAGCTTTCAGAACTCACGCAACACCATTAAATCACAACAATGAAGTTGGTTTTTGCCAAACAATTCTTTCTATGCCTACAGATACTCAAGTTCTAATTCTTGAAATGGGCATGAGAGGTTTGGGTGAAATTGAACTTCTTTCAAAATATTCTCACCCTGATATTACCATTATAACTAACGTTGGGACATCTCACATTGGTCGTTTGGGAAGCAGAGAAAATATTGCAAAAGCAAAGTGCGAAATTTGTAAATATCAAAAAGAAAACGGCTGTTTTATTGCACACGACAGTGATTTAATCAGACAAACAGTTGAATTTAAAGGCGAAAAAATTTATTTTTCAATCAAAGACGTTAACTTTATTGAAAAACAAATCGGCAAAACAAAATTTGAATATAAAGACGAGGAATATCAACTAAACATTGAAGGTGATTACAACGTCGAAAACTCTCTTGCTGTAATTGAAGCAGGTTTACAGTTAGAAATGAATCCTGACGATATCAGAGATGGTTTAAAGGCTTATGCCCCAATTGAAAAACGTTGGCAAATTGAAAAAGTTGGTGATTATCAAGTTATAAATGATGCGTACAACGCAAATCCTGACTCAATGAAAGCCGCTCTTGCAACAGTTTTGGAACTTTATCCGAAAGCTACTCTTGTTTTAGGCAATATGGGTGAACTTGGAACAGATGAAGAATTTTATCATCAAGAAATTGGTAATTTTATTATCGGTAAATTAACTGAAAACAATGATATACGAGTAATTACAGTTGGTAATTTAGCGAAAAAAATTGCTGAAAAAGTTGCTGAAAACGGAATTCCGACAGCTTCTTTTGAAAACAACTGTCAGGCCACTCGTTACATACTTGATAATGTTGAAAAACATTCTACAATATTTTTGAAAGCCTCACGTTCAATGAAATTTGAGGAAATTTTAAATGAACTTAAAGGAGAAATCTCATGATAATGTTGTCAATCGCATTTATACTAGGCTTGATTTTATGCCTACTATTCGGCGTTCCATATATTGACTTTCTACAAAAAAGAACTATCGGGCAATATGTTTTAGACCTTGCTCCGGAAGCTCATAAGAAAAAACAAGGCACACCGACAACAGGTGGTATCTTTATTGTAGGCGCTATTGTTTTAGCTTCTGTAATCGTTTTGGCACTTGACCAAAGATTGAATGCATTTGGTTTTATTATTTTAATCACTTTGTTTTTCTACACATTGGCAGGATTTCAAGATGATTATTTGAAAATAAAAGGTAAAGAAAATCAAGGTTTAACACCTCGTGGAAAATTAATCAGACAAATTGTTATTGCATTTTTACCTGCAATTTTCATTCCACTTTGCGGAGAGCAATTCACAAGAATTTCATTCGGTTACCACTACATCGATTTAATGTGGCTTTACCCATTTTTTGCGGTATTCATTATCATTGGAGCATCAAATGCCTTCAACTTAACAGATGGACTTGATGGACTTGCTTCAAGTTGTGGGGTACCTTCATTCTTGGCTTGTGCTTTCGTTGCAGGAATTAATGGCTATATGGAAGTTGCAATTATTGCAGCGGCAACTGCAGGCGCTTTAGTTGGATTTTTAAAATACAACAAACCTAAAGCTCAAGTGTTTATGGGTGATACAGGCTCATTAGCATTAGGCGGATTGCTTGGAACATTAGCTGTAATGGGCAAATTTGAACTTTTATTGGTAATAATTGCTTTAATGTTCATTATTGAAACTTTATCCGTAATTATTCAAGTTACAAGTTTCAAATTAACAGGAAAAAGAGTGTTTAAAATGGCACCAATTCATCACCATTTTGAACTTTTAGGCTGGAGCGAAAAAAGGATTGTTGCAACCTTTGCAATTTGTTCAACAATCTTCTCTATAATCGCTGTAATTCTTGCATATCTATATTTTAGAGGACTTATTTAATAATGAAAAAGAACTGGTTTGAAAAAAAAGTATTAATCTTAGGATTGTCTAAAAGTGGCATAGCAGCTGCAAAATATTTAAGTGAAAAATGTGCAGATGTTTATATTACAGAGTCTAGAGAAGAAAAAGACTCTGACAAAGCTTTATTAGATGAACTTAAATCTTTAGACATAAAAGTAGAAATGGGCAGACATAGCGACGAATTCATTAAAGATAGCTACCTTGCAATAGCAAGCCCGGGAATTCCTCCTCGTAGCGAACTTTTTAAACGAGTTAAAGAGGCTAATGTACCTATCATTTCTGAAATTGAACTTGCTTTCAAAGAAAGTTTAAAACCTTTTATTGCCATTACCGGTACAAACGGAAAAACAACTACAACAGCACTTACAGCACATATCCTACAAAAAGAATTCAAAGCTGAACCTTGCGGAAACTACGGTGTTCCACCATGTTCGTTATTAGACAAAAATGTTGATTATTTTGTTTGTGAAGTTAGTTCTTTCCAATTAGAAACAAGTAACGCTTTTCAACCTCAAATTTCTTGCTGGTTGAACTTTACACCTGATCACATTGATTGGCATGAAGGTTTAGAAAATTACTTTAATGCAAAAGCAAAAATCTTTAAATTCCCTCAAAATCCGGCATTTGCAGTTTTCAATGGAGCAGATGAAAGATTATTAGAATTCTCTAAAACTTGTCCATCAACCGTTTTCATTTTTGACAAAAAAATGGAAGACAACTGTTGCTACATTGAAAATGATACAATTTATTATTGTAGAAACAAAAAAACAGAGAAAATTATCACATTAAAAGATTGTCCGTTAATCGGTCATCATAACTACCAAAACGTAATGTGTTCAATAATTGTGGCTAAAATTGAAGGTATTGAAAATGACGAAATCAGAGATGCAATTATGTCATTCAAAGTTCCTGAACACAGATTAGAATATGTTACTAAGATTGGTAAAACTGAATTTTACAACGATTCAAAGGCAACAAACCCTGAATCAGCAATTGTTGCAATCAACTCTTTCAATGACAAAGATGTTGTTTTAATTGCCGGTGGTCGTGATAAAAATACAGATTTAAAAGAATTCTGTGATTCAATTAACAAACACATAAAAACTGTTATTTTAATTGGAGAAGCAGGAAAACGTTTTGAAGAAAATTTAAAACAAAACGGATTTAAAAATATTATTTTTGAAGAAACTATGCAAAGCGCAATCGATAAAGGTTTAAGCCTTAATCCGGATGTAGTACTACTTTCACCAGCATGTGCAAGTTTCGATATGTTTACAGGCTACGAAGAACGAGGAAAAGTATTCAAAGAATATGTCTTATCAAAAGTATAACCCAAAACGAGATATTCCATACACTTCAAAGCAAAGTGTAATCTTAACTCCGCCGGACAAGACGGTGTTAATCGTTGTTGCGTTTTTGGTTACTATTGGTATCATTGCAATCTTTTCTGCCAGTGCTCCAAAATGTATGGAAATGGGACAAAATCCCGCAAGATTTGCATTATTTCAAATCTTTTTCTTGATTATTGGTTTACTTGGTATGAAATTTTTTATAAATTATGATTATAAAAAACTCGTACCTTGGACTCTCTTCATAAGCATCGGGGTTGTTATATCCTTGTTATTAGTAGCATTTACGCCTTTAGGTATTACAGTAAACGAAGCAAAACGTTGGTTAAACATCGGTTTTACTCAATTACAGCCTTCCGAGTTTGCAAAGTTTGCCGTCGTGTTGCTTATGGGTAGCGCATTCTACAAAAATAGCAAGATTTTTGATTCTAGTAAAATGATTTACTTCATACCGATATTAATTATGGTTGCTTTAATCTACAAACAACCGAACTTAAGTATGGTTATCTTGCTTTTATCAACCTGTTTGGTATGTTGGTTAAATGCCGGAGGCCCGATAAAACTCTTTGCTGTTGGCGGTGTCTGTGGTGCCATTGGCTTAGCCGCAACAATTACAACAGCATTAAAAAGTTCTATCTTATCTTTTATAATTAAACCTTACCAATTAGAACGTATTACAACATGGTTGAACCCTGAACAATACGCACTTACTTCAGGTTATCAAATTATTCAATCCTTAATTGCATTCGCATCCGGTGGATTCTGGGGTGTTGGTTTTGGTAATTCTAAACAAAAATTATACTGGATTCCGGAAGCACATACCGACTTTATTTTTGCTGTTATTGGTGAAGAATTAGGCTGGATTGGCTGTATTTTGGTAATCGGTTTATTCTGGACTTTAATCCACAGAGGCTTAATCATCGCATCAAGATGCCCTGATATGTACGGCAAAATCTTAGCAGTCGGAATTACCTTCTCAATCGGTTTCCAAGCCTTCTTAAACATCTCTGTTGCAACCTCTTTCTTACCTGCAACAGGTGTTCCTCTTCCATTCATAAGCTATGGTGGTTCTTCATTAATGGTTTCTCTATGGATGATTGGCGTATTATTGAATATTTCAAAGAAAAGAATTAAAAAAATAAGGACTAATTCAAATGTCAGATTCTTGTAAGAAAAAATACACTTATTTCATCACCGGTGGCGGAACAGGTGGACATATTTATCCTGCAATAGCAATAGCTGAAGCCCTTAGAAAAGATGAAACAACAAAAAATATTTATTATATCGGTAACCCAAATAATCTTGAATATGGTATTGTAAAAAAAGCTCATTTTAAATTTTTACCAATAAAAGTTTCCGGTATGCCGAGAAAAATTGGTTTGGACTTCATCAAATGGGGTATAGAACTTGAACTTGCAAACTGGAAAGCACTTTATTATTTATGGAGATTTAAACCGGATGCTATTTTAGGCACAGGAGGCTACGTTTCAGCACCTGCATTAATGGCTTCAAATTTAACAAAAACACCTTATATGATTCACGATTGTGACGCTCAACCGGGTATGGTTTCAAAATTTGTTGCACCTATGGCTAAACAAGTTTCTCTTGCGTTTGAAGATTCAGCTTCATACATCCGCTCAAACAATATTAGTATTAACGGAAACCCTATTAGAGAACAGTTCAAAACACTTACAAAAGAAGAAGCCCGTCAGAATATGAACCTTGAAAATAAGACTACAATTACAATTATGGGCGGTTCTCAAGGTGCAAAATCAATTGACGAAGCAACTGTACAATGTTTGAAACAAATTTTTGAAAAATATGACGTTCAAGTAATTTTCCAAACCGGTGCAAAACATTATGAAAACACGCTTAAAGCGCTTGAAAATGTTTATCCTGAATTTGAACATAATAAAAATTTAATTTTAAAACCTTATTTTGACGATATGGTTACAGCTCTAAAAGCTACTGACATAGCTATTTCCAGAGCCGGTTCGTTAAGTTTGTCAGAAATTTGCGCTTGTGGAATAGCACCAATCCTAATTCCATACCCTTATGCAGCAGCAGATCATCAACGTAAGAACGCCAAATCACTTTTAAATAAAGATGCTTGTCTATATTTAGAAGACAAAGAAACAACGGGTGAAACTTTACTTGAAAAATTGGATGAATTACTTTCAAATTCTGAAAGATTAGCCTCAATTCAAGCAAATACAAGGTCTTTAGCAAAATTAGATGCAACTCAAACAATTGTTGAACAACTTAAAAAGGTTGCATCACATGAATAAAACCTATGAAAACGCCTTAGAACTATTAACTTCACAAGGTAAATTTTATATAAATCTTGGGTTGGAAAGAATTTCAGCCATTTTAGAACTTTTAGGAAATCCTCAAAAACAGTTAAAATGTATTCACGTAGCAGGCACTAACGGAAAAGGTTCTGTTTGCGCCATTTTAAGTACTATTTTAACCGAAGCGGGTTTTAAAACAGGACTTTTCACAAGTCCGCACATTTTTAACTACACTGAAAGAATTCAAATCGATGGAAAACAAATTCCAAAAGAAATCTTTGCAGAAAAAGTTTTTAAAATCCAAGACCTAGCGGAAAAAAACGACATTCATTTAACCGAATTTGAAATTTTGACTGCGGTAATGTTTGAATACTTTGCTGAAAACAATGTTGATTACGCAGTTGTAGAAGTTGGTTTAGGCGGAAGATACGATTCTACAAACGTTATAGAAAACCCTACTTGCACAATCATTACAACAATTGATTTTGACCATACTGAACGCTTGGGTAATACTATTGAAAAAATTGCGACAGAAAAAGCAGGAATTATAAAACCGGATTGTCCTGTGGTTATAAATGCTACGAACAAAGGATTTGAAACAATTAAATCTATTGCAAGTGATGACCAGCTTTTAATTGCCAGAGAATATAACCTTGGAGAAATGAGTTTGAAAGGATTTCATCAACAAGAAAACCTTGCTCTTGCAATCAGCGCCTTACTTTTAATAGTTCCAAACATAAAAATTACAACTATTCAAAGTGCTTTGAAACATGTTAAACATTTTGGAAGATTTCAATATTTTGAAAACAAAAAAGTTTTAGTAGACGGCGCTCACAACCCTAATGGAATCAGCATATTACGCCAAAACTTAGACATATATTTTAAGGATTACAAAAAAAGATTTATATTTGGATGCTTAAAAAACAAAGATTACAAAAAAATGGTTGAAATTCTTTTCAAACCTGAAGATGAAATATATTTTAACCACTTTAATCATTCAAATTCTGCAACTTACGAAGATTTATCCTCTGTTTGTAAATATCCTTCTGAAGAATTTAAGGGTGAATTGGCTGATTTTGACGGTATTACTGTCGTTTGCGGTTCTTTGTATATGATTGCGGAAGTTGTAAAAGAATTAGGAATAGAAGTTTAAATTAGCCCATATTGTCCGGTTAGGCAATATATTTTTACAAAATATTAGCCTTATTTGTAGCCATTTCGGTATAGAAAAAATGGCGCCTATAGTGTTAAATATAATTAAATCTTTTTCATACTTCCAGCTATTCTTAATTGAGTCCATTTGGACTCTTTTTTTTAACATTTTTAGGCTATAATGAACCTATGAAAACATTTTTATTAAAATCTATGGGCTGTAAATCTAACCAATTTGAAGGTGCAATTATCGAAGAAAACCTTATTAATGCAGGATTTGATAAAGTTAACGACATTAAAGATGCAGACCTTTTTATATTAAATTCTTGTTCAGTAACTCACAAATCTGATGACGAAGCGCTTTACTTGATAAGACACGCAAAACACACTAATGAAAACATCAAAACGCTTATAACAGGCTGTGTTGCACAAATTGAACGAGATAAACTTCTTGATTACGATTTTATAGATTATGTTTTGGGTAATGATGAAAAATTAAACATTGTAGAATTTTTGCAAAAAAATGAAGATTGCGAAGTTGGCGATATTATGAATATGACTGACTTTCACGAGGCTGTTTTAATTGATACAACAAAAACCCGTGCAAGTTTGAAAATTCAAGACGGATGCGACAACCGTTGTGCATACTGCATTATACCGTTTGCAAGAGGCAACTCTCGCTCTGCAAAAAGTGATTTCGTTATTGAACAAATTAAATCTTTTGAAGAACATGGCTTTAAAGAGGTCATTTTTACGGGAATTCATATCGGACAATGGGGCAAAGAGTGGGGAAAAACTATTCTTGACCTGCTTAAAGAAGTTGAAACTCATACGAATGTTCGTTATCGCTTGGGTTCACTTTATCCAAACGAAATCACAGACGAACTTTTAGACTTTTTATCTAAATCTGAACAATTTTGTCCGCATTTTCATTTGTCACTACAATCTGCTTGTAATCGAACATTGGAACGAATGAACAGAAGTTATAAAGTTGAAGATTACTTAGAACAAATTGAAAAAATCAACGAACTTTTTGAACTTCCATTCCTTGGAAGCGACGTTATTGCAGGCTTTGTAGGTGAAACTCAAGATGATTTTGAAACAACAGTTGAAAACTTAAAAAAATCGGGTTTAACAGCAATTCATACCTTTCCATATTCAATTAGAAAGGGAACTCAAGCTGAAAAAATGGAAGGTCATTTACCTGATAAAGTTAAAGAAGAACGAGCAACGGCGATTAAGAAAATTTCATCACAAAAAACAAAAGAATTTTTGGAAAAAAATGTCGGAACAGTCCATAATGTGCTTGTAGAAAAGCATTTGGATAAACACTTGAATGTATTAAAGGGAATGAGCGAAAATTATATCACCGTGTTTTTAAATTCAGATGATAGAGATTTAATAAATACAATTCAAAGGGTAAAAATCACCGAAATTAAAGACGGCAAAGCCTTCGGCAAGATTATACATTAAAACCTATCTCGGTATGATTTTTGCATCGACTTCTTTTGAGATACTTAGTGATTTATTTAGGCTATTTGCAAGTTCTCCGGCTGTTTTTGCAGTATAAAACTGTCCTCTTGTTACCAGTGCAACACATTGCAATTGCGATATATCATCCGTTTCTCTCACGTCATAAGCGATTACATCTATTTTCAAATTCGGTTGATTTTTTATCTCTCTAACAATAAATGTACACGGGCTTTCATCACAATTTTCTCCGCCGTCTGTTAATAAAATTATGTGTTTTTTACCTTGATAGTTAAACAAATCCTTATATAATGCTTGTTTTAGGGAATAAGTTATCGGTGTCATCCCCATTGCACGTGTTTTTTCAATTTGTTTTGAAATTAAAGCCGAGCCTCCTGCCGTAATTGGAGTCATCAACTTCGATGCTTTACAGCTATCATATGGAGTAAAACCCATTCTATAACCGTAAGCCCTCATCCCAACTTTATTTTGCGGATTTATTTTTGGCAAAATCTCTCGCATAGTTTTCAACATTACATCAACTTTTCTTTCGTTATGCAAAAATTCGTTCATACTATTTGAAAAATCGAGTATAAATAAGGTTTTTTCTTCACCCACTTTTATGTTGTAATTATCGTAATATTGCAGGTTATAACTATCAGCAAAAGTTTTGCTGACAAAAACTAATAAAATAATGGCTAATATATATTTTTTCATATTATCAACTTAACGCTATATTTTATCTTTTTAAATTCCTCTCTTATCCGATATTTATGCTAAAATTTTATAAAAGAGGATTATAAAAAATGAACGCACAAGAAGAAATTAAAAAGGCTGAAAATGCCGTAAAAGCAGAATTTGAATACATTGACGAAATTAGAGATTTCAACCAAGCTAAAGTTTTAAAAGCTTTTTATGATAACAAAGTAGCACCAGAACATTTTTACACTGTTTCAGGCTACGGACACGACGATTTAGGCAGAGAAGTTCTTGATAAAGTTTATGCGCAAACCTTTGGTGCAGAAAAAGCTATCGTAAGAACTCATTTCGCAACAGGCACTCACACTCTTGCTTGTGCTTTATTTGGCAATTTGCATGCCGGTGACAAACTGGTTTCAGTTGCAGGAACACCGTATGACACAATGAGAGAAGTTATCGGGCTTACTGGTTGCGAACTTAGCAAAAGAAACTCTCTAATTGGCAACGGAGTTTTGTATGACGAAGTTCCTCTTTTAAACGGTACAGACATCGATTTTGATACTTTGGAAAAGAAAATTGACAATTCAGTAACTATGGTTACTATCCAACGTTCAAGAGGTTATGAAACAAGAAAATCACTTACAATAGACGTTATTGAAAAAATTTGTAAGATTGTAAAATCTAAAAACCCTAACTGTATTTGCTTTGTAGACAATTGCTATGGCGAATTTACAGAAAAGAAAGAACCTTTAGAAGTTGGAGCAGACCTTATGGGTGGTTCATTAATCAAAAATCCAGGTGGTGGAATTGTTGAAACCGGAGGTTATATTGCAGGTAAAGCGGAACTTGTAGATGCAGCAGCAATAAGACTTACAGCTCCAGGAGTTGGTGCAGAAGCAGGTGCAATGTTAAACCAACATCGTTTAATTTTCCAAGGTTTCTTTATGGCACCTTCAATTGTTGCGGATGTTTTAAAAGGTTTAACCCTTGCAGCTAAAGTGTTTGAAGATATGGGCTATATCTCAACACCAAAATATCACGACAAAAGAACTGATATTATTCAAACAATTACCTTCAATCACAAAGAAGCATTGATTAAATTCTGTCAAACAGTTCAAGCGCTTTCACCAATTAACGCCTATGTTACTCCAATCCCTGAATTAATCCCAGGGTATGAAGATGAAGTTATTATGGCGGGAGGAACTTTCATTGAAGGTTCTACTATTGAACTTTCTGCAGACGGACCTATCAGACCACCTTACGCTGTATTCTTCCAAGGCGGATTGAATTATGCGCACATAAAATTGTGCTTGATTGGTATTTTAGAAAATTTTAAGGAACTTCAATAATGAAAAAACTTTTAGTTTCGCTTTTTGCTATTAATATTTTATCAATAATGCCGGTATTTGCTCAAGAATGTACAGCGGTAAGAGCAAGCCATATATTGGTTAAAACAGAATCAGATGCAAAATTAATGCGTAGTTACGTTGAAAAAGGACTTCCTTTTGAAGATGTTGCTGCAGGTTTTTCACAATGTCCGTCAAAACATAATGGCGGAGATTTAGGCTATTTCAGACGTGGAAAAATGGTTAAAGAATTTGAAAATGCAGCTTTTTCAATGGAAAAAGGTGAAATTTCAGAACCTGTAAAAACCCAATTTGGTTGGCATATTATAAAAGTTACAGACAAAGTTTGCCCACAAAATTAGGTTCTTTGTTTGCATATTCGTCAAATTTATAAACCTACTTACAAGTAGTAACTGTCTGACTTAAAACTTTACCGTTTGGACATTTTCCATTTGCATCAGCCTTTAGATAATCCAAGTTGCCATTGTTTATAACCCAAGCCGCACAACCGTTTCCGGTGTTAAAACATCTTTTATAGATTGCATCTAAATCATATGCTACTTGAAAACTACCGAATGGATATATCCCATATGTATCAGAAATATCAAATAAGAAAATATCTTTGCCTGCTTGATGAGGACCTTTGTTTGGACCATCTAAATCAACCTCAATCAAACCGCAACCGCTTTTTGAACCATCCGGAGCATTAAATCCACTGCATGTTTTACTCCAAACGTGAAAAAATACAGAAGTTCCATCTGCTAATATATATCGTTTTGAATCAGCTGTATTTATGTTCCATACTGTTGCTGTTTCAGCACCTCTAAAATTTTTCGGAGATTTATTTGTAAAACATCCTGATTTATTTGCTTCACAGATTTTTGAAACCCTTAAAAATTCTTCAATTCTACCATTAAAACGGTTCCTTAATGCAGCATCTGCATAGTTGCCTCCTCTAAACCAAGTTTTTACAGGTCCATACTCTGCTTGAGCACGACCTAATGCATCATTCAATTCAGATTGAACTTTTTGCAATTTTGCTACTGTTTCTTTATTCCCTGTATTTTGACCTAAGTTTGGTAGAGTAAGCGCTGAAACCACACCAATAATGCCAAGTACAACAAGCACTTCGGCAAGAGTGAACGCCAATGCTTTACGTAAGGTTAGAAGTTTAGAGGGTTGAATGGTTAAATTAGTCTTAAGCCCAAAAGTCTTTTTACTACTAGTGTTTACCCCAACAAAGTTAGAAGGTTTTATTTTAATATTTTTAGCCATATTCATATCCTCTTTTTCTTATTCTGTTTCTTATTATAACATTCTTTGTAGATTTCTTCAAGAGGTGCAACTTATTGGCTTTAAAGATCCAGTGTCAAGCACGGGATGACATAATATTTTATTACCAAACCTCTAAACCTCTAATCCTCCAACCCTCTTTAACAATGACAAGCCTTTTTGCAATATTTCAGGGTGCATTGCGTAACCGATTCTAAAAAATTTCTGCTCCATATCAAAGCAACATGCCGGAATTGTCAAAACTCCCGTTTTTTCAAACAAATCAGAACAAAATTCTTCCGATGTCATATCATAATCAAATTTTACGCAGGCAATTGTTCCTGAATTTGGCTCATGCCAAGAAAAATGAGGATTATTTTTAATAAAATCAGCCAAAATTCCTTTGTTTTCCAATATTATCTTCAAGTTTCTTTTTACAATTTTTTCGTGATTTTCCAGTGCAACACTTGCAACATAATCATCTAAAGCGCTTATGCTTATTGTATTATATTCTCTATTTGAGTTAATTTTTTCAATTATATCCGAATTTGCAACAATCCAACCCAAACGAATTCCCGCAAGAGAATACGTTTTAGACATACTCCCTGTTACAATTGCCTTATCATACAAGTCAATTGCAGATTTTGAGTACTGTTCACCTAAATGGTTCAGCCCCCTATACACCTCATCTACAAAAAGGTACGCATCACAAGATTTTGCAATTTCAATCACCTCAATCAAATCCAAGTTCATGCCTGTCGGATTATTAGGGTTTGTCATGCAGATTAATTTTGTATCGTTTCCAATAACCTCTTTCAACCTTTCGATATCCAAAGTCCAATCATCATCCATAAAAAACAATTCCACGTTTGCGCCATAAGTCTTTGGCAACGTATACATCTGTTGATAACAAGGACAGATACAAACAACCTTGTCGCCTTTATTCACAAGTGTTTGAAGCACCAAATAATTTGCACCGATTCCGCCAAGTGTAACCGTTATATTTTCAATGTTTTGATTATCATAAAGGTTACATATCGCTTGTTTAAGTCTTTTTGTTCCGTGAAGCTGTCCGTAATTTAGTGAGATTTTAAACATTTTTTTTAAATCTTCGCCAGTTATTTCGGTTAATTCGTTCAAAGACAAAGCTATAGGACAAGTTGCCGACAAGTCATACTTTGTTTTATCTTCTCTTGAATTAATCCATTTTTCTAACTTAAAATCTTCAATAAGCACTATTTTTTACCTGCATTTTGTGCAAATTTGTTATACATCAAATCTCTACGCTTTTGGATATCAGGACTATTGACGTAGTCCTCGTATTTCATTTGGAAATTAATATATCCGTAAGGTGAAATTTCAACGATTCTATCTGCAACAGTTTGAATAAATTGGTAATCTTGCGATGTAAACAAAACTGTTCCTGTGTAATCAATTAGCGCATTATTTAAAGAAGTAATAGCCTCCAAATCTAAATGGTTTGTTGGTTCATCAAAAATAAGAACATTACTTTCCGCAATCATCATTTTTGCAAGCATACAACGAACTTTTTCGCCACCAGAAAGAACATTCACACTCTTTTCTGCATCTTCACCGGAGAACAGCATTCTGCCCAAATAACCCCTTAAGTAGCTGATATGTTGTTCTTGAGAAAATTGTCCTAACCATTTGATTAAATCTATATTTGTATCAAACAAGTGGTTATTTTCTTTTGGAAAATATGAACGAGTCGCTGTCACACCCCAATTAATTTCACCGCTGTCCGGCTCTAATTCACCATTTAGCATTTGAAATAAAGTTGTTATAATCAAAGGATTTTTTGCAATAAATGCAATTTTTTCACCTTGAACAACATCAAGCGAGAAGTTTTTAATCAACAATTCATCATTTACGGATTTATTCAAACCTTGAATATGCAAAACATCTTTTCCCGGAACTTTTGAATATTTAAAATTAATGCTCGGATATTTTCTTGTAGAAGGTTTAATATCTTCAAGAGTAAGTTTTTCAAGCATATTTTTACGAGAAGTTGCTTGCTTTGCTTTTGATGCGTTAGCGCTGAATCTTGCAATAAACTTTCTGAATTCTTCTGCTTTTTCTTCAATTTTCTTATTACGTTCTTCTTTTTGTTTCATAATCAAAGCACTTGCTTGAGTCCAAAATGCGTAGTTACCTGTATATAAAGTAATATTTCTAAAATCAATATCCGCAATGTGTGTACAAACTCTATCTAAGAATTTTCTATCGTGTGAAACAACGATTACAAGGTTTGGAAAATCAATTAAAAAGTCTTCAAGCCAAGTAATTGTTTTTAAATCCAAGTGGTTTGTAGGTTCGTCCATTAACAAGATGTCAGGAGTACCAAACAATGCTTGAGCAAGCAATACACGGACTTTTTCACTACCTGATAAGTCCTTCATTAAATTGTAATGTAATTCTGACGGAATACCCAAATCAGCAAGTAATGAACCAGCATCAGCCTCGGCTTGCCAACCGTCTAACTCTGCAAATTCTGTTTCCAATTCTGCAACTCTAAGACCGTCTTCATCGTTAAAATCAGGTTTTGCGTAAAGTGCATCTTTTTCCTTCATAACATCATAAAGGTGTTTGTTGCCCATGATTACAGTGTCCATAACAGTAAATTCATCAAATTCAAAGTGGTTTTGTTTTAAAACTGAAATTCTTTGACCTTTTTTGATATGAACTTGTCCTGCAGTCGGTTCCAATTCTCCTGACAGAACCTTCAAGAATGTAGATTTTCCGGCACCGTTAGCACCAATCAAACCATAACAATTTCCTGATGAGAATTTTATATTTACATTTTCAAAAAGCGGTTCTGAACCAAATTTTACCGTTAAGTTTTCTGTTGTAATCATTATATTTAACCTTTTATTTTTGCAAAAAAAGTCGGAATTTCTTCCGACTTTTTTGTATTTTCTAGTGAACTAAAAATCTAAAATAGATGTATACAGTTGCTGCTGATAACGAAATTAACACCGTTACAAAACCATATAGCAAGAATTGCATAAATGTAATCGGATGTTTTCTTGCAGCTGCGGATTCTGAAACAATAACGTTTGCTGCAGCACCGATGATAGTTAAGTTACCGCCTAAACAAGCACCTAATGATAAGCACCACCATAGAGGATGAGCATATTCAGCACCCATTACAGATTGAATATTCGCAATCATAGGCGCCATTGTTACTGTATATGGAATATTATCAATTATACCTGAAAGAATACCAGAACCCCATAAAATAACCATCGCAGTTGCGCTTTCTGAACCCTGAGTTACATCTAACAACCATTTTGCCATTAATGCAATACCACCAGAGGCTTCCAACCCACCGATAATAATAAATAGACCTATAAAAAAGAAGATTGTATTCCACTCAACGTCTTTAATAATATGTTTTGGATTTTCGAATAATAACAAGAAACTTGCACCTGCCATAGCCGACAAACTTGCAGGAATATGAGTCATATCGTGAGTTACAAACCCTAAGATTACAAGGGCTAAAACCACAATACTTCTGTACATGCCCGCATAATCAGTAATCGTATTACTGTTATCAAGATTTGCAATTTCTTTCATTTTTTCAGGAGTTGTTTTTAAACTTTTTCTGAAGAATAAAAACATTGTAGCAACAACCAAAACAAGAATAACCGCAACGATACCAGTTAATTCTTTCAAGAAATCCATAAAAGAAAAACCTGCGGCACTACCAATAATAATATTTGGCGGGTCGCCGATTAAAGTTGCCGTACCACCGATATTTGAAGCAAAAATTTCAACAATCAAAAACGGAATTGGATTAATATCCAATTTTTCAGCAATATAGAAGGTTATTGGCATAATTAAGATTACAGTTGTAACATTATCCAAAAATGCAGAAACAACTGCAGTAAAAATAGCCAAAACTATTACAATCAAAGTTGGGTGTCCTTTTGTAAACTTCAACAATTGATTTGCAATCCAGTTAAACATACCCGTTGCAGTCGATATATTTACAATAATCATCATAGCAACAAGTAGAAAAATCACGTTAAAATCAATAAAATTAACAAAATAATGCGGATCTAAAGAACCGTCTGATAAATTTTTATTAACACTTACTAACCCTAAGAACATAGTTAAAGCTGCACCAATTAGTGCAATTGTAACTTTAGGGATTTTTTCAGTAGCAATAAAAATATACGCTAAAATTAAGATAACTGCTGAAAAAATCATTGCGTTGTTTCCAACTAAACTATTTAAAAATTCCATCTCTTTTTCCAATCTATTTATAGCACTGTATCATAAGATATAATAACACAAACATTTAAAGATTTTCAACGGACTTTTTTACAAATTGGTGAGTTATATTTAGTTTTATAATTTATAAGTTCATAGTAGCTCAAATAACATAAATACTAGTAAGTTGACGAATGACATTTGAAAACTTTTCTTTTATTTTAAAATATATTTTAAATTGTTAAATAAAAGTTAAAAAAACGCGTTTTCTACAAAAAAAGAGTTATAACGTAAGTGTTGAAAGAAATATGTAAAAAGCATTTGAAAGGAGCGATATTATGAAATTTTTAGTTAGAAAAACACCAGACAATTTTATTAGAACTGTGAATGACGAAATCAGCTCTTTGTTAAACAGACATTTTGATAGTTATTTCCCTGAAGCAACTTATTGGGAAGATGCTGATACTTTAACAATGCCTGTCGAAATTACTGATAAAGGTGAAGAATACGATATTAGGGCTGAATTGCCAGGAGTTAAAAAAGAAGATTTAGACATTGATATCGAAGAAAATTATTTAAAAATTAATGCTAAAAAACACGAAGAAAAAGACGAAAACGAAAAAAATTACAAACGTTCAGAATTTAGCTATGGTGAATTTTCAAGAGTGGTTCAATTACCTGAAGAAATTGATGTTGAAAAAACTGAAGCTAAATTGGATTCAGGCGTATTGAAAATCAAAGCACCTAAAATGAGTAAAGAAAAACCTCAAACTAAAAAATTGATTGTTAAATAGGTTTAATACGATTGGAAAATAAATGCGCCAGCTTTTCAAGCTGGCGCATTTACTTATTTATAATTCTTTTTTCATAACGTAATAAGGCAGTTTTTTAAATCCTTGTTTTGAATATACATGCACTGCGTGAGCATTTTCGTCTTCTACTTCAAGTTTTAATATTGTATTTTGTTGTTCTTTTTCAATAAAATTCATAAATTTAGGGATTATTCCAAGTCCTCTGTACAGTGGTTTTAGGTATAAATCTTCCAGCCAAACGCAATATTTGCCGAATTCTGTTGAAAAACTTTTAGAAATCATTGAATATCCAATAATTTCGTTGTCTTTGTTGATAGTGTAACCATTTAAAAATTCATTGTCATCAATACACATATCAAAATCTGTGTTGAAAATTTCTTCGCTACCATTTGTCGATACTACATCAGAAGAATAAAAATTTTTCATCATTGAAAGAATTTCTTCTTTATCTGAATTTTTAAATTTTTCAAATGTAATAGCCATAAGAATTAAATCCTGTTGTGCCAAACTCCGCCTTGACGGTCAAAAAGTGCGTCATATCCAGACCAAAATCTAAAAATGCCTGTTAAACCTAAGATAGCATGAGTTACGTCTTTTTCTACAGATTGATTGTTAATAGCTTGTCCAATTCCAGGCCAAACAAAGAATGAACACGCACATGCACCTATACTTCTTGGTGAAATTTTACCATCTTTTCCATGTGTACCTGCAAAAACAGGGTTTGCAAATGTAGTCATTGTAACTAATAATGTTAAAATTAAAATCTTTTTCATTTTTGTATCCCTTTTTTTCTTTTATATGTGTAAATATACCATAAAAACTAAATTTTGTTGAGTACGCTTAATAAAGTGCTATCAATAGGTTTATTATTTGTATTTAACTTTGTTAAATTAATATTATT
>OIYV01000410.1_pt1 | contig 25343 bp, 17 predicted proteins | sample 1588251 | NCBI WGS metagenome assembly OIYV01 (sample SAMN03283282) | human gut metagenome | biome: human-associated habitat; material: feces | host: Homo sapiens | place: Peru | collected 2012
TGAGATTTAACGCCATCAAAAAAAATCAGTGGGATCTGTGGGATCTGTGTGAGCCCTAAAAAACAGTGAGATCTGTGTGAGCCCTAAAAAACAGTGAGATCTGTGTGAGGCTTTCGCACACGCGAGCGCATAAAAAAAGCACGGCTGCAAAATAGAGCCGTGCTTTTTTATTTATATAATGTGTGGATTATTTTTCCTTTTTTGGAGCCACTTTGGTGTAAGCCTTGTTGAGCTGTTCCACCACGTCGCTTGTCACGTCGAATTTTGGGTCGATGTAGAAAGTGGCGGCCTTGTTAAGAATCATATCGTAGCCTTTCTCCTTAGCGTATTTCTTCAGGAACTCGTTGATTTTATCGTTGAGGTCCTTTTGGTTTTCTTGCAGGATTTTTGCTATTTCCTCTTGCTTGTTAGCCACAGCCTTTTGTGCGGCAGCCATAGCGTTTTGGTAAGTAGCTTGGTCGGCTTGTGCTTGTTGAGGGTTGGTAGCGTACACATTGTTCTTTTCCTTTTGTGCGAAGCTTGCTTGCAGGTTGCGGATTTTGTCTTCCTGAGCCTTTTGCAGAGCGTCGAGCTGGTTTTGCATACGAGTAGCCGACTCGTTGTAGTCTTTAGCCAGGTTGTAGAATTTCAAAAGTGTGTCGGCGTCAACATAACGCACGGTCATGTTTTCGTTAGCTTGCTTAGGCATATTAGCAGATTCAGGAGCCTTTTCGCCCTTCTGTTCACCTTGGCAGGCAGCGAAGCCCACCATCACCAATGCCACTAAAGCAAGTTTAGAGAGTTTGTTTAAAAAGTTCATTTTTCCTTGTATGTGTAGTTATTTATAAAATTCCTTATCGTGTGCGCAAGTGATGCCGCGCTTTTTCATGTGCTTATTGCTGTGAATGTGGGTGTTGGGAAACTTGCCGCCTTTCACGAAAAATATTTTCACGCCAAGCAGCATCACGGCTACGCCCACCAATGCTATTACCACAATTACGAGCTTCACTTTTGCTTTTTTAAAATTCTATGCAAATATAAAAAAGGTTTGTGACATTTTGCTCAATATTTCAAATAAAATTCGTAACTTTACGAATGTTATCACACCGTTTTAACATTAATTTCATACACGAAGCGATAACTAACATTTTTTATAAATAAAACCAAAAATTTATTATGGAAGTAAAAGATTTAAAACCCGCTCGCGTTTGGCAAATTTTCGACGCGATCACAAAAGTGCCTCGTCCTTCTGGCAATCTCGACAAAATTCGTGAATGGCTGGTTAGTTTTGCAAAGGAAAACAATCTTGAGTACAAGGTTGATGAAGTAGGTAATGTGGCTATGTTCCGTCCAGCCGCACCAGGTTTTGAAAACGCTAAGGGGGTAGTGCTCCAAGGCCACATGGACATGGTGGCTGAAAAGCTCCCTTCTTCTAATCACAACTTCCTCACCGACCCTATCCAAACTCGCATCGTCGACGACTGGGTGTTTGCAACCGACACCACCCTCGGTGCTGACGACGGCTTGGGCCTGGCTATCGCATTGGCAGCGCTCACCGACCCCGACATCAAGTGCGGTGCGCTCGAAGCTCTCGCTACCGTTGACGAAGAAACCGGCCTCACCGGTGCCACCAACATCAAGGCCGACATGCTCGTGGGCGACTATCTGCTCAACCTCGACAGCGAAGACGACGGCGTGATCACTATCGGCTGCGCAGGTGGTGTGGTTACCCCTGTATGGTTCGACTATAAGCCAGAGGCTGCTCCTGCCGACCTCCAATATTTCGCTATCAAGATTGGCAAACTCATGGGTGGCCACTCTGGTACCGACATCAACAAGGGCTTGGCAAGCGCCACTAAGCAGTTGGCACGCATTCTCTACATGCTCGACGCTAAAATCGAATATCGCCTTGCAAGCTTCAATGCCGGCAACCTCCACAACGCTATCGCTCGCGACGGTGTGGCTGTGATTGGTGTGAAGCCTGCCGATAAGGAAACGCTCGCAACCGTGGTCAACACCGTGGCTGCCGACATTAAACTTGAATACAAGCGCACTGAGCCTCATGCCGAGGTCACTATCGAAAGCGTTGACGCTCCTGCCACCGTTATCGATGCTTGCACTGCTAAGCGCCTCGTGGCTGCTTGCTTCGCTGCACAGCACGGTGTATATTATATGAGTCAGGAAGTGGAAGGATTGGTGGAAACCTCTACCAACTTCGCAAGCGTTAAGACCAACGCCGACGAAATCTATCTCGAATTCTTCAGCCGCTCATCTACCGAAAGCTCAAAAGAAGAACTCGCTCTCCAAATTGAGGCTATCTTCCGCTTGGCTGGCGCTAAGGAAGTGAAATATGAAGGCAGCTACCAAGGTTGGGCTCCTAATGCCGACAGCCAGCTCCTGAAGCTCGCTGTGGCTCAATGGGAAGGCCTGTATGGCGTAGAGCCAAAGGTTGAGGCTATCCACGCTGGTTTGGAATGTGGTTTGTTCTTGAAGGTTCGTCCAGACATGGAAATGATTTCTTACGGACCAACGTTGAAGGACGTTCACTCTCCACGCGAATGCTGCCATATCCCTGCAGTGCAAAAGGGTTGGGACTTCACTGTAGCCCTGCTCAAAGCTATCGCAGCCGATAAATAAACTGATCTCGCTTTTAAGGGATTAGGGCTCACACAGATCTCACTTTAATGGGCTTTGGCTCACACAGATCTCACAGATCTCACGGTTTTGCACGGCTGGTGTTAAATCTCACTGATGCTTTTTGTGTCGGATAGGTCGGATAGGTCTGATGGGTCTGATGAGGGTCCGAAGGGTCTGTGAAGTGGAATTGAAAAATAATGGTGCCGATTTTATCCTGTTTTAAGGGATGAAATCGGTGCTTTTTTTTGTTGGTGGGGTGGGGTGCATGGATTTCCTTGGATTCTGCTTTATTATGATTTTTTTGTGCTGATTTGCGCATTTTTTTTGATAATTGCTATTGAAAAATATTTTTTATAAGTAAATTTGCACCTCAGAAATGATAGTCAGTTGATGCCGATATGTTAAATGTTTGATATTTAATATGTTGGCAACATTTAACAAAATGTTGCTTGTGATTTGCAAGCATTAGAACTACTCTATTTTACAATTTTTTTTAGACACTTATAAGAAAGTATTTTTAATTTTTAAATTGGGAAGAATGTCGGGACCGACATTCAAAAAAAATTTTTATGACTTATTTTAATTTGTTGAAAAATGCAGCAAGGAGAACCAGGTTTCTTCTTGTGTTTTTGATGTCGTTGATTGGACTCAGCGCGGCGGCTGGCACTTATTATGCCGATTTGAACGTGGCTGTTAATCCTGCCGACCTCGATGAAGGTGATAAGGTGGTGATGTGCCACGTCAACTCCAAGGCATTCGTTGGCTACGACGGCAGCAAAGAGCAAACCACCACTCATGTGAAAACCAGCGACCAAAACGAGGCCAACGCTTTTGTTTACACCGTGAAGAAAAATGGTTATAAAGTTGCCCTCAAGAATGACAATGGCAATGGTTATGGGCCACAAATTGATGGTCATGTATTGGGTTTATATTTCACCTACTCTTGGAGCAAATCTCCTTCTTCTTTCACAGTGGAAAGTACAGGTGGCACCACCCGATTGTATGTTACTTCAGGGTTGGTTAATGGCTATTTTTCGCGTACTGACAAGGGAATCAGTTATTCGAAATCGAAGGACTCCAGCTGCGACTGGAAATTCTACAAAGTGTATGAATTTGATAAGCCCACACTGGTGCTTCCCGTCACTGGTTCAAAAATCGACTTTGCCGACCCGGGGCCTGACGCTCCTCTCACCAGCGCGCTGACAGTGAAAGGTGTGTTGCTGACTAAAAACCTCACCGTGAGTGTGACTGGCGAAGGTTTCTCTATCGACCGCACCTCAATCTCTGCCGATGACGCTAACAGCGACAATGGCGCAATAGTGAACGTCACTTTCAAGGGTAGTGAATACAGATCTTACAGTGGCACTCTTACCATCACCAACGATGAAGGCATCAGCGCATCGGTGGAGCTTTCTGCCAAATTGGTGAACCCCGACCACATTTTGCCCACCTCTCACAATCAGCTCAAGGCGTGGAATGTGAACACCGGTGCTCAGGAAGTGGGCTATATCGGCTTGGGCAACAAAAACCAAGTGCTGGCTTCGGCTTGTGTGAAAATTTCCTCTGCCGAAATTCCTACCATCACTTACCGCCTCTTTGGCCACACCGAATACCTCAACGCTGTGGGTGTGTATGCCCGTAAGCGCGACGCCAATGTGGACTACACCCCTGATGGCTCCTATGCAAAGTTTGAAAACACTTTCGCCCACCTTTTCGACTACCGCAACCCAGAAAAGAACTGTGGCGCAATTTTCTTGGGCTTCACCCACGATGTGCCTGCAGCTTCCAGAAACGTCTCTATCAAAAGTAATGTGAAACTTGAGGCTGGCGAATATGTGATATACCTCGTTGCCAACACCAAGACAGCAGATGAAATTGGCGGTATCGACAAGCTGCCATTGATTGGAGGCTCTTCAGACAACTTCACCCATGTGGGTGGCGTGATCCAAACCGTGATGTGCGGCACCGCCACCTCTGATATCAAATCGATCAACAACTACTCTCAAGAGGGTGGCGGTCGTGTGATTGTGCCTAAGTTCGAGCTGCTTTATGCTCCAAAATACGCCAACTTTGCCACCTCAGTAGAGTATTCTAAATACTACCGTATTCCTGCCATCACCCGTGCTTCCGACGGTACGCTCGTGGCATTGAGTGATGCCCGCAAAAATCATATCCACGATGTGACCAACAATATCGACATTGTATCGCGCCGTTCTATCGACAATGGCAAGACATGGAGCGATTATTTGGTGATTTTCCAAGGCTCGGCAGAAGGCACCGACTGCTATAACTGGAAGGGCTATGGCGATGCCGCTGTTGCCGCATTCCCTAACGGTACTGTGTTGGCTACTGCTATCCACGGCTTCGGTCTTGCAGGCTCGTCCACCGACCCAGGCACAGATGTGGTATGGAAGGTGAGCCGCGACAACGGCAAGACTTGGAGCTATGAATACACCCTTAGCCGTGACCTTTATGGCGGTATGCGTGGCAATATCTCGCCAGGCAACATCTGCGTGGCAAAGTCGGGTATTCTGAAAGGAAAAGCCGTGGCTGCATTGCGCACAAGCAAATTCCCTAACAATGGTAACAACTCCCAAAGCGCAATTTCGCGTATCTACTGCATGGTTTACAACCCCGACGACAACTCTTGGACACCAGTGGCGTTGAACGGCACTGAATATATTTACGAGGGCGAGCTTTTAGACGAGGCTCAATTCTTGGAAGTGGGCGAAAATGATTTTATCCTGTCGGTGCGCTATACCAAAGACGGTGATGCACGCAAATTCTACCGAGTGCACATCAATTCTGCTACCTCTGCTACTGCCACTGCCGTTTCGCAGACTGGTATGAAGTTGAAGGGTGGCTGTAATGGCGACCTCATTACCTACAAGGCAAAAAACGGCGCAGAATACATTATCCACACTGTGCCAAAGGATATGGTATATGGCAGTGATAACTGTCGTACAAGCCTTTCGGCTTACTACACCACAGCTACCAAATCAGGTGGCTTGAACTGGACTCGCAGTATCGACCTTTTCGACCCATTCGACAACACCGTTGGCGGTGAAGCCAAGTCGGGCATCGGCGCTATCGACGAAACTGCGCAATACAGCTCTCTCTCCATTCAGGAAGACGGCACCATCGCTGTGCTGATGGAGGCTTATCCATTGGCTATTCGCCATCAAGACACCGACAACAGTTCTTACCAGCGCCACTGGGGCGACTGGGTGATGGGTCAATACTATATGAATCTTCGTATCGGCGACCTCATTCCTAATGCTGAGCAGCCTGAGGATCAAGTGATTGATGCTCCTGTGATTACACCACATTCGGCTACATTCAATTCTGTGGAAGCTAACGACCGCCCAAAAATCACTATTTCGCATCAAAACTATGTGAACTATCCCGGCAATTACAACACTACCGACAGCAAGGTGAACACCCACTATGAGGTGGAATACTATGACGCTCAAGGCAAACTTGTGGCGCGTGCTAATATCGCCAGCTTTGATGCCGCATCACAATCTCTCACTTGGGAGCAAGTGTGGAAGTCGCTCGTGAAAGTGGGCGGCACCGAAACCTACACCGCTGACCCAACTCTCAACAACAAGAGCACCTCGGTGCGTGTTTCGGCTTATTGTATGTCGGACAACGGCCAAGTGGTATCGGCAAGGACAACCCAAATCTACACCTTCGACACTCCTGTGCGCCTCATCAAGGTGGTGGGCTTGCCCACCAGCGGTGCATCTACCACCACACTTGCCACTGAAGGTAACAGCGTGGGCTCCGATGTGTGGCTCACCGTGGGTGTTGACAAGCATGTGCACCTCAATGCTCCTGCAAAATACCCTTACTCTTTTGTGGGCTTCTATTACGAATATCCACATGGCACAGCCGAAGGAAATCAAGTGCCATTGAGCGATAAGCTCTCATATACTAAGGTATCGGGTATGGAGCACCAGATTATGTTTGATGTGCCTTCGGTTGAGCAGGTGCCCGACAACTATAATTCCGATGGCGTTCAGGGCCTCGTGATTTATGCTGTGTATAAAGTGGAAGCGGGCTTCTTGACCCGTGTCAACACCCAATACAACAACGGTGTGGCTGGAGGCAACACATTTGATAGCCAATACTCATATTGGACACCAGCTCCGGAATATCAATCTTTGATTGAATCAACAAGAGGCGGTGAGTTGCAGAAGTCTACACTCGATATCACCACGCCAGAAAATCAGGACAATACGCACAATGGTGGTACAGGTAGTGCCACTGACGGTGGCTTGACTTATCCAAGCAAGCTTAACTACGGTCTCGATGCCTATGTGACTGTGGTTCCCGACGCTAAGGCTGCCGAAAACCTCAACGCTATCGTTCGCGTGAAGAAGAATGGCGCTTATCTGCCCGACTATTATGTGGTGAACAGCTACGCTCAAGCACTGTTTGGCGATATCGTTACGCCTGCTAAGGGCTGTAAAGGCGTGTTGCGCTGGTACGGCTTTAGCGATGGCGTGCTTTGTCCACAGACTGTGGGTATGAGAAGCTATGAGGTGGGCACTAACCAAAAACCTAAAACAACAGCTCGCCGAAGCGTTGTAGAAGGTGGCGCTAATGGTGCATGGTATAAGGTTGACACCGACATCGCCTTTAAAGGCATTTGCGCTAAAGGCGAGGCTTTCGATGGCACAGTGGAAGTGGAAGTGTATTTGGTGAACAACGATATTACTTCGGTTGACCAACTCAGCAGCAAAAACTTCTACATTGCTAAGGTTACGCACAATATTGTGCTCAACAACGACCCTGACCATGCTACTGGTGTGGAGGATGTGAATGCTGAGAAGACTGTGGCTGGCGTGGTTTACTACAACCTGCTTGGCGCAGCATCCGACCGTCCGTTTGAAGGTGTGAACGTGGTGGTGACCACTTACACCGACGGCACTAAATCGTCGAAGAAAATAATAAAATAATTATAGCATTTTGTTAATTGTTAAAATGCTGCGAGTAGCGCAGTGATGCGCAAAACCAGCGATGTAATAAAAATGTTTTCCTGTGTGGGCTTGGATTGTGAAACCCGAGCCCATTTTTTTGCTGGATATGGCTCACACAGATCACACTGTTTTTTAGGGCTCACACAGATCCCACAGATCTCACTGATTTTTTTTTGATGGCGTTAAATCTCACAGATGCTCTCCGTCGCCTCGCTCCTAAGGCTCACACAGATTCAACGGATTCAACAAAAAAACGCAGAATTAGTGTCTTTTATAAGCCACAAATTTCCACAAATTAGCACAAATTAAATTTTTGTTGAATCTCGTTGAATCTGTGTGAGCATAAGGGAGAGAGGGTGCGGAGAGCTTCTGTGAGATTTAACGCCAGGCGTGCAAAACCGTGGGATCTGTGGGATCTGTGTGAGGCTATGGAGTGGGGCGGGAAAATATTTTGGGGGAATTATTTTTTGCTGCGGGCAATTTGGCGTAACTTTGTAGGTTAGAGTTGGATTGTGGCATTTTTTTGGATTATGGCACGATTTTTGCACTACTTGATATTTTAAGATTATAATATTTCAAAATAAAATTTGATGACTGAAAACAAAGAATTGATACAAGCCATTATTGAGGGCGCGCAAGAAAAGAAGGCGCACCAAATCGTACATGTGGATATGAGCGAAATTGAAAGTGCCTCTACCGGCGACTTCGTGATTTGCACCGGCAACAGCACACAGCATGTGGATGCCGTGGCCGACAGCATTCGTGAATACGTGGAAGAGAAACTCGGCACTCGCCCATACAACTACGACGGTTACCAAAATTCGCAATGGATAGTGCTCGACTACGGCAACGTGTATGTGCACGTGTTCCTCCCCGAATTCCGCGAACGCTATCGCTTGGAGGAACTGTGGGCAGATGCCGTGGTGACCGAAATTGAAGATATTTACTAATAAAGCATACATCAGAGAACTAATAACAAGCAAATGAAATTATTTGGCAATAATAGCAAGGCTTCGGGTGGGGGATTGAAATTCAACATCTACTGGCTGTATGCGCTCATTTTCATGGTGCTCATCGGCATCTATTACACAGGGGAAAGCACCTCGGTGAAGGAGATGCCTTGGACCGACTTTGAGGGGTGGGTGCAGAAAAAGGCGGTGAGCCACATCGTGGTACATGCCAATCAGGGCGATGCTGAGGCTGAAATCACCGATGCCTACGCCAAGCAGGTGATGGGCAAGGACTATCAGCCTGTGCCTGGCGCTAAGGCTGTGATCACCACCACCATTCCGAGTGCCGATAAATTTGAGGACCGTGTGGACGAATGGCGCAAGTCGGGCGTGTTTAACGGTAAAGTGGAATACGACCGCCACAGCACCTTCTCCAACATATTCTGGTCGTTCGGACCGCTCCTGCTGCTGGTGGTGTTCTGGATATTCATGATGCGCCGTATGGGCGGCGGTGGAGGTGGAGGCATCTTCAACGTGGGCAAATCGCGCGCAAAACTCCACAACAAAGACAAGGACAAGGACGTGACCTTTGCCGATGTGGCTGGCATGGAGCGTGAGAAGAAAGAGGTGAGCGAAGTGGTGGAATTTCTGAAAAACCCAAAACGCTACACCGACCTTGGCGGCACCATTCCTAAGGGCGTGCTGCTCGTGGGCCCTCCAGGCACTGGTAAAACGCTGCTGGCAAAGGCAGTGGCTGGCGAGGCGAATGTGCCTTTCTTCTCGATGTCGGGCAGCGACTTTGTGGAAATGTTTGTGGGCGTGGGCGCATCGCGTGTGCGCGACCTGTTCCAGCAGGCAAAGGAGAAGTCGCCTTGCATCATCTTCATCGACGAAATCGACGCCATAGGCCGTGCGCGAAGCACCAAAAACGAATTTTCACGCAACGATGAGCGCGAAAACACGCTCAACCAGTTGCTCACCGAAATGGACGGTTTCGGTAACAACAGCGGCATCATCGTGCTGGCTGCCACCAACCGTGCCGACGTGCTCGACAAGGCTTTGCTGCGCGCCGGGCGTTTCGACCGACAGATATACATGGGCAACCCATCGCTCCAAGACCGCATCGGCATCTTCAAGGTGCATCTGAAGAAGGTGAAATGCGATGGTAGCGTTGACCTTGACAAATTGGCACGAATGACAGCAGGTCTGTCGGGTGCCGACATTGCCAACATCTGCAACGAGGCTTCGCTCCTGGCAGCCCGACAGGGCAAGAAGGCTGTGCAGCAACCCGACTTCATGGCGGCTATCGACCGTGTGACTCGTCAACTCGACAAGCCCACACGCATGACCGATACCGTGACCTTCGACGACATCGCCGGCATGAAGCGACCCAAGCGTGAGGTGCGCGAAATCATCAACTTCCTGCACAATCCGGAGCAATTCACCCGCCTCGGTGGTGTGATTCCACGCGGCGTGCTGCTCGTGGGCCCTCCAGGATCGGGTAAAACGATGCTTGCCAAGGCTGTGGCAGGAGAGGCGAATGTGCCGTTCTTCTCCACCAGCGCGGCGGAATTTCAGGGCGAGTTTATGGGCTCAGGCGTGAGCCGTGTGCGCGAACTGTTCCGCAATGCGAAGGAGAAAGCACCGTGCATCATCTTCATCGACGAAATCGACGCCATCGGCAGTCGCTCCAACCGCAACGGCGAGCGTGAAATCACTCTCAACCAGCTGCTGGCTGAAATGGACGGCTACGGCACCAACAATGGCGTGATAGTGATGGGCGCCACCAACCGTGTGGAACTCATCGACAGCGCGCTCATTCGTCCGGGCCGCTTCGACCGTCAGATTTACGTGGGATTCCCAGAAAAAGACGACCGCATAGAGCTCTACAACCTCTATCTCAACCGCATTTCGGTGGACATCGACAAGATAGACGTGGAAGAGCTGGCTCGACGCTCATCGGGCTTCAGTGCGGCTGAAATAGCCAATGTGTGCAACGATGCCGCCCTTCAAGCCGCTTCGCAATACAGCGAAATGGTGACGCAAGACCACCTGCTCAACTCGATAGAGAAGGTGCGCAAGGGTTTGGACTTTGAAACCAAACTCGCCAACAATGTGACCTTCGATGATGTGGCTGGCGTGAAGAAATCGAAGAGCAAGATGCTCGAAATAGTGGATTTCCTCAAGCGTCCCGACTATTACACCCGATTGGGTGCGAAAATTCCACGCGGCGTGCTGCTGTCGGGCCCTACCGGCACCGGTAAAACGCTGCTGGCAAAGGCGGTGGCAAACGGGGCAGATGTGCCTTTCGTTTCGGTCACTGGTCCCGACTTGGCAAACCCATATTCCGACCCAATCGCACGCCTGCACTCCATCTTCAAGGAGGCGCGCGAGAAATCGCCTTGCGTGGTGTTTATCGACGAGATTGAGGCTATCGGCGCAAAGCGTAGCGAGGTGATGGCTGACCAAAGCCGCACTCCGGCGTTGTCGCAACTGCTCGTGGAAATGGACGGTATGGGCAACAACAGTGGCGTGATAGTGCTGGCTGCGTGCAACAACCAAGACTCGCTCGACAAGTCGCTGCTGCGTCCGGGTCGTCTCGACCGTCATATCTATGTGGCTCAACCGAATTTGGAAGAGCGTGCCGAAATCTTCAACCTCTATTTGAAAGATGTGAAGGTGGGCGAAGATGTGGATGTGCAGAACTTGGCGAAAATCACCTCTGGCTTCAGCGGTGCCGACATTGCCAAGGTGTGCAACGATGCCGCCCTGCAAGCCACCACAAAAGATGCCGAGGCGGTGAGCCGCGACTACTTCGTGGCTGCTATCGACAATATCCGCAAGGGATTGGAAGACAAGCAGAGCGATGTGGGCTCGATTAAGTTCTCCGACGTGGCTGGCATGGAAGAGGCTAAGCAGGAAGTGACCGAGATTGTGGATTTCCTCAAGAATCCTGAGAAATATAGCCGTTTGGGCGGCAGAGTGCCTAAGGGTGCGCTGCTCGTGGGTCCTCCAGGCACCGGTAAAACGATGCTGGCAAAGGCAGTGGCTGGCGAGGCTAATGTGCCGTTCTTCTCTCGCTCTGGTTCGCAGTTTGTGGAGAAGTTTGTGGGCGTGGGCGCATCGCGTGTGCGCGAACTCTTTGCCGAGGCGAAGGAGAAGGCTCCGTGCGTGGTGTTTATCGACGAAATCGACGCCGTGGGCACCAAGCGCAGCAACGAGGGCTTCAACAGCGAACACGACCAGACGCTCAACCAGTTGCTCACCGAAATGGACGGTATTGATGGTGCAAGCGGCGTGATAGTGCTGGCTGCCACCAACCGCGAGGATATTCTCGACGACGCGCTCTTGCGTCCGGGTCGTTTCGACCGCAAGGTGCATGTCACACTCCCTGCGCTCACCGACCGTGAGGCGATCTTTAAGGTGCATCTGAAGAAGGTGAAGGTGGATGAGACTGTGGATTTGACACAGTTGGCTCGCCAAACCCCAGGTATGAGCGGTGCGGAGATTGCAAATGTGTGCAACGAGGCGGCAATCCTCGCCGCACGCCAGAACCGCGAGGCTGTGACGATGGCTGACTTCAACGAGGCTATCGATAAGGTGACGCTGGGCTTGGAAAACAAGTCGATGCTGATGACTCGCCAAGATGTGTACGAAACTGCCGTTCACGAGGCTGGACACACCACAGCTATCTGGCTGCTCGAACACGCTGCTCCGCTGGTGAAGATTTCGATTGTGCCACGCGGCAAGGCACTGGGCGTGAATATGACCATGCCGGAAGAGCGTGTGGGCTACACCAGACAGGCGTTCCTCGACGAGATTTGCTCGTTTATGGGCGGCCGTGCGGCGGAGGAACTGTTCCTCGGCACGATTGGCACTGGCGCGCTCAACGATATGCAGCAAGCCACTCGCATTGCGCGCAGCATGGTGATGTACTACGGTATGAGCGAGAAGATGCCTAACATCTCGTACTACGACCCACAAGGCCAACTCGGACAACGCCCATACAGCGACGAACGCGCACGCCTCATTGATGAGGAGACTTCGCGCATAGTGAATGAGCAGTACGAGCGTGCAAAGAAGTTGATTTCTGAACACGCCGAGCAGCACCACAAGGTGGTGGATGCGCTGATGGAAAAGGAGGTGATTTTCGCCGCCGACGTGGAAGCCATCTTCGGCAAACGCCCCTGGAAGAGCCGCACCGAGCAGCTCATGGAAGTGGCAGAGGCCCGCCGCAAATCCCAGCAATAACAGGCAGCTTTGCTTCTTTGGGCTCACACAGATCTCACAGGATTAGCACGCCTGATGTTAAATCTCACGGATGCTCCACGCAGCCTTGCACCCTTAGGCTCAGCCTTTGCCTCAGACTTTGGCTCACACAGATCTCACAGATCCCACGGTATTGCCTTTGTGGGTGTTAAATCTCACGGATGCTCCATGGCTTCTCTTGAAAGCCTATTTAATCCGATTTTTACACCTATTGATTTTTACACCTATTTAATCCATTTAAACCCGATTTACACCGATTAAAATAAATAAAAAAATTGGTGTTAATGGATTTTAATGGATTTAATAGGTGTTTTTTTTCTGCCACAAATTAGCACAAATTTTCCACAAATTATTTTTGTTGAATCTCGTTGAATCTGTGTGAACCCTAAGGAGCAAATCCGCGGAGAGCCTCTGTGAGATTTAACATCATCAAAAGCAAAATTCAGTGAGATCTGTGTGAGCCTTAAAATCCCTGTAAAGTGGGATTTGTGTGAGGCCTTAATCCTCTAATTAGTGTGATTTGTGGGGTAAAAAATATGCCCCTGCTCACGTGAGCAGGGGCATATTTTGTGTTAGAGAGGGGGTTAATCTAATTCTTCGTCTTCGGTGTAGGCGGGGATGACTTCGCCTTCGAGTTTTTTGCGGATGGTGCATGTGCTGTTGCGGAAGGTGTGACCCATGCTGCGGTGCACAAGAAAGTCGATTTTCTTGCTATGCGCCATCTTGTCTTTCACTACCCAAAGTCCGTTGACCCATGGCGTTTTGTGGTCGGTGACCACGATGGTGTCGTTGAACTTGAAGCCTGCGCGATAGAGGTCGAGCGAGAGTGCCACCCAACGGTGTTCGCCAGAAAGCACCTTCTTCGGAACGATTCGGTCGCCGCTTGCGGTGCCTCGGCCACATTTGCCACCTGCGTAATACATGGTGGAACGTACGGTAAACTCGCCATCACCAGCAAGAGCCAGTGAAAAAACAGACAGGATAGTTACTAATGCTAAAAATATTCTTCTCATATATTTGTTTTTGTGGTATAGCCGCCCATTATGGAGTAGAGTGGGGCGGAACGATAATGTTTTGCTTGTGCTATACCTGGTTTTGTGTTGAGTTGTTTCAAGCAATAAACAACTGCTTCAAATGGCGTATAAAATGATAAATATCGCCGTTTGACATACACAAAGTTAATCTATCTTGTTGAAAACGAATAGGGTTAGTGATTTTTTAACCACACTGTTAAAAATTGTAATTTTATAAAAAATGCACAGATTTAAAAAATGTGTGTTGCTCTCAGGGTGCTGATTCTTGCATTTTACTCTTTTTTGCTTTTTTCGGAGTCGAGGCAATCGGTAGCAAAAAAAAGTGGCAAAATGTTAATGAATTTAACATTTTGCCACCAAAACTTATAGATTTTCTATCTGTTAGTCTTTCTTTTTCTTTGAGCGGAAGAAGCCTTTTTTCTTGGTTTCTTCACCTTCGTCGCCGTAGCCATAACCGTAACCGTAGCCATATCCATATCCATAGCCGTAACCATATCCATAGCCGTAACTGTAGCCATACTTCTTGGAGTTGAGTTTCACGCCGTTGAGCAGCACCACCATGTTCTTGATTTTTTGCTCGTCGCTCATCTTCTCAAGCTCGTCGAGGAATCGCTTGTCGATCTTGCCAGCGCGGATTACATAGATTGTGGCATCCACGTAGCGGTTGATCAACGATGCGTCGGCAATCAAGCCAAATGGCACGGTGTCGAGAATGATGTAGTCGTACATCTTCTTCAGCTCAGAAATGAGCATTTCCAGACGATCGCTCATCAAGAGGCTGGTAGGGTTGGGTGGAATGGCACCGATATTCACGAAGTCGAGGTTTTCGTGGAGTTGGCCTTTGACGATAATGTCGTTCACACTGTCCACTTGTTCGGAGAGGTATGCGCTCACGCCAATGCCGTTGTTGCTGATGTTCACATAGTCGGAGAAGCGGCCCTTACGCAAGTCTAAGTCCACGCACACCACCTTCTTGCCTGCTTGTGCGGTGGTAAGTGCAAGGTTGAGCGCCAAGAAGCTCTTACCCTCGCTGGCAGTGGTGGAAGTGAGCTGAAGCACTCTGCCTTCGGAGCCCTTCTTAGGCAACACGTAGTCGAGGTTACTTCTGATGATACGCAATGCTTCGCTGATGCGGTCGCGGCCAGTTTCGGTAACCACAATTTCCTTCGATTCCTGTCCGGCTGGCTTTTCGGGCACTTCGCCGATAACGGAAAGGTCGGTGTTGTCCTCGATGTCGCGGCGTGTGCGGATAAGCGTGTCGAGCGATTGAATCCAGAACATCAGGTAAATCATCAGTGCAGGGAATGCCAAGCCCAAGATGATGCCGAGGGCAACGATTCGGGTTTGGTTAGGCGACACTTGACCCGCGCTTGCCGATTTCTCAATCACCTTAGCGTTAGGCTCGGTGATAGCGAGCTGGAGCGCATTCTCTTCACGCTTGTTAAGCAGGTAGAGGTAAAGTTGCTCCTTGATTTGCTGTTGGCGTGAAACCTCGGTAATAGCTTTCTCCTGCGATGGGATAGCCGACATACCGCCAGTGGCGCGACCCTCTTGCGAGTGGGCGTTGGATTGCTTCAGGCGGAGCGAGTTCACATAGGTGTTGAGCGATTGCAGAATGGTGCTGCGCATCGAGTTGAGTGAATTGGTGATTTCAATCATCACAGGGTTGTCCTTGCCCGATGAGGCTTGAATCTTCTGGTATTGCAGCATCTTATCGTTGTAGTTGGCAATTTGACCTTGGATGCCAGCGTCGGCCAGACCCGTATTGCTTGGAATCAACTCTTGGCCGTTCATGCGGTGCATGTATGCCACAATTTGGTTAGCGAGCGACACCTGAAGGTCGGCATCGTTGGCGTTCTTCACAAATTGAAGGCTGGTGGTTGGGTCGCTAAACATCTGCGAGTTCATATTGTTCACCTTCAGCTGTGCGATACGGCTGTCCACACCGCTAAGGTCTTTCGAGAGCGATTCAATACGCTCGGCGATAAAGTCCTCGGTGTTTCTTGCCACAGAGTTCTTATCGTCGATAGCCTCCTGGTTATACACAGCCACCAGAGCGTTAAGCACGTCGATGCTCATCTGCTCGTTGTCGCAGGCGAAAGAGAGGTTCACCACGTCGCTAAACTTGTCGGCAGCCTCGGCGTTGAGGTTTGCCTCAAGCGCTTTAGCCACGCCAGCCACAGTAGATACGCGTGCTATAACCTTGTAGTCTTTGTATTGTTCGGTGTAGTGCTGTGTTTTGGTGATGGCGATAGGACCAAACTCAGTGTTCACCTTGTTGCCAAAGTGAGCTCTTTTCCACTCGCCATCGTTGATTTGAAATTCCAGGTCGTTGCCACCCTTAGGCACCACGGTCATTTCGAATGGCTTTTCCACATCTTGAAGAGGGGTGATTTGGAGCGGACTGGTCTTGTAGCAGTTCACATCGCGCAAAAACACGTGTCCGTAGTAGCGAATGTTCAAACCCAGCTGATTGACCACGGTCTCCATCAGAGTGGTTGATTTCAACTTGTAGATTTCGTTAGCCACCATGTTGTTGGCGCCAGCGATACCCAAGTCGCTAAACAGTGCAGTTTGGCTACCAGCCGATTTCGAGTCTTTAGTGGTGATCAGAATCTTAGCCGATGAGCTGTACTTCTGAGTTTGCGACTTTGCGAATAAAAACGCAAGGCAGCCAAATCCCACCACCGAAATGATAAACCAGTACCAATTTCGCACACAAGCTGTAAGGAAAGGCTTGATTTGGAACGCAGATTCTTCCGCTCTTTTCGCGGCTTTTTCTTTCACCGCGCTTGTTCCGTTTTCTTCAATAATGTTTTGCATACTATTTAGTTGTATATATTTAATAGCAATGAAATATCTATTTTGATGTCAAAAAACTGGCGCAAAAACGCACTTTCGGCATTTATCCACCTTACAACTCACAAAGTTAGTCATATTTTCCCGTATAACTATTATAAACAATGTGTAATTTTCCCCCACCACCCCCATTTTTCCCCAATTAATTGTTTGGGGCGAACACGGATTTGGCGGATTTGGCGGATTTTTCAGCCACAAATTAGCACAAATTTTCACAAATAATCTTTTTGTTGAATCTTGTTGAATCTGTGTGAGCTTTGGAAATCGGAGTACTCGGAGTACTCGGAGCACTCGGATATGCCCACGACCTTTCTCCCTACCTCCGTGAGATTTAACATCATCAAAAGCAAAATCAGTGAGATCTGTGGGATCTGTGTGAGTCAAGCCCATGCCCCACGACCATTCTATCAACCTCCGTGAGATTTAACGCCATCAAAAAAAATCAGTGAGATCTGCGGGATCTGTGTGAGCTTTAGCCCCATATAAAAGTGTGGGGGAGGAAAAAAGATAGCCGCCTGTGGTGGGGCGGCTATCTTTGCGTTATGGGTGATGTGTGAGTTTACTTTTTGAGGGCGGCGATGCTTTCTTCGATGGTTTTGATTTTCGATTGGGCATCGGCTTGCTTCTTGCGCTCGGCTGCCACCACAGCCTCAGGGGCGTTGGCAACAAAACGCTCGTTGCTAAGCTTCTTCTCCACGCTCTTCAAGAAGCCGATAGCGTAGTCGAGTTCGGCTTGGAGCTTCTTGATTTCCTCTTCCACATTGATGGCACCTTCCAGTGGCACACAGTATTCAGTGGTGCCCACCATGAAGCTTGCTGCGGCAGGGTCTTTGGCATCAGCGTCGGTGATGCTTTCAAGTCCGCCGAGTTTTTCCACGATGCTCTTGAAAGGATTGGTCCATTTGCCCACAATCATCAGATTCATAGGCTGCTTTTGAGGAATATTCTTGCTCAAGCGCACGTTGCGCACGCCAGAAATGATGCTTTTGGCCTCTTCCATCGCTTTCAGCAAATCGGTGTCGGCATCGGCAGGAGTTTGGTTGATAGGCGCATACATGATGCTCTCGCCATCTTTGCGCTCATCGATGTGCTGCCACAGCTCTTCGGTGATGAATGGCATGAATGGGTGGAGCAAGCGGAGCAGACTGTCGAAGAAACGGAGCGTAGCGTCCATAGTGGCGCGGTCGATAGGCTGCTGGTAGGCAGGCTTCACTGCTTCGAGATACCAAGCAGAAAACTCCTCCCAGAACAGGCGGTAGATAGCCATCAAGGCTTCGTTGAGGCGGAATTTTGAGAACAGATCCTTCACCTCAGCCTCGGTGCTGCGGAGCACATTGTCGAACCACTGCACTGCCAGGCGGCTGTGTTCAGGTTGCTCAATATCTGCCACTTCCCAGCCCTTCACCAGGCGGAAAGCGTTCCAAATCTTATTGTTGAAGTTGCGGCCTTGTTCGCAAAGCGCATCATCGTAAAGAATGTCGTTGCCGGCAGGGGCTGCGAGCATCAAGCCCATGCGTACACCGTCGGCACCATATTTTTCAATCAGTTCGATTGGGTCGGGCGAGTTGCCGAGGCTCTTGCTCATCTTGCGGCCGAGCTTGTCGCGCACGATACCGGTGAAATACACATGGCGGAAAGGCATCTCGCCCATGTATTCGTAGCCAGCCATAATCATGCGAGCCACCCAGAAGAAGATGATGTCGGGACCGGTCACCAGGTCGGCGGTGGGGTAGTAGTATTTGATTTCCTCGTTGCCGGGGTTGTTGATGCCGTCGAACAGCGAGATAGGCCACAGCCAGCTTGAGAACCAAGTGTCGAGCGCGTCTTCGTCGTGCTTGAGTTCCTCAGCGGTGATGTTTTCGTAGCCTTCCATCTTGCGAGCCTTTTCGAGCGCTTCCTCACGGGTTGGTGCCACCACGTATTTTTCGTCGGCACCGTCGGCGGTAGGCAGGAAGTAGGCAGGAATGCGGTGGCCCCACCATAGCTGGCGGCTGATGCACCAGTCCTGAATGTTGTCGAGCCAGTTTTTATAGGTGTTCTTATACTTTTCGGGGTAGAACTTCAGCGCGTCTTCCATCACAGGAGGGAGAGCGATGTCGGCAAAGTGCTGCATCTTCAGGAACCACTGCATACACAGGCGAGGCTCCACAGCGGTGTCGCTGTTGCGTTCGGAGTAGCCTACCTTGTTTTCGTAGTCTTCCACGTGGTCGAGCAGCCCGGCGCTATCTAAGTCCTTCACAATCTGCTTGCGGCAGTCCATGCGGTCCATGCCCACATACAGAGGCGACTGATCAGAGATGGTGCCGTCGGCATTGAAGATGTCGATGGTTTCGAGATTGTGGGTCTTGCCGAGCATGTGGTCGTTGGTGTCGTGTGCAGGAGTCACCTTCAAGCAGCCCGTACCAAACTCGATGTCCACATAGCGGTCCTCAATCACAGGAATCACGCGGCCCACCAATGGCACAATCACCTTGTGGCCCTTCAACCATTGGTTCTTTGGGTCTTTAGGGTTGATACACATGGCGGTGTCGCCCATAATGGTTTCGGGGCGAGTGGTAGCCACCACGGCGAAGTAGCCCTTAGCGTCTTTGTGCACCACGTTGCCTTCGGCGCTGGTGTCGACGTTCTCTTGGTCGGCAAGATAGTATTTCAGGTGATAGAGTTTCGATTTCTCATCACGGTAAATCACTTCTTCGTTGCTCAATGCGGTCTGAGCCTTAGGATCCCAGTTCACCATGCGCAATCCGCGGTAGATGAGCCCCTTGTCGTAGAGGTCGCAGAACACCTTAATCACGCTTTTGCTACGCTTTTCGTCCATGGTGAACGAAGTGCGGCTCCAGTCGCAGCTTGCGCCCAAACGGCGGAGTTGCTTCAAGATGATGCCGCCGTGCTCGTGGGTCCAGTCCCAGGCATGCTTCAAAAATTCGTCGCGTGTAAGGTCGCTTTTGCGAATGCCCTGTTGCGCCAGGCGGTTCACCACCTTCGCCTCAGTGGCGATAGAAGCGTGGTCGGTGCCAGGCACCCAGCAAGCGTTCTTGCCCTCCATGCGGGCGCGGCGCACCAGAATGTCTTGGATTGTTTCGTTGAGCATGTGGCCCATGTGCAGCACGCCAGTCACGTTTGGCGGTGGAATCACGATGGTGTATGGCTCACGCTCATCGGGAACAGACTTAAACAAGTCGTGGTCTGTCCAATACTTGTACCATTTATCTTCAACCTCTTTTGGGTCGTACTTTGTAGCTAAAGTGTTCATATTGAGTAGCTGAATTATTATATTTTCTTTCAAACTACAAAGTTACGAAAAACTTTTATTTCTAATGTGTGGCAAAGCATGATTTTTTATAAATACAGGGGGCACAGAAACAAAAACGGTTCAGTGGATAAATACTGGGGGGAACTGAAACAAAAACATAAAAAAACAGCCTTTTGGCGATGCCAGTGCTTCGCACCTGTCGTTAGTGCTGCGGCATGTCTGATTTCAAGCACGCTTGAATCAGCCACACCACAACCCTAACGCCACCCTCCCAAGCGAGGGCGGTGGCATCGCCAAAAGGATTAAAACCGCTCGCCTTCGGCGAAAAACCAATTCCGGTAGGGACGTGATACTTCACGTCCGCCCATAATTATTGTACCATATTGAATATCAATCATTTGGCGCGGACGCGAATTATCGCGTCCCTACCACGGAAAGCGATTTTGGGAGATTGACACAACCTCTTTCATAACATTAAATAACTGTAGAGATACTTGTCAGCCAATTGGTCAATAAATAGAAAAAGGACTGCGAATAACAATATGAGTGCCATGCGAATGATGAACAGATTGTACCAGTTGTTGTATTTCGTTTTTTCATAATGCTCAATTATCCGTGTTCCTTTTCCACCTCGCTTATAGTAAAAGAAAATCAGAGCCAAAATTAATACGCTGATAAACAGTTCTAATTCTAATATAAATGGAATATTCTTCTCTTCTGTATTTAAAATACAACAAACAAAGTGAGTAGCTAAATATGTTGCGAATATCACAGGAATGCTGAATCCAAAAGACACAGCATTAAAAATGCTCCCTTTTTCATCTGAATATCTTTTACTAAATACGAAAAAAATCAAATCCGTTACTTTCATAATTCAAGCACACACTAAAATTTTATGAAGAGATTCCGTTGATATTTAATGATTGTAGAGCACCACATCTTTCTTGGTTATCACCCACTCCTTCCTGTTGCTGAGATATGTCATAATATGCAGTCTATAATCTTGAATGAGCAATAGGTTATCAAGCAAAATGCGCAGAAATAGGCAATCCCTATAATTGTATTAATATACCATTTCCGTATTTGGGTATATTCATTGTAATAGGCTATTATTTTAACGCCCCTATCATTATATTTGTAGAATATATAAACCAACAGCACCAAAGACCATGCTATTATATTCATAAATAGTACAGGCATGTGATGGCAGAGCAACTTGTTATAAATATGGTCTACTATTGCCACAATAAAGAAACTTGGAATAAAAAAAGAGTGCACCTGCGCTTGTGTCGTTAGTGTCCCATCTCCATTTACACCCTATATAGAAATATAAATTTATAATCCACATCATATTCATATCTAAAATCCGGCATTGCTCTATGCAAATTTGCGAATTATCCACGACATACGCAACACTCGCCACGTTTTTTCCGTCACCATGCCCATCTTATTGCCACGTTAAAGTGAGATTAACTAAATTCGTCTATGATAAATAAATACAGGAAAAACAATCCAAAAAGCACGGCAAGACATGCTCCAAAAGACAACGAATAAACCCACCACTTGTCAAAAAGATGGCTCTGTTCGTAATAATCTATTATTTTTTCGCCCCTACCATTGCGCAAATAGTAAAAAAAGACAGGTATAGTTAGCACAACACCTATAGTTATTAGATATTCTGACGGAATGTCTAAACCGCTCCATATAAACGCATGAATGATGTCATGAACCATATAACACAATACCAGAATGAGTGGGAAGAAACCAGATGCGCCCATCGTTGCCTGTCCTCTTCCCTTTGGGCTTAGATACTTACTCCAAGTGTAGAAATACAAATTAATAATCTTCATCATATTATAAATATTAAAAAATACTTTTTAGAATTCTTGTTCAACCCAATCATAGAATTGTTCACCCCAAAAAAATACTAAGCGGATATAACCAGATGAATTATAATTAGGTATCATGATTGCTGTCAGCAAAGTAAAATAATGAGCGAGGATAATGATGCCTGTATTACAAAAAAAAAAGTGGCAGTATATAATACCATTTGTTGATTTTTTTGTTATCATATTTTCTGAATATTTTATTTCCTTTGTCGTTACGCCGATAGAACAGATAGATGCAGACAAGAATGAAAATTACCATTATCATGATATACTTTGGATATATTTCTATATTATAAAAATCTCCAATCGCCTTGCATATTCCAAACGAGGCTGGTGCAATAGGAAATATGAATCCAAATGCGCCACTGGACACACTTCCACCTTCACTTCCTCCATCTTGAATTTTACCATTGATATAAAAATAAAACTCAGTCGTTCCAACCAAGAGGTTCTTTGCCTGTTTAAAAATTTTCATCAATCCAATCATATAATTGTTCACCCCAAATTGCGTCAGCCATTCCCAAACCAACAGGTTAAAGGACTCAACCAATGCCATTTCGTCTGTAATTTTAGTGGTCTGCTTTACTCTAATAATTCAATTATGAGCAAAAATATTGAAACATAAGACACGACAAACGCTATATGGAGAAGCAGTAAATTATACCACTTGTTGTATTTTGACTTTTCGTAATAGTCAATTACTTTTTCACCTCTACCATTATGCCGATAATAAAAGTATATAGAAATCAGCAATATAGATAGTATAGACCAAAAAGCTATCGTGTTGTCCAATATCGGGATATGATATTTTTTTAGGAATAAGTTTATCAACGACAATGTGAATAACAGAGGTGGGAAAAAACCAAATACGCCACTCAATATCCATCCTCGACCGCTGACAAAATTTCCTTTGCTCCACACATAAAAATATAAATCAAAAATACACATATTTGTTAAATCTAAAGATTTTTTTCGTCTTTATGGTCTCACTGACTGCGGATTTCCTTCATATCAAACCAAAATAGAAATAAAGTATAGCTATAAAGGCCAAAACTGCCAATTGAAGACCGAAACAAATTGGTAATATGTAATACCATTTGTTGAATTTTGTCTGTTCAAAAGCATTGATAATGCGGTCGCCATAATGATTGCGCCTATAGAGCAAATAAATAAAAACAAGTATTGCTATAATAAGGGATAGTAATAACACGAAAGGAAGGGAAATTGATATCGCTCTTTTTACCAATTGGTTTAGTAGAAAAATTACAAATGTGACAGGAAAAGAATAGCCTATGACTCCATAAAAAATGTCACCTTTTTCATTTGGCCACCTTGATTTACTGTTGATAGCAAAGAAGAAATCTAAAAATCTCATAATTTAAAACTCTTTTTCAATCCAGTTATAAAATTGCTCACCCCAAAGAGCGTCAGCCAGTCCTAACCCAGCAGAGGGGGCGCGTTCCGTCTCGTCCTCGCCAAGTAGGCTCCACACCCGATTGCCCCCGACGTCAACCGAAGTGAGCGTGCCGAGCGTGCGATTGTACCGCTCTATGCAAATTTGCGAATTATCCACGACATACACAACACTCGCCACGTTTTTTCCGTCGTAAGTCCACTTTTTCGAGTTCCCTCTAATGGTTAGCCCCGACTGACACACTTGAGGTGGGGGAGAAACTGTGGGGGGTGGTTGAAAAGCGAAATAAAATGGTATAAATGTAAAAAAGTGTTTTTTGAGGGGATTTTTCGGTATTTTGGGCTGGTTTTTGGCGAAAATCGGGATTTTTAGCCGAGGTGCGATTATAAAAAATTAACACAACAACGTACAGGGGCAGCATCATTAACAGAAATTATACAAACAAGCGTATTTTCAACAATACTTAACTATAAATTCACATTAATAAGTTTTTCAGTTCAAAAAAAAGGCACTACATTTGTACGACTTTCCACTTTTGAAGCGAAAGTTGAATAAAAATTGAATATAAACGTTTTATAATAGACATTAATTATTATGGCAACAGCAACAGCAAAACCAGCTACTGGTAAACTTGGTATCATGGTAGTTGGCCTTGGTGCAGTGAGCACCACTTTCATGACTGGCGTTTTGATGACTCGCAAGGGTCTTGGCAAGCCAGTAGGTTCAATGACTCAATACGATAAGATTCGTGTTGGCCGTGGCGAAAACAAGAAATATCTGAAATATAACGAAATCGTGTCGATGCCATCATTGAACGATATCGTGTTCACAGCTTGGGACGTATATCCAGCTAACGCTTACGAAAGTGCTCTCAACGCACACGTGCTCAAAGAAAAAGACATCGAACCAGTGAAGGATGAGCTTCTCGCCATCAAGCCTATGAAGGCCGCTTTCGACCACAACTACGCAAAGCGCCTTGACGGTGACAATGTGAAGCAATGCAAAGACCGCTGGGATATGGTTGAACAACTCCGCGAAGACATCCGTAACTTCAAGAAAGAAAGCGGTGTGGAACGCGTTGTGGTTCTTTGGGCTGCATCAACTGAAATCTATGTTGCTCCTGATATGAAGTATCACTGCACAGTGGCAGCTCTCGAAGCAGCCATGAAGGCCAACGATGTGGAACACGTGGCTCCATCTATGTGCTACGCTTATGCTGCACTTATGGAAGATTGCCCATTCGTGATGGGTGCTCCTAACACCACCGTTGATATTCCAGCTATGTGGGAACTCGCAGAAGCCAAGAAATTGCCTATCGCAGGTAAGGACTTCAAGACTGGCCAAACTTTGGTTAAGAGTGGTTTCGCTCCAATCATCGGCACTCGTATGCTCGGCTTGAACGGCTGGTTCTCTACCAATATTCTCGGTAACCGCGACGGTCTCGTGCTCGACGAACCTGCTAACTTCCGCACCAAGGAAGTGTCGAAGCTCTCTACTCTCGAATCTATCCTCGTGGGTGAAGAACAACCAGACCTCTACAGCAACTACTACCACAAGGTGCGTATCAACTACTACCCACCACGCGACGACAACAAGGAAGGTTGGGACAATATCGACATCTTCGGTTGGATGGGCTATCCAATGCAGATTAAGATTAACTTCCTCTGCCGCGACTCTATCCTCGCAGCACCTCTCTGCCTCGACCTCTGCTTGCTCATCGACCTCGCACACCGTGCTGGCCGCTGGGGCACTCAACGCTTCTTGAGCTTCTTCTTGAAGAGCCCACAACACGACTACACCGTTGATGAAGTGCCTGTAAACCACCTCTTCCAACAGTACGTGATGCTCAAGAACGCTATCCGCGAAATGGGTGGCTACGAAGCTGACGAAGAAATCGATTAATCTTCCTCGCGCATAAAATGTAAGATTTTACATACATTTCCTTAAATACTCGAAAATCGGGATTGCCTCATCATCAGGCAGTCCCGATTTTTTTTTTTGAAATGATATACAAGTTGCCCCGAAGAAGATGCGATGAAATTCCGTTAGGAATTTGATGTGTGTAGGCAGGTAT
>OIYV01000411.1_pt1 | contig 25327 bp, 21 predicted proteins | sample 1588251 | NCBI WGS metagenome assembly OIYV01 (sample SAMN03283282) | human gut metagenome | biome: human-associated habitat; material: feces | host: Homo sapiens | place: Peru | collected 2012
CCCGCCGCGCTCGCCATGTGGGCCTATACCGGAACCGTCTCCAGGCTGGCGCGAAACGCACGCCACCCCTGGGCACCACTGCTGATCGGCGCGCTCGGCTTTACCCTCATGGCCTCGTATCTGTCCATCCGTCCGTCCCTTTGGACAGCAGCGCTGCTGTTTGTCGCTATCTCCTCATGCTTGGAGTGGCGGCGAGGCGCCGATAAGCGTTGCCTATTTGCTCTTCCCGTGGTATCGCTGCTGTCGGTGAATCTGCAGGCTGCGCTTTGGCCCTTGCCGGCCGCCGCCGCAGCGTGCTTCCTGCTTCCGGAAGAGGGCGAGTTCGAGCCGAGTAATGCATACGAAGCACTCCGCGCGTGGTCACGGTCCAGACTGCCCCTGTTTGCGGCGATTGCCGGAATGGCAGCGGAATCCCTCGTCAACCCGTATGCTATCGACGGATCGCTCTATGTGCTCCGCTCACTCGGTGCTGCATCGTACGGCGGGGTCATCCTCGAGTTGAAGTCGGTGTGGACGATGCCAGAGGCGGCCCCGTTCTGGTGCGTTGCGGTCCTTGTGGCGAGCGCATCGTGCGCTCTCGCGCACCGTTTCCCGCCCAGATGGCTCCTTGCCTTTTGGACGGCGTCCGCAATCGCTGGGGCACTCGCCGTCAGGTGCCTCTGGATAACGTGGTCGGTTTCGTTTCTGATCGTGGCCGAGTCTGTCGGACGAAAGGAAGGGCTCGAACCCCGGACATATCGAGCGCTCATTGCAGGCAGGGTGGCCTTGAGCCTTGTCTTGGCACTCTCCGTCATCAACAGCGGACTTCGCTCAATCGAGCCCGAGGCAAGCGGAGTGGAATCCGGTTGGTGCGGGATTGACGCGGATATGGGGCAGATCGTCGAGGCCCTGGGCGACGACCCTGGGCGCATATGGTCCGAGGACGTCTCCGTGATGAACTACCTCGAGTGGGCCGAAGTGCCCGTGACATACGATATGCGGCCTGAAATCTGGTCCGAGGCAATCGCGGGGGACGGTACGGCAAATGACTACCGGCTCTACGTGGACAGTCTGCAGGGCGGCTTTGGGCGCCTAAGGGAGGATGGCTGGGCATGGGCGATCGTGATGGACTCCCATGGGAAACGCCTGGAGAAGGCCTGCCCCGGAGCTGAGAAGACGGCTAACGGCAGGGGATACTCGCTCTATCGGTTGTGACATGAAATGGATTGATGGGTGATAACGCATGAGTAGCGTCAACGTCAGCAGGAGGGCAGTTCTGGCCGGTATCGGCTCGATGGCCCTCATGGGATGCGGCTGCGCCAAGAAGTCGGATAAATCGGACGACTCGGCGAAAAAGAAATCCGAGAAGAGCGAGGACGAGGCGTTCTCCTTCGGAGGGATAGGGGACACGGGCTCATCCGATGCCTCCAGGGGGCTTACGGTCGATGGCGTCTACAAGAGGACAGCAACGGACTCGAGGGGCAAGGAGTATCGATTCCTGCTCGTTGGCATGACGTTTGAGAACAGCCTCGACCATGACGGACGGCCACCGGTGTCCTACGTCTCGTGCTACCAAAACGGCGTGAAGCTGTCCCATTGCACGAAATACAGCGACCCGAATGCCTCGAAGACACTCGAGCCCGGCTACTCGATTTCAGTCTGCACCGCATTTCTGCTGGAAGACGAGGGCCAACCCGTAAAGGTGAAGATCAAGTCATCGAATTCATCGGATTACGTCTACGAGAACACCTACCCGATCTCGCATCTGGATTATGAGGCCCTCTAGGAGTCCTCTCCGGCGCGCACGATGAAATATTCATCGTCATCCTTGACGATGAAGCGGTGGACCGGTCTGCCCTTCCACTCGATCTCCACGCTCCAGATACGGGCGAGAGAGCCCGTCTTGCGCCCGGGGCAGGGGACAGATGCGCCCGTGGAGCGGACCTGGAATCTACGACCGTCGGAAAGCTCAATCCATCTGAACTTCGGCTCCCTACCGGGCCTCTCCACGACGCTGACCGTAACGGGAGTCATTTTCGCTCCAAAAGATTCTCATGGCCATGGGGGATTAGAGAGTTGCCCAGCGGGCGCATCTGCGCACTCATGGCTATTCCGGTCTAAATACGGGCATTGCGCGGGCGGGTGCCGGGACAACCCTTTCCGCTGGCTCCGGCTCGCTCTTAAGCTCAGCCTTCCTCGGATTGCCATAGAAGTCGCCGACAACCCACGGCTCGTTAACGCCCAGATGCTCCTCGAGCATCGGCGCGACACGCTGATCCCATAGCTCGAGATCGGTATCGAATACCTCACGCGCCTTTTTGAGAATCGAGTCACGGTACTGGGCGGGAACCCCTTCCGAGATGAAGCCCGCCTCATTCATTTTGCGAATGAAATCAGGGGAAGACCCCGAATCTAGAACTAGTCTAATTTTCTCTTTGGCAGAGACATCCTTCCTATAGGTGATGTCTAGCATGTCCTCAGCATAATCCGGGCTAAAGGTCGTAAGGCCATGTGTTTTGGAAAGATGGCAGAGGGCTCGCAATTCTGACCCCTTGCCTACAATAGTGGCTCCTTCATCAAAAAGGCGATGGGGCAACCTGCAATCACCAGGATAATTACCTGCGTAGTGTTTAATATAGTCGAGACTCTTCCGAGATAAACTACCGAAGCATAGGGCGTTATCTGGCAAACAAATCTCGATTCCCTGTGTTTTTAGGGCGCATGCAAGAATGGGAAACTCCAAAAGCAAACAATCGAAGCCACGCGGTAGCGGGTGATCAGTTTTAGATTCCTTTTTATTCTTGCGGAACGATAGGTTCGCCCTGGTGAAATCGACGGTCACCAGATAACCTGTACTGTCATTCATTCCGCAAAAGGCCGTTAGTGTTTCAAGAACATCTTTCTCCACCATGGCTTCAGTCTTAATGGAAACATCGTTTGCGAATCTCAATGTCCCTGGGCATTTCTCATCTTTTTTGACCGTTACCATACCAACAGTAAAGTCATCGAAATTCGGTCTGGATTCGTTGGGCATATCGTCTTTTGGCATTTTCGGAACCAACGGGACAAAAATGCTAGTAGTTTTCTTAACCATAACCGTTTAGCCCTTTCTTCCAGGGATTTCCATGAGATTAGAATCCCACTACCGAGACTCTTGCGCGTGGTCGTTTGGTGCCATCTGGTGACACTTCAGCCTGTATCGCAAAGGCTTCAAAACATCCGGCATGTACGCTATGAGATATGAGACAATAGAACACGCGTTCGTTAGTAATCGGCATAAGGAGTCGGCGTGGGGAAGAAGTCAATCAGGCTCGTGACAGCACTGGTCGAGTGCCGGCCAGACGGAGAGTACAGCCCGTGGGGAATCAAATGGTACGACGGCAGGATCTTCCCCTTCGCAGAAGTCGGTTGGCACGAGCCGCGGTCATGGGTAATGGGGGAGGGCCGTGTGTGCGAGAGCTGGCGCGTGAAGATGGGGGATGGAACCCTGCGCGATATCTGCCACCACGGCAGCAGCTGGTACGTGGTCCATGATCCGGAAAATGACAGACCGGATGAAGGATGGTCTCCGTAACCGAGATATCGTATTGGCAATAGCCGAACTGTGATATGACTCAACTACGTGACAATGTAACTACGCAATAACGCAACTACGGCATAGTGTGACAATGTAATAGAGTGATTGTGTAATGCCGTAACTTCTCAAAATGAAAGTATGCATTAACGTAATTTCACAGTTATCGGTACCATGATTTTCCAAAGCTGTCCTGGGTGGCCTCTTTCGTTACAGTTCACATTACATGAACGATGGAAGATCAATACATTTATTTTGCACCTCTGCGGTGATCGATGTGTTAGAATGTAATACACGTTATACGATTGATTGGGAGGTGCGCTATGGCCACTGCTACCGCAGCATTGAGGCTGCCCAAGGATTTAGCAATCAGGTACGACCGTTTGGCGAAATCAACAGGGCGCACGAAGACTTTCTACATGACAGAAGCGCTCGCTGCCGAGATTGACAGGCTTGAGTACGAGTACGGCTTAATGAAGAAGGTCGAGGATTATAGGGCCGGCAGGCTTGAGACTGTGACGCTCGACGAGCTGGAGGAAAGCCTTGGCTTGGCGGATTGAAATCGATAAGGATGTCCAGCGATCAATGAGAAAGCTGGACAAGCAGATCGCCAAAAGAATTGTGGCAAAGCTCCATGAGATTTCACAGCTCGAAGACCCGAGGAGCATGGGAAAGGGCTTGACTGAAAATAAGTCTGGTCTATGGCGCTACAGGGTCGGAGACTATCGGATAGTTGTCGATATCGAGGACGATGTTCTCGTCATCCTTGTTGTCGATGTAGACCACCGAAGCAGGGTTTACAGGACTCGCAGGTAGGCTGGTCGACACCGCTGACGCAACGGGGAGGGTTTTTGACCCTCCCCGTTTTTACGCTTGCCAACAGGGGTGGCCGTCGTAGGGCCCGCCGTCTGGAAGTCGGTCGTACTCCCGCGGCCCCGTTTTCAGCAGCTCCTTGGCGCGAGCGAGGTCGTAGCGCACGTCCCATTTGCTGCAGCAATACCAACTCGAATCGCCGTGGCCATAGGTGACGGGCTTCCATCGCGTGTCGACGATCGGGACGAACCCCAGGACACACCACCGATAAGCCGTGTTTTCGATGTAACTGTCCTGCAGGTTGGCCTCGCTGATGGTGTCGATGGTGCCGCCCCAACGGCATAACGTAGCTACGTGATAACGGAACTGTGCAATATCGTAACTATGTAATTTCTGACTAAATGAATTTCTTAACAAACGAAAAGCCCCTGCTCAGGTCAGGGGCTTTCCAACTAGCGACCAGTTTAATGCCGCGTTGAACGCTCTCTCATCTCAAGCGATTTCTTGACGTTTTCCGTACCGGCGGCGCCGTGCCCTAAAAGACCGTCAAGACCCGACCTCAAGGTCGCGATCTCCGCCGCCGAGGCCCCATCGCGCAGGATCCTCGAGTCGAGCAGCGACCTCATGAACCGCTCCGGAGTCTTTTCCGACAGGATCGCCTCAACCTCCTTGGAGATTCGGCTCTGTTCGCGGGCGATGGGAACCGTCGGCATTTCCCTAGCCGAGACGGGGTGTGTGCCGTTATTCCTGAGCCAATACCTGAACTCGATATTGATATCCTCGGGGACCTCGACCTTAATCTCGTTGGCTTTCTCGTCGATCACGAGGGCACCGTAAAGCGAATCTCTCTCGGCGTTCTCCACCAGCCCCTCGAGCTCGAGGATGCCCATGAGGATGGGGAGCTCCATCAGGCGTTCATTGCCCGCGCTGATAACCCAGATGCCGCTTGCATCGGAATGGCCGGGGAATTCGACGCTGTATCCGATATGCGACAGCTCCGGCCATCCAAGCGCGAGTGCGGCCTCCACCTCATGTGAGACGTGGGCCACGGGGGAGATGCCGGCGCATGAGAACGGCTCGACAAAGACGCCTTCTGGACCCTTCTTGTCTTTCATGAGCTTAAGCGCAAGGTCGCAAGGCTTCAGTGGGCGGCCTTCGTACCGGGGCACGCATTGCACGCTAAATAAAGCGACGTATGGCTCCCCAAAGTCGTCGACAAGACGCATATCAATTCCTCCTCACACTCGAGCGCTTGGGTGCATCATTTGCGGCCCCGTCGATACCGTGACCATTCTTTTGGGCGTGCTCCATATCGAAAGCCCTCACGAGGGCGGGTGCATATTCCTCTGCGAGCGATGCCGCCTGCAACTTGAACATGCGGGATATGACCCCCGCATCCTGTTTCGCCTGCTTGCCGGCGAGTGCGATAGCGGCCTCGCAGATCTCATTGGTCGTCGGCTCTCTTCCACCGAACTCCGCGAGCTCGTCTTTAACGGTGTCAAGCGAGCCGCCATCGTTTCGGGCGTAAGCCGCGATGTAGGCCTGCTTGAGAGCCTCGACCAGCCTCTCATCGTCCGCAATTCCGGCATCGGCGCCGCCGCCGTCGCGATAATAGGCTGTCGTGGCATCTTCGATTGATTCGGCGAGACTTTTCCCTGCGTTCATCCCGTCTCCGTTCTCATTTAGCTTTCTTATCTCAAATAGCCCTTGGTTCAGCCATTTCCTTTGGAGACTAAGAGGACCTGGCAATTACCTGGCAATTAAATACCGTGCCCGCCTCCGTGGGAATGGCCGTCCTCGTCATTACCTTCATCGAAATTTGAAGTTTCCGTAAATGCAGAACCGTCCTCATCCTGGGCAACGCCTTCGTTCGACTCGGCACGACCCTTTTCCAGCTCCTTCTGTTCCAGCTCGGCAAGCTCGGCCTTCAGGTTCGCGAGATTCTCCTCTCCATCCCAGGGCTCAGCAGCAATCTTCCTGGCATCCTCGAGCTGTTTGTCGGCGCGCTCCATTAAGGCCCTTGCCTGGTCTAGACCACTCGCCTCCTTCTCAATAATGCCGTCCATCTGCTGCAGCACGGTGTGAGAACCGGATATGGCCGATGGCAGCATATGACTCGACCAGTGAGCCTCTGTCTCGCCTTTCACCCTCAGGCCGATGAAGGGATCGTAGCGGAAGGCGCCGCCCCGTTCCTGAAGTGTCTGCTCCTTCTTCACGACGACTTCCAGCCCACGGAACTCTCCGATGGCCCTGGCGGGGCCGATAGGGCAGTCGTGGGCCGCCGTCTGAATCATCTCGATTGCGTTCGCGCGATCTTGAGCCGACACACCGTTGACCGAAACCCTTACGATATCCAACCCCTTCTCGAGCTCCCTTTGCCTGTTCGCGCGGTCGAGGGCATCGTGGTCGCGCTCAAGCAGCTCAAATATCCGATGATTGACCCTGGCAGATGGCTCATAGCGAGATTCGATTTGATGACGCATATTCGCCACCGTCTCGGCATGAGACTGCCTGAGCATGGACTGCGACATGATCTCGCTTCTCAGCTCCTGGATCCTCTTGACATCGGGGTTGCCGGACGCCACGGCGGCGAGGTCGGAATATGAGATTCTCGTCTCATCGATATCGTCCATGCTTCGCACGGACGGCTTATTCGAGAAGACCTGCCCGATAAAGCGCTGCTTATGCTCGACGGTGGAATAGAGGAAGGAATCGAAGGTTCCCTGGGCGACATATTTGTAATCCTTCACCCGATCAAACAGGTTTCCCTGGCGCTTGACTCTTCCCAGGCGCTGCTCGAAGTCCGAGGGCCTCCAAGGGCAGTCAAGGTTATGGATGGCCGCGAGCCTCGTCTGGACGTTCGTGCCCGTACCCAACTTAGAAGTCGAGCCCATGAGCACGCGCACCTCGCCCGCGCGCACCTTCTCGAAGAGCGTCTCCTTCTTCTCCGGGTTGTCGCCGACGTCGCTGACGCACGCAATCTGCTCGGAGGGGATTCCCGCCTCGATAAGGCGCCTTCTCATATCATCTTGGATATTCCAATTACCTGATGCCGGGGTCGAACGGTCACAGAAGACGAGCTGCGCACCGCGCATGTCAGCCGTCTCGTTCCAAATCTTAAATACCTCCCGCGCGCAAGCATCGCATTTGCCGCCTTCCAATGGCTCCAGCCCTGGATGCAACAGTTTTGGATCGAGGGCGACCTTCATGCCGTCGCCCGTGATCGCCAGCAGGTTGTCGTTGTCGTCGGCGTTTCCGGCGCGGACGCGCTCGCCGCGGATACCGAGCTTCTTAACCTCTTCGACCTGTTCGGGTGTGGCAGGTACGGTGACATGGATTTCCTCGCAATCGGGCACCTTGAGGTTCACATCCTCCTGCGTGACGATATCTGCAAAGGATCGATAGGCGCTCATGAGCTCGGGAAGGTTATGAAACTTCGTGAAGCGCTGTTTCAGTTGGAAGCCGTTGCCCTCCGGTTTTATCTCCATCGAGTCCTCAATCGTCCCGAACGTGAACGCCCAGGCCGGAAACGACGATAGGCCCTGCCGCTCGAGAAGCTCAGGAGCAAGGTAGCGCTGCATGTTGTACAGCTCTCCCATCGTATTGGTGACAGGCGTGCCCGTAGCGAACACGATATTGCGCCCGCGGCCGATCTCTCGAAGATAGCTGCACTTATCGAGCAGGCTCTCACTGCGGTTGGATTTTGAGGAGGCCATTCCCGCGATGTCGAGGCCGTGGGTTTGAAGATTCTTATAGCTATGCGCCTCGTCCACGAAAAGGAAGTCGAAGCCGATCTCCTCGAATGAAAGCCCCTCGGTCTTCGGGGTCGAATGGAGACTCGCGAGCTTATCATCGATTTTCTTGGCCTCTTCCTCGAGCCTTTTAACCGAGAAACTTCCACAGTTCGCCTGTGCATCCATCTTAGCCTGCAGGAATTCTTCCTTTCGGCGTTTGAGATAGATCTCCTTCCGCTCCTGGGAAAGGTCGAGCATATCGAAGCGCGAACCGGATACGATTACGGCATCCCAATCTCCTGCCGCCGCACGTCCGAAAAACTCTCTAACGGAGTCTGCGGAATCCGACTCCGTTTTCCCCATATAGAGGACCCTTGCCCCGGGATAGAGGTAGGCGAAATCAGATGCCCACTGCTCGGTAAGATGCTTAGGCACTACAACGAGCGGCTTGTTGGCCCGCCCGAGGCGCCGAGCCTCCATGCACATTGCGATTCCCGTATAGGTCTTACCGGCACCGACGACGTGGGCCACGAGCGTGCCCTCATCAGCTTGTCCGGCACGTGCCACAGCTGCGCGCTGGTGCGGCCTCATCTCAACGTCGGGATTCATGCCGGGGAATGTGAGATATGAGCCGTCATACGTCCTGGGGGCCAGACGGTTATATCTGTCGTTGTAGATTCCGCAAAGGACATTCGCCCGCTCCGGATCGGTCCACACCCACTTCTCGAAAGCCGATGAGACGATGCGTCTCCTGTCCCATGCGGCCTTGGTCGCCTGAGGGTCGGGGACCTTCTTACCGGTGAACGGGTCCTCCCTGTTCAGCTTCGTCTCGCTGCCGTTGAGAACGGCCGAGACGACCTTGAGGGGAGTGTAGGTGTTGACGCCAAACCTGGCCAGCACCTCGAGAGAAAGGTCTGTCACATTTCCCGTCAGTCTCCATTTGCCGGTATGGGGCTCATTGGCGACCTCGAACTTCCTCCGCTTTGACGCAGGCATCTCGCCATCGGTGATCTCGAACGTCTCCTCAATGAAATCCATGACGATAGAGGGCGGGATCCAGGGGGAACCGAGGGTTGCCGCAATCTCCCCAGGGCCCAACTCACGCGGAAGCACGGCCTTCAGCTTCATTTCGCACGAGCGCAGTGTTGCGAGCCTCCCGGCATCCGACTCGGTTAGGCCGAAGCCCGCCATATGCCGTTCACGCCTTGCCCTGTAATCGGCAAGGCCCTCAGGGCTGAAAAGCTCCTCATGTGGAATGGGCTGTTCGACGTCGCCCACCCAATCGACATGGGTGATTATTGTGGCAGCATCCTCACCTGCCTGACGATAACCGAGTGAGACTAGGAATTCGGCCGGAACTGGATCCGCCTTCATAGCGGCTGCGAGAACTCCCGAAAGAGGCTCCTCTCCCGATTCTCGGGAAATAGAGACCCCATACACCGTCGCAAGGTTTACGATTGGCTTGGGAGTCTGATAGACACAGTCGGCATCGGCCTGTCGAAGAGCGACGGCAAGAACATCTGCTCCCACACGAGGCTCCCTCGACAGGCGCCAGAGAACTTCCTCGGTATTCATTCCATCGGTTGCAAATTCACGATTATTGGCTCGATATCCGACCGACCGCTCAGCAAGCGTTGCGATGAGCGGGTTCGAGATGACAGTGCGGCCGTCCCTACGCTCGGTTGAGACGGATACCCCCTCATCAAGTTCACTCAGGGCGGCGATAAGCGCCTCGCCCGTCCACGTACCGAATTCACGGTCACGCCAGCTGTCCGGCAACCTATCGACATGTGCTGATGCGATAACGGCACGGTTGGCAGTCAGAGGATGGACGCAGGTGTCCCACAGGCCGCTCTTCACGAGAACGGCGACGGTCCTAGCCACCCCCTCGCTCGTCTCGGGAGTTCGGGCAGGAGGAATCGATACAGATTCAAGCCAGGAGCTTTCTCCGGCGTTAAAGCGCTCAGTTTCAATCTTCTTCTGTAGCGCATGGATGGCGTCAAGCTTCTTGCCGATATCGCCGGAAAGGTATGCCTCTGCGCTTTCGATTTTCGATGTGATCGGGTCGCGAACGATGAGGTCGCCGAGCCTTTCCTCGGCCTCATCGGCGTCGCAGCCCAGAAGGCCTCCGATGAGCGCGAGATCCACTCCTCCCGTACGGTCATACGAGACTGCGAGGGCATCAGCCGGGGTCTCGGAGCGGTCGGGGAGGGGCGTCTGCGGGCGAACCGTGCGCTTCGAGAGCATATCAGCCTTACGCACGAAGTTCTTCTTGGTGTCCAGCACCTCGAGGCTGAATAGGTTGATGCCGAGCGAGCAGTCGTGATAGCCCTTCTTGATAAGGATCCTGCGGTTCTTCGGGTCGTTCAGGCGGCCGTAGCGATCGGCAAAGTGATCGTATCGGTCGTTAAGAGACTTGATTCCGGCGTCGATTGCGGCATCGGTCGACTCGGGATCGCGCTGGAGGACGATAAGCGCCCGTGCGGCATCCCTGAGCTCGATCATGGCGCGGGCGCGGTCCTCGGCACCTCGTCCCGCGGGGTGAAAGCGCTCCACGGTATCGCCGTTGCCATACCAGATCGAGCCGCCGTCGCCCAATGTGAACTCATAGAGCGCCGGGTCGGTGGGGATTTGAGCGACCTCGGGGGCTGCGGACCTACCCGGCATACCCTCAAATGTATGGGCAGTAGTGCTGATCGCCTGATCTGCCAGAGCCTTCCTGGCGCCATCGGCGATCCCTGCGGCGTCAAGTCCGCTGTTCAGCGAATACCCGGGACCGTATGCGGTCATCTCGGAGCCCTGGTCTCCCACGGCGATTGATGGATTGCCTGCAAGTTCCGAATTTACGCGGAAGCCGTCCGCGTTCATCGCTGTGTGAACCCAGGCTGGAGCGTTGTCGCGCGAAATCTCCCGCGGCTCGGCAAGTTTCCTCAGGATAACGAGGTCGCACAGCGCGCTCGTTCCGGCCTGGCTCTCAAAAGTCTCCTTGGGGAGTCGGGCCATGCCGATAAGGTCGCACTCGCGCGCAAGGTTCTCACGAGTCGTCTCGCGAGCCTTGTCCATGGTATAGCGGCTCGTCAGAACGGCGACGATGCCGCCAGGGCGCACGGCGGCCACCGACCTCTTGATCATATAGTCATGAAGCGGGATTCCATCGATTTTGATTGCATCCGAATAGGGTACGTTGCCGATAGCGGCATCAAATGAACCATCGGGGATCTCGCATTTAGCGATATCCGCTGCGACGATCGTGTGGTCTGGACACAGCACGCGCGCGAGCCCTGCGCTCACGGGGTCGATCTCCACGCCGGTAACGTGCACGTCCATGCCCTCTGGAACGCAGCGCATGAAGTTGCCCGTACCGCAGCCCGGCTCCAAGATCTCAGCCGTGCCCTCATCGCAGATACCGGCGCCCCTCAGCGTCTCCCAGATAAGCTCCACGACGGGGCGCGGGGTGTAGAAGGCTGTTAGGACTGTGGCGCGCTGCTCTGCGAACTCATCCTCACTCAGCAGCTCTTTCAGCTCTTGAGATACGGCGGCCCAGCCGCCGGTCGGATTCTGCGCAAAGGCGTTCGCGGCTCCACCCCAACCGGAGTAGGCCGAAATCGTACGCGTCTCTTCGGGAGTCGCCTCTCGTCCCTCGTCCATAGTCGCTTTGAGGGCGCGCAGCGCAGCTACGTTGAGCTTCGCGCGCTCCAGGGGCGTATGGCCGGCCTGGGAATCCGGGTTCAGGTATTCGTTGTTGTAGGTTGTGGCTAGAGCGTGAGCACCGTCTCGCTGAGGGCGATCTCCTCGGCCATCTTGCTGGCGCTGTTGGCCTTGCGGATGTAGTCGTCGTACCGGCACTGGGCCATCGTGAGCTGCGCGAACTCCGGTGTCGCCCCGCAACTCTCCATGCAGCTGTCCTGGAGTTCTGCCAGCCTCGTGAGGTAGTTGCGCTCCACCGCCTTGAGATACTCCTCGGTCTCGCCGGCCGCGTCCATCCTGGCCAGCTCCTCCGGAGCGTTCTGCTCCATGAAGGAATAGCGGAGACCCCTCACGCCCTTGTACGGGTTCTTCAGCACCGACATGTGCTTCCTCCTCGGAATCGTCCTTGCGGGCGGCCTCATTGCCCCCCGTTTGGCTTACATAAGATTCCAGTTGCGCCCCGAAGTCAAGAGCCAACCTCTGTTGGGTCTCCTCTTTTTCTACCTGTTTCTCGCCAGGCTCCTCATACATCGTCGGGTCATCCATGGCGAAAAGGGAGATTTGCCCCTCTGCTGCGACGAAGCGCTTTGACGTTCTCCTCGCCATGGCGCTACGCCCCCTTCCGTGCGTTATGGGATGTCCCGCGCGCGCCGGCATCGAAGGAGGCGAGCATACTCTTCAGGCGTTTCGTAGTCATGTTTGCCGACTGCCCGCGCTCGGACGGAACGTTCTGCGCGGTTCGCGTTCTCGGGCGGCACTCGAAGCCGGCCCTTTTAAGGGCCCGGTCGATTCTATCCGTGGCGCCCCTCACCTGGGCGCAAACGCGCTCGATTCGGGCGAGAAGAAGCTCCGTGTCCTCCATCGGCACGGGAACATCCAGGCCGTCGTCAACCCCGTAGCGGAGAAGCGTCACGTGCGTGGCCATCGGGTCCATGCCCTCGAGATCAACGTCTTTTGAAGCCTCCGAGACCGCGTCGAGTCCGACCGCGTCGCCCTCGATCACCCTGATCGGAGCGGCCCCGGGCCATGAGGTAAGGCCCTCAAAAGCGGAGGCGGGGTAGACCGTCTCGGGTGCGAGCTCGCAATCGAGAGTCAACTCATCCCCAACTCGCCTGGCGATAGGGACGAGGATATCGAACCCAACCGGATGCTCTTTGATTCTGCCGCCCAGTTTATCGGCGCGGGATCTGCTGAGGACGGTAGAGGTATCTGCCTCTGGATGGTCCAGTTTGAAGGCGGCAAGGGCGAGGATTCCTCTCGGGCCCATTTCGGGATGCTCGGACATAGAGTCGAGAATTGCGTCCCAGCCATGTGGATGCCCCATCACGGCCGCAAGTATCTCAACAGGCGCTTTGGTGTGCCTCTGCTGCATTGTTTCCTCCCCGTCTCAGTCAACTCCCATTGATGATGGGGGAGTGGAACCACAACATCCGATGAGGGAACAAGTGTTCATCGGAACAAGACCGCTGGGGTACACCACGTCACTGTCGGCAACGGTGCACCGCTGCACCGTAAGGGGCATCCAGACCGCGCTCCTCATAGAAAGACGCGTCCTGAAGCTCGTAGAAGCATATGGCAGGTGTGCCGTCATAGACGTAAGATTTGTCCGATTCGCTATTCCACCTCCCAACATTTGGGTCGTGGGCGAGGTCGAACAACGGTGGCCATTGCTGAATCGCAAGATCTATGACATCGCTCTCGACATACCCATCGTTATGGAGGAAAACGAAATGCGGCGCATCGTATTTGGCGCCTCCGCTGATTTCGATAACGGAAACCCGGCTGAAATTCTCCGTGTCTTTGGCTACGCCAATCAATACCCAAGAGGATGGAATGACGGCAAAATCGTTGTCTGCAAGCTCAACCCGTCGCATATTGCGTGGCGAACCCTCTGCCTTGTAGTAAAGGGAAAAGTGTTTATGAAGTCGCAAAAGCTGCTCTCGACTACGCTCTATTTCCGCACCTGAAAACTCCTCTGACCCATCAGGTGAAAGGCACTTCATCTCGCAGGTAGCCTGCCACAACTCTTTACTGCAGGCTTCGTCCATCGCCTTTGCAACGCGCGGCGTTAAGCCGGTTAGCATTGCGCACAGATAATCAATCGCCTCACCGGTACTTCTGATCTCTTCGGGATTCTTGCTGCGCAGTTCATCGATTCTATTAGGCGTGGTCACGTCAACGGTCGTACCGAATTTTATCTTATTCATCTTGGAGCCCTGTAACGGTAGTCTTGCCATACCTCATCCATTCTCAATCTATGGTTTCGTTGATTTAGCATCCGACGATAGGTGAAGTTACAACCGGTAGGCCGTTTCTTTAGTCCGGCACCTTATTGGCGCCCTCATCCATCGTTTTGGGAGCCGAGGCGATCTCCGCGAGTCTCGTAAGCCCGGAGGCTATCTCGACCGCATCCGCGCCCAGCAGCCAGTCGGTGGGCACGCCGAACGTCCTTGAAAGTGCCTTGAGGGAGACGGCCGAAGGCAACCGGACGCCCGTTAGCCAAAGGCCGACCGAGCGCGACGATTGGCCAATCATACTCGCAAGCTCATCCTGACCGATACCCGTCACCCTCATGAGGGCGGCCAGGCGTCGGCGAAAGAGCAGCAGGGATGGTTCGGTTGTATACGGTCCGGGCGCGTTCTTCATCTCGATCAGTACGTCCCGACGTTGAAGCCCTCGCCCTTGGTGTAATCGACGGTCACGGGAATCTCCGTCTCGTTGGGGAAATAAGCTCGGATGATCCAGTAGGGGATATCTGAGCCATCGGGACCCATCCCCGTATTGACGCCACTCGACTCGATAAGGGTCTTCTCGGGAGCGCCGTATTCAGAGGTCAGGGAAGTGAGGTACCTTGCGACCACGTCTTGGAAACCAGTCTGGGTCATCTCCTCGGGGAGGTTGTCGGGGACGGCCACGACCGATGGGTCGACCTGAATCGTCTCGCCCTGCCCATCCGTGCCGCCTTCCGATTCGTCATCCGCGTCAAAGCCATCGGTATCTACTTCGCCGTCGGAGGCAGCCGAGGATTCCACTGCCGAGCTGTCATCTGTCCTGCCTGTGGGCGGAAAGAGTGCGAACGCGACGTTGATTGCGATGCAGACCATGATGATGCCCACGCAGGCGAGGATAATACCCTTCGAATCCAGCTTCTTTCCCTTTTTGTACATGTCGAACATTCCTTTCCCTTGTTGGCTATTTGAGTTCGACTCCGCCTATCCAGCCCCAGTAGACGCCCGATCCCTTACCGTAGAAGGCAATGAACTCATCGAGCGACTTAGTGGTGATCGCGCCCTCGTTGCTCATGACCTTGCCGTCCCCGACATAGATGCCGACATGGCCATAGAGAAGTCCGGGGGTGCCGGTGCCGGGGTGGCTCGCGTCGCCGACGATCATGCCGACCTTGAGGTCGGCGGGGTTGTTGCTATGGCACCATGCCTTGACCATGTCGCAGGCGTTACCTCCGAAGGAGCCGACACCCGACGCCTTGAATACGTTTGTCACCCACGCGGCACACCAGTTCTGGCCAGGCGAGGGCGTGGACTTGCAGGCATTGACGACGGCGAGCTGGCTTCCCGTGGCGCCCGCGAGGCCCTGACCCGAGCCGCCGAGGGTACCGGATGTGATTGCGCTGTAGAAGTACTGCGCGTTGGTGTATCGCGATTCCCAGCCTGAGGGCTTGCCTCCTACCATGGCGCAGCGCTCCCATCCCATGGCGTAGATCTTCGTCGCAGACTCGAGGTCGGTCGCATCCATGAAGGCCTGATAGGTGAACTTGCCATCTATATCGGAAAATGTGCCCCACTCATCGTGGTCAGACCAGAACTCAAGCTGGACATCGAGGTCGTACCAGTTCTTGCCCTTCTCCTTGGCGAATTGAGCCAGGCGAAGGCGGCGTCCTCCGTCCCACTGGCCGATGCCGGCAGCCTTGTTGTAAACTTCGTTCCTAGCAATGATCTGGTCGTTCGTATCCGGGCTTATCCCTTCCTTCCAATAGGGGTATGAGCCTTTCGCCTGGTCCGCTAAGGGGTAAATCTTGTGGTCCGCTGAGCCCACCGACTCATGGCAGTAGTTGCCCATGATGGCAGCCGCGTGTATGTCGTCGCAACCGTGGTCCTTGAGGTACAGATAGATGGTGAGCTCGTCGCCGTCCAGGCTGCCGCCGTTGCTCGCGCCTCCTGCCTGATGGCCGAACTGCACGAGCCCGAGCGACGAGGCAAGGATTGCTCCCATAAGCAGAAGGCCGCCGAGGGAGAGAAGTGAGGCGAACAGGGCGATCCTGTTCTTCCATTCCCTGAGGGAGAGAAGTCGCTTTCTTCCCTTACGGCCCTTGAATAGCCTTCGGGAGAGCTTGCCGCCGACGGCGCGCCCCGCCTTCTTGCTAAGGGAGGCCTGCTTGATGGCGACCCTCCTCTTCCTGCGCAAAACCATCTTGCGATGGTCCTTGAGCTTTTTGACGACTGCCGGGTCCTTCTTGAATGAACCCGGACGGCGCTTCATAAGGATGTCGAGCTCGACCGAACTGGCGCGCTTGAGCGTCTTGGAGGCGCTACCGGCAATCGGGGCGACGGGGACCGTCGCCACCTTTTTCGCGAGCGACGAGGATGCCAGGAGCTGGGCCGAGGGCGTTGCGCCCGACACAGCGGCCCCGCGTCGGGAAGACGAGGCCATGCCGGAGGGGGAGAAACCCGACCCCTCCGAGGTATCTGTGTCGGGCGCGTCGACTTCGGATGTCTCTGCTATGGATGATTTCGCGACCGATGCGAATGTGCCGCCGTATGAGGCGGCGCCCGCAGCGGCAGATGCCGCACGCGAGCGCGTCGATTTCTGCGCGCTGAGACGGGAAAAGTCCGAGGAATCGGATCGCGACCTGTTCGGACGCGGCGAGGACCCTTCCCATGCGGAAGTGCGCCGCGACTCGGCTTCGAGCACGGCGGGCACGGTGCCCGCACGCCGGCTGGCGGCGGTACGGGCGTCCGCATGGGCAAGGTTTGAGCTATATCTCGTCGAGCGCGGTTTCATCTACTAGCCTACGAAACCGGAACCGTCGGCATATTCGTTGAGGCCCTCGGGGCTGATCTCGTCGGGGCTGGCGAACATACCGCCGACGTCCTCACCGCTGTCATTCTGGTATTTCAGCAGGGTGGACATAGCGGTTGCGACCGATGCGCTACCAAATTGCTGGTCTGCCTGCGGCTGGGGAGCGGCAGCTATCTGAGAAGCGGCCTGGGCGCGATGGCGCTGCGCTGCACGCTGGTTGGGATACATGCCGTTGGGCTGCGCGAAGCTCGTCGCGGGGGCCTGCTGGGCAGGGGAGGAAGGCGCCGCCTGCGAAGGGGCCTGCGTCTGGGTGCTCGGACGAGGCGCCGAGTCCATCTGATGCTGACGGGTGCCGTTCGACCAGGAGCCCGGCTGCACGTTGAGGTCTTCGGCAGGCTGAGCCTGCTCGGGAGCGGGCGCGGGCTGGGGCTTCACCTCGGCCTCGAGCCCGTTCGCGCGCTCCGACATGGCGACAAGTGCCGGCAGCGTGTAGCCGACCTCGGAGCCGGAGAGGGCCACCGTGCCGTTCGAGAAGGCGATGTCGCCGGACGGCTCGCTTCCGAGCGTGACCCCGACAGAGGACAGCGCGAGGGCGAAGTCATCAAAATGGGTGTCGCTCTCGCGGGTGAAGACCTGATCGATTGCGTTCAGGACGAGGTCCTTGAGCTCAGATTCGGCCTGTGCTCGCAGCTCCTCCTCAGTCGGGAGTCGACGGGTGTTGAAGCGCGAGAAGTCTGCGCCCTCCTGGAAGTCACGAATATCCATATCTTCCATCCTTTCCTTTTCGGCGGTAACCGTGTCTCGGTTGCCGCCTCCGTTAAAACCGAATTGCTTACTCGCCGGCCGCGCATTTGGTCGAGGGCGCGCCGAGGGAGCCATATGTGCGGGCGATGGTACGTTGCGGCCGATCTCCTCACGCATTGATCGCGGGGTCGGCGACGGAGCGTCTTCCGGTTCGTCGAGTGCGGCGACGTCTGGCTTTGCCGCCGTCGACTTCACGGCACGGCGCTTGATATCGGCGGGACGGGTCGTGCAGATGTCGTAGAGAGTCGGGCAGATCTTCGAGTCAATCTGGAAGTCGAAGTGCACCACGCGGTTCTTGAACACGTAGAGGCCCTCGCCGGGATGTGCGGTAGCCAAAACCTTCGTCTGGCTCTCGGAGAGATTGAACAGCTCTTGGAAGTCAGGGAGGAGGTCGCTTGTCTGCTGCAGGATCGTCACGAAGGGCGAGTTCTGGAACATGTAGCGCGTCTCCTCGCTGTTGAGGACGCGGGAGAGGTTCTGCGTGATGGCGTTGATGTAGAAGTCCCACTTGCCGCCACGGGTAAAGAAGCGGTCGATCTGGCTGCGCGCATAGGGGCTGTCGAGCAGGAGCTGGAACTCGTCGATGATGAGCCAGGTTCGCCGCCCGAGACGGCGGTTCGCCGATACGCGAACCCAGATGTGGTCGAGGATGATGAGCAGCGCCAGCGGCTTGAGCTCGCTGGACAGCTCGTGCAGATCGAAGCACACGAGGTTCGACTGGAGGTTCACGTTCGTCGGATGGTTGAACAGTGACAGCGTACCTGTCACGTAGCGTCGAATGAGCTTGGCCAGGTCGCGGGCGTCGCGCATATCGGAGCCCTGCTCGGACATCAGGAAGTCGTAGATGTCCTGGAGCGTCGGCAGGTTCTCGGGACGCGGATCGTCAAGATACCGGTTGTAGGCGTATGCGGCGGCGGCATCGAGGACGTTTGCCTGCGCATCGTTGACGCTACTGGCCATCATGCGAACGAGTGACTGGATGAAGGACACCTTCGCGGGCACGGGGGAGGACTTCGTCTCCGGATCATCTGAGCCGTAGGCAAGGGAGATGTCGAGTGGGTTGATGAAGTCGCCCGAGTTCTCGGCGATGCGGATGACCTGACCGCCCAGATACTCGGTGGGCGTGACATACTCGCCTTCGGGGTCGATCGTGATCACGTCGTCGTCCGGATGCTTCAGGTGCACAGGGATGATACGCGTGATCTTGGAATTAAACGACTTGCCGGATCGGGGCTGTGCCAGCGTGAAGCTGTTCGTGTGCTCATGGGACACGGGGTCGTAGACGATAAACGAGCGCGTCTCCGCGTTGAGGCCCATGATGTTGCCGCCCGGATCGTTCATCTCGGCGGCAACGAACATCAGCATATGGGACAGAGGGTCTGTGGTCAGCGTTCGCTCATACGGGATGTAGGGGGCGCCGATCGGCAGGGCGGTCGAGAAGGACTCCTCGCGAAGGGCGCGCCATGAATCGGGATAAGGCTTCCTGTGCGTGGAGAACACCTTCTCCACCTCGCGACAGGCCTCCTCGAGCTCGGTCTCCGTGCGCCCCTGGACGGTCACGACGGTCGTGACGCCGAAGGCGTGCATCTCCGCGCTCTCGAGGTCGTCTCGGAACGCCTCGGCGTCCTCCTGAGCCTCGCGCATCGCGGGCGGCATGTTGTTCTGGTCGACAAAGTAGCCGACCTCGGGACGGCTCGTGTTGAACTGATAGGTATTGTTCTCCTCGGTGATCTCGTGCAGGTGGTTCTCGGCGGCTGAAATTGCCGCGGAGAACTCCCAGGGACGGATATGCCATGCGACGGTGAGGTCGTAGGGCAGGCCTGTCAGGTCCGAGATAAAGGAGTCCTTCATGGTCTTACCGTAACCGTCGAGGGTTACGTCGTAGGTCTTGACCCAGCGACGGCCGACGATCATGCGGGGGTCGCCACGGTAGCCGTCTGCGGTGAGGACGGAGGAGGGTGCCACGAGCTCGCGGGTCGTCAGGCCGACGGTCCCGGATAGGCGCTCGAAGTTCGCCGTGCCCGGAGTGTCATCCTGGCGCGTCATGGTCTGGATGATGTCGAGGCGCTGCTGTCCGTCGAGGACGTGTGCGTCCGAACCGAGATCGCGGATGAACCGAAGGAAGGAATCGGCCTCCTGGGACAGCCGGGGCACGGCACGCTCCAGCGTGTCGGCGGACACTGCAATCGTGATGATGCGGTCGCGGCGCACCGAACGGGAGGACTTGGCAAGCATGGAGCGGGTCCATGCGTTGTACTCACGTCGCAGGACGTTGCCGCGCTCGTCGCCGGGAACCTCGCGGAACAGCAGGTCGGAGGCGAACTCCTCCGGGCTCACACGCTTGTTCATGATGAAGATGCCGAGACGAACCGTATGGTCGAGCGAATCGAGGTATCCCGCCCACGCCTCACGCACGAGATATTGGTCCTCGGGTCGCGCCCCCTGATAGTTGACGTCATCGACGCGAAGGGCAATAGAGTAGGTCTCGCTGTCGATGCGCATGACGCCGTCAACCGTGAGCAACTCGTAGGGAACGAGTTTCGTGGTCGACCACTTAGGCTGGACGAGCTTCACATCGGTCGAGAGCGCAGTGTTGACGCCTAGCTCCATCTGCTCCTCGTCCGTCGCCCAAGAAGATCCAAGGGGGATGGATGGCACGTCGGCGCCATATTTCGCAACATACTTGTCACGCTTCTTCTTCAGCTTTTTCAGGCGTTTGTCCATCTGGCGCACGCCCTTCTGCCATCCGGCCTCGAGAGCGCTAGCGCGGCGCTGCTCGGCCTCGGCAATCTCTCGGTCGAGATCGTCAATAGTCAGTTTGCTCATCTAGGGTTTCTCCCATCGTTTCTCACGGAGGCCTCAGCCATCGCCTGGGCGATTCCCGCCGGCACGGCCTCCTGCTCCAACTTCCTCGCCTTCCTTGCTGCCTTTTCGCGGCGTTTCTGCTCGCGTACCTCGGCCTTCGTCTTCTTAGGAACGGACACCTCGAAAGTCGGGACTGCGAGCGTAAGTTGATCGGGTTCGGCACGGTCTTTAAGCATGAGGGGGAGCCATTTCTCGGACTTGAGGCCGTGGTGCGAATGGAGGCCGATGACGCCGATTGCCACGCAGATCGGTATCACCATGTAGGTGACAATATCGAGGCTCCAGCCCCATGCGTAGACGCCGTATATGCCGACCGACACGACAGCGACGGCGCCGAGCGCGGCTATGGCTGAACGCTTGGAAAAGCGCCCGAAGATGTTTCTCGCGACGTAGTTGTTGATGTCGTCGCGTACGAATGTCTCAGCCATTTCACTACCTTCCCTAGACAAGGCCAAACAGGCTGTTGGCAACGACCTTTGACTTGTTCACGATTTCCGTAATGCAAAGAACCGAAGACATCGACGGAATGAGCGCGGCCGCGGCGCCCCCGAAACCATTTAGGGTGCTCGTATCGGACGTGATGGGGGCAATAAGTTCGGTTGCGACCGTATTGATGAGGGGAATCATGCCAATCGCGATGACAATCATCACTGCCTGGAAACAGACCGCAGCGAAACGCTTGAGATAGCCGACGCCCATGGGCCTTGATTTGTCGTCAGCAAAGAACGATAGGCAAAGGGGGCTTGCCGCGGCCCTTAAATAGATTTCACCTATACGTACGAAGATGGTCGTCAGCACGGTGAATAGACAGGCTACGCAGGCAACAAGTGAGACGATGGCGAGGATGAGAAGGATAAACGAAGTTCCAGCCTGTGCGTAAGTCAGGGCGTCGAATGATTTGATCACCTGGTCTTTTATGCCAATAGAGTTGGTAGTATCGATCCCCATTGATGCAAGCGTACTATTCACGATGCCCACAAGGTGTTGGGCGAGAACGTATACGGCTGCACAGATGTCCATCGCGTGGATGATGAGGGTGTAGCTCACCGCGAACATCATGACGACGAAGGCGAGGCTTGCCATGATATCGACGCCGGCCATCTTGCGGCGAACATCCAGCTGGTGCATGAGGGCGACGCCGAAGGTCAGGCCGAGAAACGCCATGGCATAGGGCTGGAAAGCGCCTTTCGAAAGCTTCGACGCCATAGTGTAGAACTGGGCGAAAGGACCATTGGTAAAGTCGGATGTGAATGCAGTATTCGCCGTAGAGGACACTAGCGAAATGCACCATTCGGCAAGGCTCGTTGCGCTTTCCGCAAGCCCACGGCAGAAGGTCCACACCAGATTTTCAGCCGCATATTTAAAGAAATTAAACGACAAGGCGAATTTTGGAGGGTTTTTACTAATTAGCTTATCGTCTAAATCGTCTTCTTCCTTTGCTACCGAGTCATTAGAGCCGCTGGGCTTGTTATTATCATTTCGGTTAACGCTGGTTGAGGCGGACGCAGCCTTTTCCCAACCATCGGGCGCCCATGAAGGCTCGAAGTTTTTCTTTAGGTCTTCCTTCTGTAAGCCACCGGTGTACTTCTTGCTTTTGCTATGTGACTTATCGACAACCTTGCCGTTTTTATCGTAGTAGACGGGCCCCTCGACGGTGTTTCCGTTAATGCCGATCGTTACGGTGTAGCCGATCTTGTAGGCCTTGATACCGCCATGCTCGAAGGTCACATACTTGTTCTTGTCGATGTCGCTCCACTTGATGGTAATTTGCTGACACTCGGGGGCCATGTTGTCAAAGCCGACGTTGACGTTCCACTGCCCCTTTTGCGCAGCATAAGCAATAGTCGCAATGGCGCAGGCCACAACAAGCGTCAAGACGCTGACGGTAGCAAAACGCAAGACGCGATCACCAAACGAAGTCGGCCTCTCGTCATATTCAAATTCGCCATACGGGTCTGTCGGCCTAGGCGACGTAGCACCACCGATGGGGGAGCCGGCCGCGAGGGCGAGCAGCCTCTCTTGGATATCCATTATCCGAGGATGCCGTTGAACAGCTGGGAGATGATGTGGGAGACACCACAGCCGGCAATAAAGACGCCGGCGAGAACCTGCCACCACTCGGTACCGTGGCCGGGGCGGCCCTTGGTCTTCTCCTCGAGTAGGTTGTAGACGCCCCACAGGGCAAACAGGGAGCCGCCAGCGATCATGACGTTCTCGAATTTGGTGACAAGGTCAGCAAGCTGTTCCATTGAAGTTTTCCTTCCCTTAAGGATAGTTGATGCCTATTCACGCGCCCTCAGGCGTCGATGACGATGGTTTTGGGGTTAGTGCGGTCTATGAGCACGACACCCTCCGGTGTTGATACGTCAGGGCTATCCGCGTGCCGCCTGGCGCGCGCCCACTCGAGCATGTCGGTCTTGCCGGCGCTGAGATACTCCTTGCGCCTAGGGTGAATCTCGGGATCGGCCTTGAGGTCGCGAAACCACATACCCTGCTTGTAATGGGTCACGCACTCGTCAGGGGACAGGCCGTCCTCCTCGTTGAAGCTGTAGAGCTCCTCGGGGCTCATGAGCGGGACCTTGACGTATCTCGTACTCTCCTGAATGGATTTGCCGCTCGCGGAGTTCGAGACGGAGTAATCCGTGAACTTCTTCGTGGTGTTGCCCATCTCGCGCGATATCTGCTCGCAATCGGAAAAGAGGGAGGAACCCATGTACATAAAAATGGCCGAGTTTGCTCGGATGGATTCCGACTGCTTGCCGTATCGGGCCTCGAGCTGCTTGCCGTCCTGCACGATCGCGCAGAGGTTGATCCAGAATTTGCGGCTCTCGGCGAAAAGCTTCTCGAGGTCGGGGATCTTGCCTATCTGGGCGAGCTCATCGAGATAGCAATAGAGGGGGATCTCGAGATGGCCGATTCCGTTCGTTGACCCGATATCCTTCGAGATATCGAACAGCTGGTTCAGGGCCATCGCGGCGACGAAGTCATAGGGGCCTCCGCCGGACTTGATGCAGAAGAAGATGGCGCGCTTGCGCTTGTCGATAGATTGGAGGTCGAGCTCGTCGCGGCCCAGCATCTTCCTAATTGCGGGGTTGTTGAGCCTTTGCAGACGAGCAGCGCACGAGGACACGACCGCCGCCATCTGCTCGGGAGCGCCGGCGTTGGCCTTGAAGGTGCGGTAGTTGGTGAGGACCGAGTTCTCGGGGAGCGACTCGTCATCCAGCGCGTCCTCTCCGTAGGTATCGATGATGTACTGCGCGAACCCATCGAAACCGTCGCGCTCCCGGGTGCCCTCGAATACGAGGTCGAGCTTGTTGATACCCTCGGCGCCGTCGGCCTTGGCCATCGCGAGGTAGTCGATGATGCCGGGAAGGGTGCAGTCGTCGGTATTGCCGTTGGCCTTGAACCAGAAGACGAACATGCCGCACACGCAGGTGTAGAAGTTCTTCTCCATATCGATGAAGAACTGCTGGTCCCCATGCGTGTCCTCGCCCTTGGTGTTCGAGATGAACATATTGACCAGGGAGTTGATGGACGTGACGTCGCGGCAGTTGATAAGCGGGTTGTAGGGGGTTGAGGCAAGGATATGCTCCTCGTCGCGCAGGTCGATGACCTGCACGTCATAGCCGTTCTTCTCCAAAAAGGCGGCAGATGCACGGAACAGCTCGCCCGAAGGGTCGGTGAAGACCATGTTGCCGTTCATCTGCATGATCTGGTTGGTCACGAAGCGGTAGGACTTGCCGGCGCCCGATCCGGCCATGATGAACATGTTTCGATTTGGCACCTGGCTCTCTCGCCTGATCGGGTCCTTCTTGTCGTTGACGATGGATGTGCCGGCAACCTTGCTGTTGAGCGAGAGGATGATATTGTCGTCCTCGACCGTCTCGCACCACTCGGGAACCGGCCATTCGGCTGTCGCCTTGTTGTGCGAGTACAGCAGACGCTCCTGGGCGGTCGAGAAACGCTGGGATCCATATTGCTTTGCAGGCGAGATGTCCTCACCGGGCGCCTCATGCTTAAGGAAAACCGCCAGGGCGATTACGAGGGCAGCGGCGACTGAGGCCAGCAACGGGACCCCGCCGAAATAGATGCCGAGGGGCCGGCGGGATGCCGCCCACGCGACGAACGCCACGGCGTCATCGGACGTCTCGATGCCGTTTGTGCCGAGCATGACCTTCTGGACCGTGAGGTTCACGATCCAGAAGGCGGCAGATCCCAGCACGGCGGCTCCGACGGCCTTCGTTATGTCTATCCTTGGCAGCTTCATCGGCTACCTCTTGACCCGCTTGTTGAGGGTTCGGGAGTGCGTAGCCGGACGGTTCTGGTTTCCGATTTGGTGACGGTTGGCCTTGCGGTCGGCTGCGTCGCGCATGTTGACGGCGCGGATGACCTCATGCGAACCCATCTGCTTGGTTCGTCCCTGACGCTGCTGGAGTCCGACCGACCCCTCGAAGGCCTCGCGGTCCTTCAGCGTCTCGATTTGGGTATGGCATCGGACGATGGCATCGGCACGGTCCTCGCGAAGCACGCCCTTGTCATCGCCCTCGCAGATTTGGTTCCCGATTTTTGCCGTGTGTCCGTCGGTATCGGTAATCCTGAAGGCTCCGGCCGTGGAAACGGCGGCAGTGTACACAACGCCGTCCCACCCGGTGAATTTACGCTTGTACATGCCGTCGTTCTGGTCGAGCTTCCAAGACTCCCCCAGATATTCGATATTCTCCGGTGCAGGGGGAAGCCCTACCGGAGGAAGACCCACAGCAGGTAGCCCGATTGCCGGAAGGGCGGGGCACTCTTTTGGCTGGGAAGACGACTGGATATCGTTTGGATTGGCGGG
>OIYV01000412.1_pt1 | contig 25248 bp, 23 predicted proteins | sample 1588251 | NCBI WGS metagenome assembly OIYV01 (sample SAMN03283282) | human gut metagenome | biome: human-associated habitat; material: feces | host: Homo sapiens | place: Peru | collected 2012
AAAATAAATAAAGACTATGAAATAACTAATAGAAATATTAGTGATTTTTCATAGTTTTTTTGTATGGAAAAGGTGTAGAGTTATGAAAAAGAAAATAATTATAATAATATTAGTATTAATAGTATCACTATCAATTGTGAAACTATATCAAACTTATGCAATTAGTAGTAGTGTTGCAGAGGATAATGATGATTATATAGTTAGCTTAAATGGAAATACTTCTGTTACAGTGCCAGCAGGTAGTAGTAAGACAGTATATTATAAAATCAGAAATACCAATAATGGCACAGTAAGATATGGAGTGGGTTATAAAAGTACTAATATTATAGTTAAAGTATATTTTGATAGTGAAAGTTCGGGTATGGGATTAATTAGCAAAGAAGAAAATAAGTTCATAAAATTATATCTAGAAAATACTTCATCGGCTTCAGAAACAATAGATTTAATTACAATATTAGGTTATGAAAATGGAGGAAATTTAATCGTTCCTAGTGAATATAATTTAGTGACTATGGTTCTACCACCATCCAACTTTACTAAATATATTACATGGTTATATGAGAGTAATATAAAAGCAGAAACTTTAACAAATGACAAAATAAAGTATAATTTTGCAAAGAGCGTAAATTTAATGAACGATCGATTAGGAAGTTCTTCAGTAGGATTAAATGATGGTAATATCAGATATTATGGAGCAAGCCCAAATAATTATATCTATTTTAATTGTTCAGATTATAGTAATCAAACTTTAAGTACATGTGAAGTATGGAGAATAATAGGAGTATTTGGTGGTAAGGTAAAAATAATGAGAAACGAAAGTATTGGTACATATTCATGGGATAATAAAACTACTTCAACAGGAGCAGAAAATAATAATGGTAAAAACGATTGGACAACAGCTAGACTAATGAAATTATTAAATCCTAGTGATTATTATGTAGTTGATAGTAACGATAATGGAAATGGACAGAGCCTATATTGGAATGCTCAAAGTGGAACCTGTTTTTCAGGACAAAGTAATGCCACAACATCGTGTGATTTTACAAGTATTGGACTGAAAAATGACATAACAAAAAGTCTAATATCAGAAGAAACATTTTTTATTCGAGGATTCGATGAAATAACTATTTATCAAAGTAAAGCATATACAATAGAAAGAGAAACAGGAACCGTTTATAATAATACAAGGCCCTTAACCTGGAAAGGTAAGATAGCTCTTGTATACCCATCAGATTATGGCTATGCAGCAGATATAACTGAATGTGGAGCATATTTATCTGCCTATGGAAGTTGTGCTAGTTACAATTGGATGTCCAATATTTTCATAAACAATACTAGCAATAGGGGATGGCTATTGACACCTTCGAGCGGTCATTCATATTATGCTGTCTTTATTTCAGACACTGCCAGAATAAATTATGATTTTGGTGCTTATCCAAGTTATGGAGTAGTACCAACATTATATTTGTCTTCCGATCTCAAACTAGATTTAACAACTGATGGGAGTATTAATAACCCATATAAATTAATAATAAGTTAATTAAAGCATCTAAAAATACCTTTTCATGGTATTTTTTATGTTTTTAGCTAAATTTTATGATATAATATATAAATATTAAAGATTTTGACTATTATTTTATTGCTTTTGGTTATATTCTTTGCAAAAATGTGTTATAATTACACTAGTAGGAAGAAAGGAAGATAAATATGCGAACTAATATTAAAAGTTTTGAAGAAAAAGATAATGAAGATAAAGAATTACTTATATCAGTATTAAGAGAACAATTAAAAGTATGTGATGATAAAATAGAAACTTTATTAGAAGAAGACTCTTGTGTATTTCCTGAAAAAGAATTAGAAGAGGAAATGGATTATATTGAAGAAGAAAGATTAGGTATCTATGAGAAGATTGGTAAAATGATGGAAATTGAATAAATATTTCTTTTAAACATATTGAATAAATATGTAAAATGTGATAAAATATCTTATATATAAAAAGGAGATAATATGGAAGAAATAATTTTAAATACAGAAGAGAAAATGATGTTAACAATTGAAGCATTAGAAAATAAATTTACTAATGTAAGAGCAGGTAGAGCTAATCCTAATATGTTAGATAAAGTAATGATAGAATATTATGGTACTCCAACACCGCTTAAGAGTTTAGCTAATATATCTGTTCCTGAAGCAAGGCAATTATCGGTAAAACCATTCGACAGATCTTGTCTAGGTGCTATTGAAAAAGCTATCTTTGAAGCTAATTTAGGTGTTACACCAAATAATAATGGTGAAGTAGTATTTATAGTTATACCACCACTTACTGAAGATCGAAGAAAAGAATTAGTAAAGCAAGTAAAAGGGTTAGCAGAGGAAGCAAAAATAGCCTTAAGAAATATAAGACAAGATGCTAATAAGGCATTAGAAAACTTAAAGTTACCAGAAGATGAAGAGAAAAGAGGTAATGAAAGAGTTCAAGAGTTAATAAATGAATATAACAAAATAGTTGAAGAAAAATTAAAAGATAAAGAAAAAGATTTAATGACTATATAGTTAATATGGGGGAATTAGTTATGAAAAAAGTATTTATGCCATCGATGGATGATTTATATAAAATGCAAGATATGGGTTGTAATATCAAATTATATCTATATGCTAAAGCTATTGAGGCTTTATGTATAGAATATAATAATTATTATAATAAGGATAGTATATTAAGACATGAGTTTAAATATATTCAAGAAGATGAAATTATATCACACGCAGTATGTTCTATGTATCCAAAAGAAATAGAATATTCAGCTATAGCTAAATATGATACATCATTAGCTAGTCTTTTAATTACTAAAGACTTAAATAATGATATATACAGATTAGATAACTTAAGTAGATTTACTACTTTAGCAGCAGAACCTCAAACAGCTAAAGTAATAGATATACTATGTAATGAATTAGTTAATAATCCAAAGTATCGTTTTGAATATAGACAAACTCTTTTAAATACGGTATTAGATGATATCTTTATGGGAAAGATTGAAGTTAAAGAGGTATATCCTTATGATAGTACTTCATTGAGAGAAGAACATATTCGTAAACTTGCTAAAATAGAACCATTCTATGCTATGCAAAGTATGGATGATAGTAAAAGAGCCTATTATTTAAAATATGCAACAATAGATTATATAAATAGATATGGTTTTAATTATAATCTTCATAGCATTAGTAGTGGTTATTATAGTGAAGAAAAAAAAGACATTCTAACTAATCAAAGTACTGAGGTAAAGAGATTATTTAGATGCATAAATAGAAAATAAGACAATAATAAGGAAGTAGTAATATTAGAGAAGTTTAATAGAGAGTTAGGAATGGTGGAAGCCTAATAAAATATCTAATATGAATTCACCCTTTAGTTTTAACCATTAATCAGGTTATCGATTATAAGAGTATAACATTAGTTATAAAGAAAGGTGGTACCGCGGAAATATTTCGTCCTTTTAGGTATCATCTTTTTTAATATATAAAAGAAGGTGGATAAATGAATTATAAAATAGATTATTTACTTAGATATGTCTCTAATGAAACATATAAAAAGATTTTAAAAAATAAAAGTGATTATGTACTTTCACTAGTGGAAAATAACTATATTGATACTGACTTAAATATTAAATATCTAATAAAATATGGAGTTAAAGATATTGATAAAGTTGTATATGATTCTCTAGAGGAACTTACTATAAGTCACAATGACTATCTAAAGAAAATTAAAGAGTATGAAAAGAAATTGACTAAAGAAGAAGTAATAATGCTTCTAGAAAGTGTATAAGGAGGAAATTATGTTAGAAAAATTAGAAGAAATAAAAAATAAAGGATTAGATAGAATAAGAGAAACTAATAATATCAAAGATTTAGAAGATATTAAAAGGGAGTTATTAGGAAAGAAGAGTTCTCTTACTGATGTCTTAAAATTACTTGGAACATTAGATGCTGAAATGAAGAAAAAAGTAGGAATGAGAGCTAATGAAATAAAGAAATTCTTTGATGAAAAACTAAAGGAAAGAGAAGAAGAAATTATAAATAATACTAGTGTAATAGATGAAAAAATAGATATAACTTTACCAGGAAAGAAATTACCTAGTGAGGGAGCCTTACATCCTATTACACAGATGTGTTATGATTTAAATGATGCCTTTTTATCATTAGGATTTGAAGTATATAGTGAAAATGATATAAGTAGTGAGAAGTTTGCTTTTGATAATTTAAATTTCCCTAAAGATCATCCTGCTAGACAATCAATGGACACCTATTGGATTGAAGGAACTGAGGATAAATCAGCGGAAGAAAGATTATGTCTTCGTCCACATTTAACAGGAGGCTCAGTTCGTTATTTATTAAAACATGGTGCTCCTGCTAGATTTGTATATCCAGGAAGAGTATATCGAAACGAGACTACTGATGCTCGTCATGAAAGAGCTTTCTTCCAATATGAAGCTTTAATTGTTGATAAGGATTTATCTTTTGCTTCAGGAAAGGTAATGATTGAAACAATATTAGAAAAAGTATTTGGAAGAAAAGTAAATGTACGTATGAGAGAAGGGTTCTTCCCATTTACGGAACCAGGATATGAAATAGATATGGAATGCTTAGTATGTGATGGTAAAGGTTGCAAAGTATGTAATCACAATGGTTGGATTGAGGTTATGCCAGGAGGAGTAATTCATCCTAATGTCTTAAAAAGTGCTGGATTAGATCCAAATGAATGGACAGGATTCTATATCAATATTGGATTAGATAGATTAGTAATGATGAGATATGGAATAGATGATGTAAGACTATTTCATAGTGGGGATTTAAGATTCCTAAAAGAGTTTAAATAAGGAGGAAAACAATGAGAGTATCATTAAATTGGGTAAAAAAATATGTAGATTTACCAAAGAATATAACAAATAAAGAATTATCTTATGATTTAACAATGAGAACAGTTGAAGTAGAAGATGTTATTGATACCGCTAGTAAGTTTCATGATATAGTAGTGGGTCAAATACTAGAAGTCAAAAAACATCCAAATGCTGACACTTTAAAAGTATGTATAGTTGATATTGGTGAAGAGACTCCTGTTCAAATTGTTTGTGGAGGTTCTAACCTATATGTTGGTGAAAAAGTTGTAATCTCTAAGCCAGGAGCAGAAGTTTATTGGCATGGAGAAGGTGAATTAGTAAAAATAAAAGAAACAAAAATGAGAGGAGAAATTTCCTATGGTATGATTTGTGGAGCAACTGAAGTATATTTAGAAGGTTATTTTCCACCAAAAGATGAAAGTGAAATTGTTGACTTATCAGATATTCCTTGTGCCGTTGGAGACTCTATAGCGGATGTTATTGGTATGAACGACACAGTATTAGAAATAGATAATAAGTCTCTTACTAATAGACCAGATCTATGGGGCCACTATGGCATAGCTAGAGAATTATCGACTATTTATAAAGTACCACTAAAAGCATTACCAAAAGCAAAGCTAGATAAGAATTTAAAAAAATATGACATAGAAATTGAAGACAAAACAAAATGTCCTAGATATTCTGCTGTTGAAATTGATAATGTTTATGTAAAACCATCTCCATTATGGATGCAAACAGCATTAATAAACGGGGGTATGAGACCAATAAATGCTATCGTTGATATAACAAATTATGTTATGATGGCTGTAGGGCAACCATTACATGCTTTCGATAAAACTCATGTAGAAGGTGAAAAGATAATAGTAAGAACTGCTAAAGAAAATGAAGAATTATTACTATTAGATGATAATAGTATTAAACTTACTACTGATGATTTAGTAATATGTGATACTAAGGAACCAATGGCACTAGCTGGTATTAAGGGTGGTAAGAAAGACTCTATCCTACCAGATACTAAAGGAATAGTATTAGAAATAGCTAATTTTACTGCAGCCACTATTAGAAATACTGGTAAGAGATTTGATGAAAAAACTGATGCTTCAATTAGATATGAAAAAAATATTGATACTCAAAGAGTAGATGAAGGGTTAGCTTTAGCATTAGAACTATTTAAAGAAATATATCCAGAATCAAAGGTTGTTTCTTTCGGAGACAATTATCCAAATCCAACTAAAAATGAGTTAGTAGAAGTAACTAAAGACTTTTTAGATACTAGACTAGGAACTGTATTAGAAGAAAAGGAAATAATTGATATTTTAACTAGACTAGGTTATAGTGTTAATTATGAAAATAATACTTTCAAAGTAGTAGTACCTACTTGGAGAAGTACAGGGGATGTTTCAATGCGTGATGATGTTATGGGTGATATTGCTAGAATATTTGGTTATGAAAACTTTAAGGCTAAACCATTACCAGTTAATTTTACTCATTGTGTTAATGAGCCTAAAGTAACTTTAGAAAGAAGATTAAGAGAATATCTTGCTTATAGATGTGGTTTTAATGAAATATTTACATATCCTTGGATTGATGAAAAATATATTAAGGCTGCTAAAATAGATATAAATAAATGTGAAAGATTAGCAACACCACCATCACCAGAATTAAGTATATTAAGATGTTCATTAGTTCCAGGTTTACTTGAAGTAGTAAGTAAAAACTTAAGATATTTTGAAACATTTAAAATATTTGAAATGACTGAAGTATATGAAAAAGGTGAATATCATGAATCTACTGAAGAAGAAGTACTACCAATTCATAAAAAAATGTTATCAGGGGCTATTGTAGGTAAAGATCCAAAAGATATCTTCTTTGAATTAAAAGGCGTTTTAGAAGAAATGTCATCTTATAATCATATGGAAGAAATTACTTTTAAACAAGAAGAAAAACCAACTTGGGCTGATAAAGAAGTTTATTTAAATATCTATCATGGTAAAGAAGAGGTAGGAACAATATCTCTAGTAGCGGTTCCAACTATGAATGAATCTGGTATCAAGAGAACTAATATTGCCATCTTTGAAATAGAATTTGACAAACTTGTACCATTTATGTCTAGAACAAATAAATATACTAGATTGCCATTATTTCCATTAGTAGAGAAAGATTTATCGTTGCTAGTAGACACCGACATAACTTGGGAGCAGATTAAAGAAATTATTAAACCAATGGTAAAAGAACTTATCTTTATTGAAGAATATAATGGAGATAAGATTCCAGAAGGTAAGAAGTCTATTACTTTAAGAGTAAAAATTGGTAATAATGATAGTACTATGACTACTGAGCAAATTACAAGTAAAGTAGGAGGTATTTTAAAAGTACTAGGAAAGAAATTAAATATTATATTAAGAGAAGAGTAACATCTTCTTTTTCTTTTGCCTATGAATTCTTATAAATAAGTCTTCATTAGGAATTATGGAGCCTGTAGTCTCCATAATTAAAATATTTTAAATATAAAAAAAGAGAATTATTACTAACTCTCTTTATCGTTTAGAATCAACTTACTACCATCATAATCAATATAGATAGTACTATTATATTTAATTTTATCATTTATAATAGCGGTCGCTATTAAAGTTTCAACATTCTTTTGAATAAATCTCTTAATTGGTCTAGCACCATATTTTTCATCATAAGAAGCATTAACAATATAGTCTTTAGCCTTATCACTAACAACAAGATGAAGCATTTTATCTCTTAAACGATATTCAACATCACTAATTATTTTATCAAGTATAGCATAGATAGTGTCTTTATTTAGAGCTTTAAAGATAACTATTTCATCTATACGATTAATGAATTCTGGTTTGAAAGTATTTCTAAGTTCTCTCATAACCATATCGTTAGCATTATCATTGCCATCTAGAATATATTCACTACCAAGATTAGAGGTCATAATAATAATCGTATTCTTAAAATCAACAGTTCTACCTTGACCATCAGTAATTCTACCATCATCAAGTATTTGTAGTAAAACATTAAAGATATCATGGTGAGCCTTTTCTATTTCATCAAATAAGATGATAGAGTAGGGATTTCTTCTAACTGCTTCTGTAAGTTGGCCTCCTTCATCATAGCCAACATATCCTGGAGGAGCTCCTATTAACCTAGCAACTGAATGACTTTCCATATATTCCGACATATCAATTCTAATCATATGTCTTTCATCATCGAAAAGTTCATCTGCTAATGTTCTGGCTACTTCAGTCTTACCAGTACCAGTAGGACCTAAGAAGATAAATGAACCAATGGGTCTATTAGGATCTTTAATACCTGCTCTTGAACGAACAATAGCATCGCTAACAAGTTTAATAGCCTCATCTTGACCTTTAACTCTCTTTTTCATATTATCCTCTAGATGTAATATTTTTTCTCTATCTCCTTCTGCAAGTTTAGATACTGGAATATTAGTCCATTTTGATATAATAGCGGCTACTGATTCTTCATCAACTGTATCAGATAATATTTCTGATTTATTAATTTTCTCAAGTTCAGATAGTTCTTTTTCAAGTCTAGGAATAGTACCATGTCTAAGTTTAGCGGCAGCTTCTAAATCATAATTATTTTCTGCCTTCTCTAAAGCAAAGTTAGCATTATCAATTTCTTCTTTCTTCTTACTAATTTTAGTATTGACTGTTTTTTCTTCTTCCCATCTATTTCTTAAAGATTTTTCTTGTTCTTTAAGATTAAATAGTTCTTCATCAATATTACTTAATCTATTTTTTGATATATCATCTTTTTCCTTTTTTAAAGCTTCTTTTTCGATTTCAAGTCGCATAATACTTCTTTCTAGATTATCAAGTTCAGTAGGAACAGATTCCATTTGTACCTTGATGGTAGCAGCGGCTTCATCAATTAAATCAATAGCTTTATCTGGTAAGAATCTATCAGTAATATATCTATCAGATAGAGTAGCAGCAGCTACTAGTGCTTTATCTTTGATATTAACACCATGAAATACTTCAAATTTAGGTTTTAAACCTCTAAGTATAGTAATGGTATCGATAACCGTAGGTTCCTTAACAAGGACTTTTTGAAATCTTCTTTCCAATGCAGCATCTTTTTCAATATACTTTCTATACTCATTTAAGGTAGTAGCACCAATACAATGTATCTCACCTCTAGCTAGCATTGGTTTAAGCATATTACCAGCATCCATAGCCCCTTCGATAGCTCCAGCACCTACTATCATGTGTATTTCATCAATAAACATAATTATATTACCTTCAGAGTCTTTGATTTCTTTAAGAACAGCTTTAAGTCTTTCTTCAAATTCACCACGATATTTAGCTCCTGCAACTAAAGCTGCCATATCAAGTTCCCAAATTGTTTTATCTTTAAGACTATTAGGAACATCACCTTTAATAATTCTGGTGGCAAGTCCTTCTACAATAGCAGTTTTACCAACACCTGGTTCACCAATTAATACAGGATTATTTTTTGTTTTTCTAGATAATATTCTAGTTATACTTCTAATTTCATCATCTCTACCGATAACTGGATCAATTTTTCCTTCTTTAGCGGCATCAGTAATGTTTCTACCATATTTTTCTAATGGTTTTTGTAAGTTTTCTTCAAATGGATTATTCATATTCATAATTATCATCCTCCTTTTTATACAATATATATTATATCACTATTTTAGCAATTGTCAATAGAGATTGCTAAAATATTTTGATAAAAAAGAAGACATTATTCTTCTTCGATTGCCTCAGTAGGGCAAGATTCCTTCGCAGTATTAGCATCATCGATATTTTCCCCTTTAACAGGAGTTTGAATAACTTTTGCTAGGCTATCATCATCAAAGTCAAAAACATCTTCACAAATACTAACACATTGTCCACATCCAATACATTTATCTTTATTTACTTTTAATTTCATAATTATCAATCCTTTCTATAACAATTATAACTCATTTTATAAAAAAAAAGCAATAAAATCTTTTATTTATTTAAAAAATATGTTATTATATATATAGAGTAGAAGAGGTAATATTATGGAAAGTAGAATGGAAAAGTATTATAAAGATAATCCTGAGTATTATAAAAGAAGTAAAAGAAATGAATCTTTATATAAAGATGTATATAAAGATATAAATAATCTGGATAATTTACCAATACCAGATAATTCTAATGAAATAGATTTAAATGGCTTAAAGCAAATTATTTCTAGTAGGGATGAATATCGAAAAAATAAAGAATTAGAAAAGACATTTGTTAGAGATAATGCTGTATTAGAGAAACCTCTTAAAGAAGATAAGAGTAGGGTATATGATATCAATGTTCTTCTAGAGACTGCTAAAAATGAAGTAAATAATCGTAATGCTGTCGAAGGTAAAAAACTGATTCAAACTAATTTTTTAACTAATCTAGAAGATGCTAATATTAAAGAAGAAGATAAAGAGGAGATGGAAGTATCTACTCCAGTTATTGAAAGTAAAAAAACTTTAAGTGATACTGATTCTCTTCCATTAGATATCTTAGTAGACCTAAAAGGAAATGATAATACTATAGTTACCGATCCAATTGTTAAAGAAGATGTTACTATGATTAAAAAAATAAAAGAAGGTGAAACCTTCTATAGTGGATCATTTAATTTTACTAAGAAAGATTTTGCTGAAGATGAAGAAGATTTCTTTGAAGAAAAGCCTCATACTGGTTTAAAAGTTTTCTTCTTGATTCTTGGTCTTCTCTTGCTAGCGGCTGTTATATATTTAGGACTTACAAAGTATGTTTTATAAAAACATACTTTTAATATAATTATGAAGAACGAAATAAGAAAAGAATATAAAGTAATTAGAAAAAATATTGCTAATAAAGAAGAGAAAGATTATATCATTTTTACTAAATTAATTAACAATCCAAAAATACTAAGTAGTAACACCATCTTAACATATGTATCCACGAGTGATGAGATAGATACTATAAAATTAATAAAATATTTCCTAGAAACTAAAAAAGTAGCGGTTCCTAAAGTTCAAGGTGATACTATGAATTTCTATTACATAAATAGTTTAGATGATTTAAAAATAGGAAACTATAATATATTAGAACCAACTACTCAAAATATTGTCACTAATTTTAATAATACTATAAGTATAACACCTGGTATTTGTTTTTCTAAAGATTTATATCGTATAGGTTATGGAAAAGGTTACTATGATAGATTTTATCAAAAACATGATATTTATCGTATTGGTATCTGCTATCAAAAGTGTTTACTAAATAATATACCGCATAATCAATACGATATTAAAGTAAATGAAATAATAACTGAAGAAAAGGAATGATAAACATAGTATCATTCCTTTTCATAAGTAGTAGTTTTCCCTACATTAAGGGAAGATGAATTTTTGAACCAAAATTCATGGTGTCCCCGACTAGAATTGAACTAGCGACCTACCCTTTAGGAGAGGGTTGCTCTATCCGACTGAGCTACGGAGACATAAATAAGATATAAATAGATTATATCATATTATTATTAAAAAGTGAACCTTAAAACAAAAAAAATACAAAAAGTGAATATAATTAGTAAAAAATTAGTAATTTATGATATACTTAAATAGAGGTAAAATATGAAGAAGAATAAAATATTAATTTTAATTATGGCTATCTTACTAGGAGTATTCTATTGTTATAAAGATGATATCTATAAATATACATATAGTTTAATTAATAATCCTGTAAGTTACGATATTGATAACATTCCAGATTATAATGGTAATAGTTATGTTATAGTAAATGATAATAATCCTTATTTTAAAGAAGAAGATTATACCACTACTAGTTATGAGAAGTATAGTAAATTAGACTATTTAGGAAGATGTGGAACTGCTATAGCTAATATAAGTGTTGATTTAATGCCTATGGAAAAAAGGGGTTCTATTGGTATGGTAAAGCCTACTGGTTGGCATACTGTAAAATATGATCATGTTGATGGAAAATATTTATATAATAGATGTCACTTGATTGGTTATCAGTTAACAGGAGAAAATGCCAATACACAAAACTTGATAACGTGTACTAGAAGTATGAATACTAAAGGAATGCTTCAGTTTGAAAATAAAGTAGCAGATTATATTAAAAAGACAAATAACCATGTTTTATATCGTGTAACTCCTGTTTTTGAGGGGGATAATTTATTAGCTACTGGAGTAGAGATAGAGGCTTATTCTATCGAGGATAATGGTCAAGGTATTAAGTTTAATGTTTTTGTTTATAATATTGAAGATGGTATTATTATTGATTATAAAACAGGAGATAGTAGATTAGCTAATAAATAAATATAATAAAATAACTAGTGATTATTTTCACTAGTTAAATATATTTATAAACTCACTTGGAAGTTCACTATTAAAAATCATTAATTTATTAGTAAGTGGATTGATAATCTCTAATCTATTAGCATGAAGAGCAAGTCTATTTAATGGATTAGTCTTACTTTGGTAGCGGCTATCGCCAAGTATAGGATGTTTAATATCAGCCATATGACATCTAATTTGATTTCTTCTACCAGTAGATATATGTATTTTTAGTAATGAATATTTATCATTATATTTAATTCTTTCATAATCAGTAATAGCTAGTAGTCCATCATTATTTTTTGAGGAATATACCTGTAATGTTCTAGACATTTTTAAATAAGATTCAATATGACCATGACTATTAGTTATTCCTTCTACAATCGCGGTATATTCTCTTTTTTTAGCAAGTTTGTTCCAATTTTCTTGATATAATTTTTGAATCTTTTGATTTTTAGCAAATATAATTATTCCTGAAGTATCATAATCAAGTCTATGAATAACAAATACCTTTTTATTTTCTCTTTTTAAGTAATTAGATACTTCTCTATATAATGTTTTTTCTTTTTCTTTATCATTAGATATAGTAAGTATTTTACTAGGTTTATCAATAACTATAATATCATTATCTTCATATATAATTTTAAGATTAAAATCATTATTATTAATTTTTTTACCAATAGTTATAATATCTCCTACATCAACTATATAATTATATTTGGTAACTATTTTATCATTAACATATATACATTCATTCTTTAATAAAGACTTGATATTATTTTTAGATTTATTTAGATTATCTCTTAAATAACTATATAATTCATTTTTATTTTTTACAACTAATTTATCCATTTCATCACATCCACATCTATTATATAATAAATATTAAAATAATTAAATACTTTTTATAAAGATTATAAGATATCATATTCGAGAGTGAATACTTTCTAACTAATATTTATTACAAAAGTATATTGACTTTTTCTAGGAATAATGATATAATTTTCCTAGAAAAAGGAAAATGTATATGAAAAATTATGATAAGATTTTAAATTATGCTAGAGAAAATAATGGATATATCTCTGCACGTGAAACAGAAAATTTAGGAATTAATAGTACATTTTTAAGCAATTTAGTAATTTATAAAAAATTAGAAAGGGTTGGAACTGGAGTTTATAAAATACCAGAATATCCAATCGATAATTTCTATATTTTATCTAAATGTAGTAAAAATATGTGCTATTCACATGCAACTAGTTTATATTTGCATAATATGTCCGATAGGATTCCATTAGTTTATGATGTTACTGTTCCATACAATTATAGTGGTAATTTACTTAATAATAAAAATGTATCACTTAAATATGTCAAAGAAGAAATTTTTAATTTAGGAATTATTGATATTAAAACAATTAACAATTTAACAGTTAAATGTTATGATATAGAAAGAACATTATGTGATATTATTAAAGATAAAGATAATATGGATAAAGAGATTTACTCAAAAGCTTTAAAAGAATATGCTAGAAGTAAAAATAAAGACATTTTAAAACTAATTAAATATGCTAAAAAATTAGATGTAGAGGACAAAGTTGTTGAGTTAATGGAGGTGTTATTATAAGTGAATTCGGATAAATTAAATAATATTATTAAAGAGAAATCTAAAGGAAATAATAATCTAGCTCATCACCTTCATCAAATGTTTTTCTTTGAACATGTTTTGATGAGACTAGAACAAAGTAAATATAAGGACAATATTATTTTAAAAGGTGGTGTATTGTTATCTTCTATTATTGGAGAAGATTTAAGAACTACAAAAGATCTAGATGCTACATTAAAAGGAATGCCCTTAAATATAGATTCTATTAGGAATATTTTTGAAGAAATATTATCTACTTCAATTGATGATAATATTTGTTTTGAGATAGTAAGTATCAAAGATATTAGATTAGAAGACGAATATGGTGGTTTTAGGATAAATGTAAAAGGGTTATTTTATAAAATAAGAACTAATTTTTTTATAGAAATAACAACAGGAGATATTATTACACCAAGAGAAATTAAGTATGAATACAATTCTATTTTTGAAAATAAAAAATTAAATATCATGGCTTACAATATTGAAACTATTATTGCAGAAAAGTTTGAAAGTATTATTAGTAAAAATATTACAACGACTAGAGCAAAAGATTTTTATGATTTATATATGTTAATGAATAATCATAGAAATGAGATTAACGATAAAAATTTAGTTAAAGCCATAGAAAATACATTTAGTAGAAGAAATATTAATTTTAATATTGATAGTTTTAGAGAAGTAGCTGAAATAATAGATGAAAGTAATACTTTAAGAAAGGTATTTGCAGATTACCAAAGTAAACTAGAATATACTAAAGGTATCAATTTTGATGATACAATTCATGCCATAAATGAAATAATTGATATATTAGAACAAGAACTAATAGTTATGTAACAAAATTAAAAAAAGGACTAATTTAGTTCTTTTTTTCATATTATTTTATAGGTGAGTTTATGAAAAAGGTATTAGTAGTAATAATTTTATTAATAATGTTTATTCCTGTAGTTAATGCAAATACTGGTAGTGCATCTTCTTATATATTAATGGATTCTACAACTGGTAGGGTACTTGTAAGTAAAGATATGAATAGTAGAAGGTTAATAGCATCAATTACTAAAATTATGACTTCTACTATTGCTATTGAAAGTGGTAAATTAGATGATGTAGTAGAAGTAGATGATAGTATTTTAAAGGCTTATGGTTCTGGAATATATATTGAAGTAGGGGAGCATATTACTTTAAGAGATTTATTATATGGGTTAATGCTTCGTAGTGGTAATGATGCCGCTAATGCGATTGCTGTTTATGTTGGGGGAAATATTGATAACTTTGTTAAAATGATGAATGATAAGGCTAAAGAAATAGGTATGAAAAATACTACTTTTAATAATCCTAGTGGTCTTCCAATACCTGAAGGTAATTATTCAAGTACTTATGATATGGCTCTTCTTACTAAATATGCTATGCAGTATGAAGAATATAGAAACATAGTTAAGACTAAGAAATATAAAGTTACTACTGATAAAAAGACATATGTTTGGAATAATAAAAATAAATTATTAAAGTATGATTATATAACTGGTGGTAAGACAGGATATACTGAAGAGTCTGGAAGAACACTGGTTAGTACTGCTAGTATAGATGATATGAATTTAATAGTGGTTACTATAAGGGATTCTGATGATTGGAATACTCATATTGATTTATATAATTATGCTAAGGATAATTATATAGGTTATAGGGTACTTAATAAAAATAAGTTTAAAGTATATGGTGATAGTTATTATAAAAATGATACTTTTTATATTAAAAATGATATCTATATACCTCTAAGGAAAGAGGAAAAAAAGTCTCTTATTAGTCATATAATATTAGAAAAAAAGAATAATTATCATGATAATGATAAAGTAGGGGTTAATCAAATATTACTGGGTGATAATCTTTTATATGAAGAAGATATTTTTATTATTAAAGACACTAAAAAGAAAAATAATAATATCTTTGCTAAAATAAGAAAGTGGTTTAATGATTAACTATATATGGGGATTTTTTATAGTAGTAGGAGTACTATTTAGCATAATAAATGGAAGTGGTAGTATTACTAATAGTATGTTATCATCAGGTAGTAAAGCTATTGATATGATATTAGGAATAGTTCCATTAATGTGTTTGTGGCTTGGTACTATGAAAATAGCGGAAGCTTCAGGATTATTAGATATTATATCTAATAAATTATCAAAAGTAGTAAAAATACTTTTTCCTGAAATACCTGAAGGAGATAAGGCAATTGGTTATATTTCTTCTAATGTAGTTATGAATATGTTAGGACTAGGTAATGCTGCTACTCCTTTTGGTTTAAAAGCTATGAGTGAACTTAAGAGATTAAATAATAATAGTGATGTAGCCTCTAGATCTATGATTACTTTTCTTGTTATAAATACTGCTTCAGTTACTATTGTTCCTACTACAGTAATTAGTTTAAGATTAGCTAATGGTAGTATTAATCCAACAGAAATAGTACCGGTTACTATTATTACTACTTTTTTATCAACTTTTTTAGCTATATTATTAGATCGATTATTTTATTTTATATGGAGAAAAAAATATGATTAATTATTTTATTCCTTTAGTAGTAATTATAATAATTATTTATGGTATATATAAAAAAATAGATATTTTTGATACTTTTATAATAGGTGTAAAAGAGGGTATGAAATTATCTATTAATTTATTTCCCACTATATTTGCTATGATTATTGCTATTACTATGATTACTGATAGCGGTATTATAAATTATATATGTAATCTTATAAAGCCTCTCTTTATTAAAATAGCATTTCCTACTGAAGTAATTCCTTTAGCCATATTAAGACCTATTTCTGGTTCTAGTAGTCTAGTAGTATTAAATGACATCTTAACAAGGTATGGTACTGATACTTTAATTGGTAGACTTGCTTCAGTTATGCAAGGTTCTACTGATACTACTATTTATATTATTAGTATGTACTTTACTAGTGTAGGTATAAAAAAAATAAGATATTCTCTTATTGTAGGTCTATTAGCGGATCTGTTATCAGTTATAATTAGTTTTATTATGGTAAATATCTTTTTCAATTAAAAAAGCCTTAAGCAAGGCTTTAAAAATCAAATGGTATGGATAAACAGTATATCCTAAACTTTAGGAATAGTTGATAAACAGCTAATCACTAAATTCATTTTACTATATATAATTTATTTTAACACATTTTAGTTAATTTTATAAAATAAATGAAAAAGACCTAGGGCTTCTAAAGTTTCCTAGGCACTTTTCAATATTATTATATGCTATAAATTAATGTTTATACAATGTAATAGTGCATATCAAATCCCATTACTTTTAATACTTCATCAATGGTAATTGAAGTTAAATTATCTTTTAAAATATCTAATTCTTTTGTGATTAGGCTTTTCATTTCTATTGCTTGATTATTTTCTAATAATAATTCTAACGATTTAATTATTATGTACATATTTGTATGTAATGCTTTATCAGGAGATTTTTTAGTTTTGTCTAATCTAATATAGAAAGTACTTCTATAAGTATATAGTCTATCATCATGAGCTGCTATATTACGAACTGATGTTAAATTACCAAGAATATTTTTTAATATTCTATCATTTATAGAAAATAGTTTACTTATTTCTTGTCTATCTCGCTGTTTCATTAAACCATAAAACTTACTAATAGTTCCAAGAGATAATATTTTAGTAGCAACCCAAGGTGGAATAAATCCATACTTACTCATATAATGAATTATTGCATCATGTTTGCCATTTCCTTTATCAATTTCGTTTTTAATTTCTTCAATTAGTTTTTCTGTATGTTTTAAATTAGAATTATCATCTTTTAAATCAAAATTGTTAATATTTAAATAATCTTCTAATCCATACTTTTCAGCAAACAAATTAGCAATTTTAGTTTTTATTACAGCTTCTATTTCAAGAATATATTTAAGCATTATTATTTTTAAATTTTTATCAAACTTATACATTGCAAATATTTCTTCAAAAGAAGCATTATCTTTATAGTTTTCTCCTGTTTTAAATATCCATTTATAGGAGTTTACTATTGAATAGTAAGAATACTTTTCGATTAAATATTTAACATTATTTTCATCTTTTATAGATACACCTTTTGAATTTAATATTTCTATTAATTCGTTTGTTGATTTAAATTCTTTAGCCATTTTTACCTCCTTATAAATGAAAAAGACCTAGGGCTTCAAAAGTTTCCTAGGCACATCTCGATATATAATATACACTATTTATCAATAAAATGCAATACTTTTGAAGAAAATTTTAATCATAATCTATACTAACGAATGTTTATCTCTTGCAACATATATTATATAATACCATATGTAAATACAAAAGTAAATTTTTTTTGAAATGAAAAAGGAAAAATTTAACTCACGAATTAATTCACGATAGTGCAACTTTTACTTTTTTAATAGGTAATTCTTCTTTAATAATATTTACCATAATACCATCGTTTCTTGTTAGGATAGTTTCTTAAACACAAAACAACTAATCCATTTCTGAATTAGTTGTTTATTAAAACTCAAAAAGTTTGAGTAAATTTCCTTTTGGTAGCGAGAGGGGGATTCGAACCCTCGACCCTTCGGGTATGAACCGAATGCTCTAGCCAACTGAGCTATCTCGCCGTCAAATGTAATATAATTATATTACATTTTTTTTATTTTGTCTAGTCTTTTTTTAATTATTTATATAATTCTTTATTTAACAATTCTAAATTATTATTCATAATTGTAATATAGTTTTCATTTGAATTAGTAATACCACCATCTATTGTTTCCATTGTATTAATAGTAATTAATTCTATACCATAATTATCAATTAATTTTTGACAAGTTTCATTAGTACTATCACTAGCAGAATAAATATACTTAATGCTACCATTATTAATTAACTTTTTAACTTCATCTATAGTATTTTCATTTAATTCTTCTGTTTCTTCTAATGATATTACTTTTAGATTATATTTTTCTAAATATTTAAATAAATTAGTATCTACTACGACAGTATTATATTTTGCTAAACTAACTTTTTCTTTAATATCAGCATCTAATCTTGATAAATCATATTTTAATTCTTCATATTTATTTTCAATACCAGTACCATCTGTATTAGATATTAAATATGGATTATCAATATATTCAAGTAATCCTTTTTTTGTATTTTCTGCCATCATTAAATAATTATAAGGATTAAGCCATAATTCCGCTATATCATTATCATATGTCATACCTGTAGATACATCTATTATCTTTAATCTTTTATTTTTATTTAGCATTTTAACTGCTATATCTCTTTCTTTATCTAAACTATTAAAAACAAATAAATCTGTTTTAGAATATTCTTCTATTTTTTTATCAGATATTTTAAAATCATTTGGATCAACTCCTGATGGATAGATGCTATTTATAGTACTATTTGTACCATATAAACTATTAATTAGATATCTAATAGGATAAATAGTAGTATATATTTCAATATCTTCCATACTATCTTTAGTTATATTACATCCTGATAATAGAAATACTCCAAGTATAATTAATAATATTTTAATTTTTTTCATTTAATAATTCCTTCTTTCATTCTTTTGTCTATATTAATATTACTATATTTTTATTTTTTTGTAAATAGATAGAAAAATATTATTGATAAAATATTCTATCTATAGTATAATTATATATGTAAATAGGAGAGGATAATAATGAGTTTTATAAAAAATAATATAAAGTTTTTAATAGCTATGTTAATAGTAATAGTATTAGGTGTATTTGGTATTACTTATGCTTTAAAAATAGCTACATTTAATCCAATAGGAATAAATACTACTGCTGGTAATATAACTGCTAGTATAACTTATGATAGTACTAATACTAGTACAGTAACTAGTAATAATAAAATGTTACCTATTGCTGATACTTTAGTAACTGGAGTAGATGTAACTGATGAAAGAATATTAAAGGTTAAGTTTATGGTAACAGGTAGTAGTAGTAATCCTGATAATACTATTTATGATATATCTTTAAGAAATATAGATATGAGTAATGCACTAAAGAGTGAATATGTAAAATGGAGACTATATAAAAATGGAACATTATTATCTGAAGGAAACTTTTCTCCAACATTCGATACTAGAGAAAATAATAGATTGGTACTTACTAATACTCAGCAAGATTTAACTACTAATACAGATACTTATGTTTATTTAATGTGGATTAGTGAGGCATGTACTGGTGATTTATCTACTTGTGATATAACTAAAAATCAAGATAAATTACTAGGTAAAATATTTAATGCTCAAATAAAATTAGAAGCAAGTACTAAAGCTAAAAAAACACTTACTAGAACAGCATTAAGTACTAATTCTGCTTCAATGACTATAACTAATATGTTTACTCCTAATAAATTAGTAAAAAACAATAATGTAAAATATAGATATGATACTACAAATAACTTAATGGAAGATGTAGATGGCAATATAAGATATTATGGAGCAAGTCCTAATAACTATATATACTTTAATTGTTCTGATTATAGTAATCAATCTTCAAGCACTTGTGAAACATGGAGAATAATAGGAGTATTTGATGGTAATGTAAAAATAATGAGGGGTAGTGTAATAGGAAAATATTCATGGGATAGTAGTGCTAGTAGTACAAATTCTGGTTATGGAGTAAATGAATGGTCACAGGCTGATTTAATGAAACTATTAAATAGTGGTTATGATAGTGAAAGTGTTGGAGGAAGCTTGTATTGGAATGCTAAGAGTGGAACATGTTATAATGGACAAAACAACGCCACAACATCATGTAACTTTACAAGTACAGGATTAAAGAATGATACGACAAGAAATCTAATAGAAGAGACAACATACTACACAAGAGGACATAACTCTTCAAGTATATATGTAAATGCAATGTATGATAAAGAAAGAGTAAGTGGAACAGTAGTTAGTGCAACTCCAACAAGAACATTAACATGGACAGGTAGAGTAGCAGTTGCCTATCCAAGTGATTATGGATATGCCGCAGACTTAAGTTTGCGTCAAAAGCAATTAGGTTCTTACAATGATGCAACATGTACAGCAAATAACTGGATGAAGAATATATTAGGAACAAGCAGTTATGGGTGGTTATTAACCCCGTATTCGGCTTATGCGAACGGTGCGTGGCTTGTGCGTTCGTCGGGCAGCGTCAACAACAACACTCATGCCTGTACTGCGTATGGGGTTTCGCCAGTCCTTTCTCTGATATCTGAACTAGATATCGGGCCAGGAACAGGTACTAGTAGTTCACCATATCAGTTATCTGTGTAACAGATGACTGATATGACAAGAATGGTAGGAAAAATTTGTGGGTATTAGGGCCTCCCTAGCGTTCGGCGCTCCGCTGGGGGCCAGGCAAGCGAAGCTTGTCTTCATGAATACTAAGTAAGAACGGTAGGAAGTTCTTTCAGGCAAGAGTGGATGAAAAGAGGCGGTGTAATTGGTATCCGCCTGTAGGCGGATGCAAATATATAAATAATACAGATATCAATTAAGTGTATAGTTAGAGAGGGTATAAGATTACCTTCTTTTACTATGTAAAGATATAAAATAACTTGATATAAATATATATTTATTATATAATATTTTAGAAAGAAGGAATATTATGAAGACTGATGATTTTGATTATTATTTACCTGAAGAATTAATAGCACAAGTACCATTAGAACATAGGGAAAGTTCTAGATTATTAGTGTTAGATAAGAATAATGGTAATATGATAGATGATAGATTTTATGATATAGTAAATTATTTAAATAGAGGGGATGTATTAGTACTTAATGATACTAAAGTAATGCCTGCGAGGATAATAGGAGTAAAATCTGATACAGGTGCTGTAATTGAAGTATTATTACTAAAGAATATTAATGGAGATAGATGGGAATGTTTAGTAAAGCCTGCTAAAAGGGTAAAGATAGGTACTATTATTACTTTTGGTAATGGAGAATTAAAATGTGAATGTGTAGCATTAGGTGAAGATGGTATAAGAGAATTTAATTTTATATATGATGGTATCTTCTATGAAATATTAGATAAATTAGGTAGTATGCCACTTCCTCCATATATTAAAGTTAAATTAGATGATAAAGACAGATATCAAACTGTATATGCTAAAAATATTGGTAGTAGTGCTGCTCCAACAGCGGGGCTTCATTTTACTAAAGAATTATTAAAAGAGATTGAAGATAAAGGTATTACTATTTGTTATATAACATTACATGTAGGACTAGGAACTTTTAGACCAGTAGCAGTTTCTGATGTTACTAAGCATAAGATGCATAGTGAGTTTTATAGTATGACTAAGGAAGTATCGGACACTCTAAATACAGCTAAAAAAGAAGGAAGAAATATAATTGCGGTAGGTACCACTACTACTAGAACATTAGAAACTATTATGACTAAATATAATACTTTTAAAGAGTGTAATGGTTGGACAGATATATTTATATATCCAGGATATGAGTTTAAGGCTATTGATGGACTTATTACTAATTTTCATTTACCAAAATCAACTTTAGTAATGTTAGTATCAGCTTTTGCTAGTAAAGATATTATATTAAATGCTTATAAACATGCTATAGAAAATAAATATCGTTTCTTCTCATTTGGAGATGCAATGTTTATTCATAAGTAATTAAGAAAAGAAGCAAAAAGTATTTACAAACTACTAAAATTATTATATAATTTAGTAGTAATGCCAGCCTGGCGGAATGGTAGACGCGGTAGACTCAAAATCTACTACTAGTGATAGTGTGAGGGTTCAAGTCCCTTGGCTGGTACCAATAGAATATAAAGAACTACTTGTGTGGTTCTTTTAATTGTGGTATAATAGTTGTTATCAATCGAGAGGAGGAATGTTTGGTATGAGAAAGATAGATGAATTTAATTTTTTTAGAGAATTATTTTTCGCTCTTAAGAGAGATGGAGTAGAAGAATATAATATTATGGAATTAGGTGAGCAATTATATCCTTATTTTGCATTTGGTGATTATGGTAAGATGTTTAAGGTTAAAACTAATGATTTGTTTAAAAGAGTTGATGTGAGTAGTATATCTGAAATATTTATAGATAGTACTAGAGAACTTAGACTTAACAATAATGGAATGTATAGTCTTTGCCCTATGACGGTAGAAAAGTCTCCGATTAAGGAAGAACAAGCTATTATTATTCAGAAATTAGCAGATATTTTAGTTAAGTTTAAAACATTAGAACAGAAATATAATGTAAAGTTTAGTGGATGCACTCCTAATTTAGTATATTCTTTAATAGGAGGAACTGGTAAATATATGGATATTAGTCAAATGTTAGTAACTGAAACTGATAAAATTAAAACAACAATAGATGAAATTAATCCATATATGTTATATGATTCTCCAGTTGATGGTTCTCTTTGTAGATTAGAAAAGGGTGTTACTAGAAGTATAAAGTTATTAGAGGATGTTAATTATGTAATAATACACAGCATGACTAAACTACATAAAGATGAATATGTTACTACTAAAATATATACAGGATGTGAAGATAAAGAATCTTTGGATAAGATAGTGGCTATTGGAGAAGAAACGAAAAAAGAATTTGTAAAAGATATCAATGAATATTATTATACTAGACCAAGAATTTTAACTAAGAAATTAAAATAAGATATATGTACGATAGAGAAAAAGTTAACTACTAGTTTTTTCTCTTTTTAATTGCTTTATTTATAAGGAATTATATTTAAAATACACGAACAGTTAACTTGTATATTAAAATTATAAAATCAAAGAAAATTAAATAAATAAGAAACAACGTATTTTGCAAAATAAGAAAAAATAAAAAAATAATTTACAAATAAAATTAATAAAAATACATATAAAGCCTTTAAATATAAGTAATTATACAATATAAGATACAAAAATAATAATTTGATAAAAATATAAAAAATACAAAAAATACAAAAACAGAAAAAACGAAAAACCAAAAAAACAGAAAAAATGTAAAAAATAAAAAATACGAACAAAAAGTATTGACAAAGATCTTTCTAGACTATATAATGGTATCTGTAAGGTAGGAGGAAGAAGTATGGTTGAAACTGAAGAAAAGTTAGAAACTATTGAAGTAGTTAAAAGAAATGGTAAGAAAGTAGAGTTCGATGGAACTAAAGTCGCTCTTGCTATTAAGAAAGGCTTTGATAGTATTTTACTTGAAGAAGATGAAAAAAAATATAGTGAGAAAGATATTCAAAAAGTATATCAAGCAGTTATTAAGAAGATAGCTAAAGAATATTTACCACTAGGAAAAATAAAAATAGAGGAAGTTCAAGATTTGATTGAAGATATGCTAAAGAAATATGATTATATTGATGTATATGAATCATTTTCAGAATATCGTCAAAGAAGAGCAGCAGCTCGTATAGCCTTTAGAGATGATAAAATTCAAGCTAAGCTGCAGAAGAGTATTGAAGGACTTGGACTTAAGTCTGCAAATGAAGAAGATAGCAAAAGAGAGAATGCTAATATTGATGGTAATTCTGCAATGGGTACTATGTTACAATTTGGTAGTACTATATCAAGAGTATTTACTGAGACATATTTAATGAAAAAGAAATTTGCCGAAGCTCATGATAATGGTGATATTCATATTCATGATATGGATTTTGAAGCCATGGGTACTACTACTTGTATGCAAATAGATTTGAATAAATTATTTAAAGGTGGTTTTTCTACTGGACATGGACATCTTAGAGAACCTAAAGATATTATGAGTTATTCAGCACTAGCAGCAATAGCTATCCAATCTAATCAAAATGATCAACATGGAGGACAATCAATACCAGCATTTGACTATTATTTAGCACCCGGTGTACTTAAAACATTTAAAAAGATGTTTAAACAAGCAGTATATGAATTATTAGATTTTACTGATTTTATTAGTTTTATAAATATGGATAGAGTAGAGAAAGAAATTGATAAGTTATCTAGTATTGATTTAGATATTACTATATTTGAACCTATTTATAAAGAGAGTACTGAAGTAAAGAGAATCTTTAAAAAAGCTTATGAAACAGCTTATAAGAAAACAGATAGGCAAACATATCAAGCTATGGAAGCATTTGTACATAATCTAAACACAATGCATTCAAGAGCGGGTGCTCAAGTACCGTTTTCTAGTATTAATTTTGGTACCGATACATCACCTGAAGGTAGAATGGTTATTAAGAATTTCTTATTATCTGTTGATGCTGGCCTTGGTAAGAATGAAACTCCAATATTCCCAATATCAATATTTAAAGTTAAGAAAGGTGTAAACTATGATCCAGAAGATCCTA
>OIYV01000415.1_pt1 | contig 25080 bp, 20 predicted proteins | sample 1588251 | NCBI WGS metagenome assembly OIYV01 (sample SAMN03283282) | human gut metagenome | biome: human-associated habitat; material: feces | host: Homo sapiens | place: Peru | collected 2012
CAGGAGCGTACCAAAACAAGCCTTTAGGGCTTGTGTGCTCTTGTCAACTGATGGTTCGGAAAAGTGGCGTTCAGCCACTTTTTTTGACACTCTGAAGAAGCCTGAGGTTTGCACGTTAAAATAAGCGTTTTGCTTTGACTTTACAGCCATACTGCGTTATTATAATAACAGTGTCATATTGGCGATATTTATTATCAACTTCTATGTCCAAAAATCTAAAAGGAGCGATGTTCAGCCTATGTACCGTATAGTAAGAAAAGAACGTCTGCACGACACGGTGTCTTTGATAGAAGTCGAAGCGCCCTACGTCGCAAGGAAGGCCCTGCCCGGGCAGTTCATTGTGCTTCGCATTGACGAAAAGGGCGAGCGCATACCCCTCACCATCGCGGATTACGACCGCGAAAAGGGTACGGCAACCGTAATATTCCAGAAGGTAGGCGCCACCACTAAGCGCCTTGACCTCCTGGAGGAGGGCGATTACCTCATGGACTTTGCAGGCCCTCTCGGCAAGGCCAGCGAGTTTGACCACCTGAAGGGCAAAAAGGCTGCCGTGGTAGCGGGCGGTCTGGGCGTTGCCATAGCTTACCCTCAGGCTAAGGCCCTTAACGCCATAGGCGCTGACGTGGACGCATTCATAGGCTTCCGCAGCACCAGCCTGTATATCCTCACCGAGGAATTCAAGAGCGCCTGCAAGAACCTCTACATAATGACCGACGACGGCTCCAACGGCCATAAGGGCTTCGTTACCAGCGCCTTGGAGGAGCAGCTCAAGGCCGGCACGCGCTATGACGAAGTATTCGTCCTCGGGCCCATGCCCATGATGCGCGCCGTATGCAACCTTACAAAGGAATACGGCATAAAGACCACCGTCTCCATGAATACCATAATGATAGACGGCACCGGCATGTGCGGCGGCTGCCGCCTTACCGTAAACGGCGAGACCAAGTTCGCCTGCGTGGACGGCCCGGACTTTGACGGCCATCTGGTAGACTTTGACGAGGCCATCATGCGCAGCCGCATGTACAAGGCCGAGGAAAAGCTTTCCGACGAAAAGCACTTCTGCCATCTTATAGGAGGGGAGAGATAATATGCCTAATATGACTTTGCAGAAGACCCCTGCCAGGGAGCAGGAGCCCAATATCCGCAACAAGAACTTTAAGGAAGTTTCTCAGGGCTACGACGAAGAGCTGGCCCTCAACGAGGCTTCCCGCTGCCTCAACTGCAAGAACATGCCCTGCGTTTCCGGCTGCCCCGTAAACGTGCGCATTCCGGAATTCATAGCAAAGATCGCCGCTCATGATTACGAGGGCGCTTACGCCATCATAAAGACCACCAACAGCCTTCCCGCCATCTGCGGCCGCGTATGCCCCCAGGAAAACCAGTGTGAGAGCAAGTGCGTCCGTGGTATTAAGGGGGAGCCGGTAGGCATCGGCCGTCTGGAACGCTTCGCCGCCGACTACGCCATGGCAAAGGGCTCCGCCCCCGCCGAGATACCCGCCCCCAACGGCAAGAAGGTAGCCGTCATAGGCTCCGGCCCCGCAGGCCTTACCTGCGCAGGCGACCTTGCGAAGCTGGGCTATGAAGTGCATATATTCGAGGCTCTGCATACCCCCGGCGGCGTGCTGGTATACGGCATTCCCGAATTCCGTCTCCCCAAAGCGCTGGTCCGCGAGGAGATAAAGAATGTGGAGGCTTTGGGCGTAAAGATAGAGACCAACGTAGTAGTCGGCCGCTCCATAAGCCTGGATGAGCTGATGGAGGAAGAGGGCTTTGACGCCGTATTCGTAGGCAGCGGCGCAGGACTGCCCAACTTCCAGAAGATACCCGGCGAGAACCTCTGCGGCGTATACTCCGCCAACGAGTTCCTTACCCGCATAAACCTCATGAAGGCATACGAGTTCCCCGAGACGGATACCCCCATCCGCGTCGGCAAGAACGCTGCCGTAATAGGCGGCGGCAACGTGGCAATGGACGCCGCCCGCTGCGCAAAGCGTCTGGGCGCCGAGAACGTGTACATCGTATACCGCAGAAGCGAGGCCGAAATGCCCGCCCGCCGCGAGGAAGTACACCATGCCAAGGAAGAGGGCATCATATTCAAGGTGCTCAATAACCCCGTTCGCATAAACGGCGACGAGAACGGCTATGTCACCTCTATGGAGTGCATAGAGATGGAGCTGGGCGAGCCCGATGCTTCCGGCCGCCGCAGGCCCATTGCCAAGGAAGGCAGCGAGTTCACTCTGGACGTTGACACCGTCATCGTGGCCATAGGCAACAGCCCCAACCCCCTCATCAAGAACACCACCCCCGGCCTCACCGTTGGCCGCAAGGGCGAGATAACCGCAGACCCCGAGACCGGCGCTACCTCCAAGCCCGGCGTATTCGCGGGCGGCGACGCCGTTACCGGCGCAGCTACCGTAATACTGGCAATGGGTGCGGGCAAGAAGGCCGCCGCGGCTATAGACGAGTATCTCAAGAATAAGTAGTGTTTTTCGCTTACTTTCCTTTTAAAAAAGGAAAGTAAGCAAAGGAAAACCAACGAAAACAAAACATAAAACAGCGTTCAGCCCTGCCGTACACAAGACGGCAGGGCTGTTCTTATATTCTTATACGCATAATCCTATGTCTTAATATATATTTCCCATTTGCTTTTCTTTTCTCTTTGCTTCTTTCTGCTTTTCTTTTCTCATGAAAAGAAAAGAGAAAGAAGAAGAAATTACTCTTTTACCCCATAAACGCCACCCGTTCGCCGCCCTGTAATACCTCGGGCAGGTCGTTCATGCGCAGCAGGTTGGCCCGGCTGGTATTGTATTCCCGGGCTATGGAGTACAGCGTATCTCCGGCGCTGGCAAAGTACACGGTTATGCCCTGATGCGGGGGTCTTTGGGGGCACTCCTCAATGCCCGTCACCGCCTCAAAGCCGCCGGTGCAGTACAGATCCGCAATGAGTATGAGCGTACAGTTCAGTTCCACGCTCCTGCCTCCTCCCGCCGCCGAGGCCGCCGCCACTCCGTATATCATGGCGTCTGTGGCGCCTTGGGCCTCCATGTTCACAGAGAAGGGTATATCCTCATTGAAAGCGAATATGCAGCCGCTTTCGGCGGTGTATAATATGCGGGTGAACAGCAGCCCCTCAGCGGTGAGTACCCCGTTTTCTATGCCGTAGGACGTCACCATGGGCCGCGCGGTGGCGTATACCACCCTGGCCGCCTCGGGCATACCATCGGGTATCATTACGTTCTCGCTTATGGACTGCCGCTGTGTGTTCAGCCCGCAGTATGACGAGGTGCGTATAAGCCCATGTGTGCATTCGAACGGCACGGTAGGGGAAAATGTGTCCGTCACAGCATCGGAACGGCCGCCGGCACGGCCCCATGTGCGGTATGTGAGCTCCACATCCGCTATCACTACGCCAAAATCCTCAGCCCCCCGCACCTGACAGCCGGATACTCTCACCTCGCCCCACATGGGAGTCAGCGCCTCTCCGTCCACGGTCTGAGTGAAGGGTATGGCCTGGCTTAACTGGCTCATCGCCCCTGTGCGGCTCTGTACCAGCGCCGATATGTACAGCGTACCCTCCAGGCATATTCCGTCTTTGCCGGGAGATACGTCCCTCAGCGCCCCATGTACCTCGCTGTACAGCACCTCTGTGGCGAAGGGCGCCTCTATCTCCTCCCGCAGGCGGAAGCTGCCCCGGCTCTCCCCCGCCCGCTCGTAGAGTGTCATCTCCTGCCGCTGCTGCTCCCCATCCTCTATGCCGCTTATTCCATCCAGTACCTTTGCCCCGCCTGATGCTGTCACCATTGCATTTATATCCGCTACCGCGTTGAGGGTAATTCCGCCCTCCCCCTTGTTTATTTCCAGGGATTGCAGCGCCGAGCGCACCTCGGCCCTCATGCCCTCCCGCACGCCATCCGCGGCTATGCGGTGGGTGAAGGGGGCGCTTGAAGTGAAGGCAAACACCTTGTCATCCATGCAGATGAGGTCAATTCTCACAACTCCCTCTATGGCTATTTCGCCCTCCCTGGCGCTGGATGAAGATATAGCCACCTCGCCGGTATACGAGAGTATCTCCTTTGCGCTGCGGCCCTCCGGCAGCGGTATGCCTCCCTCGACGGTTCCCTGAGATACTCCTGTATATATTATCCGCTCCCCCGGAAGCTCTTTCCAGATCAGTTCCATATGCCTGCTCCTCTCGCACAGATTATCGTTATATAATCATACGAGGGTAGTATGCCAATTATGCAAAAGGGCCGCTTATGTGGCCATTCACCCGAAAAACGAAGGTAAAAAACACACGGGTGATAATATTTAATGTTTCTTACTCCGGCCGCTTGTACGAAGATACTGCATAAAAAAATGAGTATGCGTGGGCGTTAATAACATGAGTTGCTAACATTATCAACATAGTTATCCACATTTCAACGCGTTTAAGACAGTTTCAGTGTTAACAACAAGTTCAGAATAAAACCTTGACGTATATTTATTATTGCCCCCGCCCCCTTATGCGGCGGCAAAAGGATATTATTTTACAAAAAGGGCGCTCAGATCACATTCTGTATCCGAGAAGCACCCCTCACCCCGGAAACGGCGGTTCGCTGTATGGTTAATTCTTTGCCTCTCCTCTTTTATAGAGTACCTATGTGGTTCTATCAGAACACACTACTTCCTATGCAATGTATAATCCTTGTTATTCTTATAGGAATGAACGGTAATGCAGTCCTTATCCACAACTGTGAGTTTCCACATCTTTTTCTCATTTTCACTTGAGCTGTCGTTTGTGTATGAGTCTTGCGTTTCCTTATACAAAATCACAAATCCGTCTTTAATTTCATAATAATCTCCAAAGTAAAACCATGGTATATCATAGGATATCTCTCCGCCGTTTTTCATTGTTAAGTACTTTCCGTCTCCCTTCCACGTTCCGTTAAGGAACAGCTCTGCAACAGCTTGATTGCATATCAATACTTCTCTTGTATCTTCGAATGAGATATCATCCATAAGCTGCTCGACCTGGTATTTGCTTATATTTCCTATTCTTGCCGCAAGCAGCAATTCATAAGATGCAGACTTTTTATAATCGCCTATGTTGTCATCTATGTTGCGGAATGCGTTTCGCGCTAATTTATATTCCCCCTCATGGTAATAATCGATTGCGGCCAGATAAGCACTTGACTTGTATGTCTCCTCTTTTTTTGCAGCATCGCTATAACCTTTAGCCATTTTTATTTTATTATATGCATCAGAATATTCGCCCTGCGCCGCCAGATAATCTGCCCACTCATAGTATACCCTTTGTTTAAGCTCCTCGGCTTCGGGCTCATGCATCTTTTCAAGCATGATCAGAGCAGATGCGTACTTACCGTCAGATATCATTTTCTCGATTTCGGAAAAGTCATTCTCACTGACATGCTCCCTGCCTGTTTCGAGAGAAACTATCTTATTAGAAGAATCCTTATCTAAAGTCAGGAAATAATACGCCGCAGATCCCAACAATAATATCAAAGCTGCGCACCCCGCGATAATTGCCGTGTGCTTTTTGCCGAAATGAATCTCGCGATGCTTGCGTTCGTTTTCCGCAGACGGTGCCGGTACCGGTTCGGCAGCCATAGGAGCCGCATTTGAAACCGCATCGGCCTCGCGGCGCATTTGGGGAATACCGGTATTGAATGGCAAAAGAGCGTAAATTAACTCCTGCATGGAATTAAACCTTTCGTTCGGATCTTCATTCAAGCCCTTCGCCATTACATCAGATAATTTGCCTATATCATCATCGGAAATTTGGTTTAGGGCATAACGCAAAACAGCGCAAAACTCAAATATATCCGCCCGTATCATGGAATAACGTGAAAGTATCTGCTCGGGCGCAACAAAATTATCAGAGGGAACATCGCTGTTTTCTATTACTATGCAGCCATTTTGCGTAACTCTTAAGCAGCCCGGATAGAGTCTCAGAAAAACATCGCCCTGCCTGTGCTTGCTTCCTAACCATGCCGCAACCGGAAGAAGCAGTCCGATCACATCGCCCACCTTTAATGAATTACGGTTGCAGCTTAAAAACTGTGCAAGAGGTTCAGCATCGCCGTGCAGTATAATGCTGTTGGTTTTGACCATCACCGTTTCGTCAACCTCAGGTATAATCCTTATGCCGCAGCGGTTGCAAAAAACGCTGTCCTCACTGAGTTTAAATCCACATTTAGGACAAGTTTGCATTGAAGGTTTCTTTATACTCCTTTCTGTATTGCCTTCAGAAAAACCAGCATTATCCCCGGTTTTTTGTTCAGGCTTCTCTTTCTCTCCAGGGTTTGCTAACAGAGATATAATCGTTGCTATCAGCGGGCTAATAATAAGGCTTAAAGCAGAAAAGCCAATAAAGCTTCTTCCCTTCTTATGGGCAATTATTCCCGGTACAGCACAAAGAGCAAGATAGATTGGCCAATATTCGCTAATACCACTCATTTCCAATCATTTTCCTTTCGTGTTTTTCATTCCGCGTCTTTTGCAGAAGTAAAAATCTTCCGTCAGTTTATTGCCGCATTTATGACAAAATAGTATTTTATTTTACACCCTGATGCTCTTAGCTTCTTGTCACAGATAGATAACTATATGTTTTTATTTTATCACAGTGATTTTATTATGTAAACATAATAAAATCTCCTCCTGCATACAGGTTCATAGGAACCCGATAAACAGAAGGAGTAGGTAATTCTGCGGAAAAGATTAGTAGGCCAACGGAGCCGTTTCACTTAGGTTCCGGTATGTCACTAGGAAGCAGTATCGTAACGCCCGGAAAACGCCGAAAACCGTTTTTTCTCTCTCAAATCACATTTTGAATCTCGCTTCTTCCGTTTTTCTCCCTCGCAGTCTCCATGATGAGCTTGTCAGCAACCAGGGCTATGAATTCACCGTTGGTGGGCTTGTCGTTTTTGCTGTAGATATTGTAGCCAAATATCTGGTTGATGTTCTCTATTTTCCCGCGGGTCCAGGCCACCTCTATGGCGTGGCGTATGGCGCGCTCAACTTTAGAGGCAGAGGTCTGGAACCTTTTGGCGATGCCGGGGTAAAGCTCCTTGGTTATGCGGCCGCAGAGGGCGGGCTCAAAGTATACCATGCGCACCGCCTCCCGCAGGTAATGGTAGCCCTTTATGTGGGCGGGTATACCTATCATGAGGAATACAGAAGCGATTTTCTCGTCCAGAGTCTGAGGTTTGGGGCTTATGGCGCAGACCTGCGAGCGCTGTGCGTAGGTGCTCTCCATCATGTCCATTATGCGCTTGTACAGCGTATCGGGGTCGATGGGCTTGACCATGTAATACTTTGCGCCAAGTGTGCAGGCCTGCCGTACCATCTCCTCCTGACGCAGGGCGCTTATCACTATGACGGCAGGCGCGTCCTTCACGAGGCCGCTGTTAAGCCTCTCAAGGAGCTCAAAGCCGTCCATGCCCGGCATGATGAGATCGCACAGGAGCACATCGTACCGGTTGTTGTTCATTGCGTCCAGGGCGGACTGACCGTCGTTCACGGTGTCCACCCTTTCTATTCCCTCCTGAGCCGTAAGGTAATCCCTGACGGTGGTCTGGAACTGGTTGTTGCTGTCTGCCAAAAGTATGCGGTATTTAGCCATATAGTGCCTCCGTAATAATGTAATTTTTTGGTTATCCTGCGGTATATGCGGTTTTCTGTATGCTGTGATTTTAGCACCGCCATTTTCGCGGCGATAGGGAATAAATTTGGCTGTTTTTGCAGGCATTTGCCTCCTCGGGTACAATTATTGTCCGGTTTTGTCCAAAGGTTAAAAAGTGTGCCGTTATTTGCTTTTATGGCGCCGCCGTGATATGCTATAATTGATTTTGCTGAGAATTGCAGGAGGGTTGTCACATGGACGACAGCAGGCTTTTTGAAAGGACGGTTTCCTCCGCCATACAGTATTCCGGCCCGGTATTCGACGTGTACAGCGATACCGTTGAGCTTTGCAACAAAAAGACCGCCCGGAGGGATTATCTTAAACACCGGGGCGCGGTGGCCGTGGTGCCGCTCACGGATAATGGCGGCGTAATAATAGAGCGCCAGTTCCGCTACCCGCAGCAGCGGGTGATGACCGAGATACCCGCAGGCAAGCTGGAGGCCTTCGACACAGACCCTCTCGATGCGGCGAAGCGGGAGCTTAAAGAAGAAATAGGCGTAACGGCAAAGGAGTTTATCCCTTTGGGCATATACATACCCTCCCCCGCCATACTTTCGGAGCGTATATACGTGTACCTTGCCAGGGGCCTGAGCTATGGCAATGCCCACCCGGATGAGGACGAGTTTCTGGACTACCGGGAAACGCCGCTGTGCCAGCTTATAGATATGATAATGAATGACCGGATTTCCGACGGCAAGACGGTATTCGGTCTGTTCAAGGCGGCGGAATACCTCAGGCGCCAGGAGCGGGAATCAAATGGATAAAAACGCGGTATTCAAGAACCTTCTGTTCGATCTTGACGGTACGCTCACCGACCCCGCATTGGGCATCACCTCCGCCGCCCAGTACGCTCTATGCAAGATGGGCATAGAGGTTGCGGACAGGACAACGCTTACATGGCTGATAGGGCCGCCGCTCATAGGCTCCTTTGAGGAGGGCTTTGGCATGACCAACCTTCAGGCGCTGGAGGCGCTGAAGCACTATCGGGAATACTTTTCCGAAAAGGGCATATTTGAAAACGAGATATATCCCGGCATACCTGAGCTTTTAAGCGACCTCAAGGCCGCAGGCAGGCGGGTGATGGTAGCTACGTCAAAGCCGGAGGAATTCACCCACAGGATACTGGAGCACTTCGATATAGCACGGTATTTTGACTTCGTAGGCGGCAACACCATGGACGAGGGCAGACCCACAAAGGCGGACGTGATAGCCCATGTGCTTCGCTCCTGTCCCGATGCAGCGCCGGAAAACACACTGATGATAGGGGACCGGAAATACGACGCGGAGGGGGCAAGGGCCTTCGGATTGGACTGTGCCGGCGTGCTCTACGGCTACGGCAGCCGTGAGGAGCTGGAGCATGCCGGGGCCGCATACATAGTCGAAAGCGTAGCGGCGCTCCGTGAGCTGCTGCTTTAGCTGATAAAATAAACATAAGGGGAAACGGATATGTCAAAGGTCTACTTTACGGATATGCGCACATCCTTCACGGAGAACCTGCCAAAGAAGCTGACCCGCCTTATAGACAGGGCCGGCCTGGGCACCATAGATTTCGACCATAAGTTCGTCGCCATCAAGATACACTTCGGCGAGATGGGGAACCTTGCATACCTCAGGCCGCAGTACGCAAGGGCTCTCGCTGCATACATAAAGGAGCGGGGCGGGCTGCCCTTCCTTACCGACTGCAACACGCTCTATGTCGGCTCCCGCAAGAACGCGCTCGAGCATATCGAGACGGCGTACATAAACGGCTACACTCCATACGCTACCGGCTGCCAGGTGATAATAGCAGACGGCGTGCGCGGCACAGACGAGGCGTATATACCCATAGGCTGCGAGGAGGTCAAGACCGCAAAGATAGGCCGCGCCATAGCAGACGCGGATATAATAATAAGCCTCAACCACTTTAAGGGCCACGAGGATGCGGGCTTCGGCGGCGCGCTGAAAAACCTCGGCATGGGTTCAGGCTCAAGGGCGGGCAAGATGGAGATGCACTACGACGGCAAGCCGGTAGTGGATCGCGACCGCTGCCGCGGCTGCCGCAAGTGCGCGACGATATGCGCCAACGACGGCATACACTACGAAAACAGCAAGGCCGTGATAGACCACGACAACTGTGTGGGCTGCGGCCGCTGCATAGCCATATGCAGCTTCGACGCCATAAAGCCCGACAACAGCTCCAGCGAGGCCAGCCTGAACAGGCGCATCGCGGAATACGCCTATGCCGTGGTAAAGGATAAGCCGAATTTCCACATAAGCATCGCGGCGGATATTTCCCCCAACTGCGACTGCCACCCCGAAAACGACGCGCCGATAGTCCCCAATATAGGTATGTTCGCCTCCTTTGACCCCGTTGCGATAGACCTGGCCGCGGCGGACGCGGTAAACGCCATGCCCGCCAACCCCAGGAGCGCGCTCAGCGAGGCGGAATGCCGCTGTCATGACCACTTTATCAACGTCCACCCCAACACCAACTGGCGGGTGCAGATAGAGCACGGCGAGGAGATAGGCCTGGGCAGCAGCGAATACGAGCTCATACGCATATAATCATACTTAACTGAAAGGCACTTTGACTTTTGCTTGAAAGGTACACCGCGGTAGACGTGGAGACGCCGAACCGCAACAACGACTCCATATGCTCCATAGGCATAGTACACATGGAATACGGCGCTCCCGTCTACCGGCGGGAGTTCCTTGTGAATCCCCGGGAGCACTTTGACGACTACAACATAAAGATACACGGCATAACCCCCGGCATGGTGGCTGACGCCCCTCTGTTCCCCGAAATATGGCCCGAGATCGAGCCGTTTTTCCATGGAATAATGGCGGCGCACAGCGCTGCCTTCGACCTTGGGGTGATATGCAAGTCCCTCGCGGTATACGGCCTGCCCATACCCGAGATAACCTATATCTGCTCATTGCAGAAATCCAAAAAGCACATACCAAAGGAGCTTTACGGCAGCCATAAGCTCAACGACCTCTGCGCCGGGCTGAAGCTCCCCCTTGAGCACCACCACGATTCCCTGGACGATGCACTGGGCTGCGCCCTTATCATCGAAAATCTGGTGGATCGCTTCGGCGTGGGGCCGGAGGACATAAAGAAGTATCAGTACAAGGGAATACAGCCCACCGTATCAAGGCAGGAGCGCAATATGGCCATACATGCCCTGTGGAACACCATGGAAAAATACGGGCGGCGCAGCGTGCTGTTTGCAGAGTATCACGAGGCGCTGGAGGACTGGACGCGCAAATACGACAAGTACCTCCGGGACCCGGATATCCGCGCCTGCCGCGACCTGATTGAAGGGGCGCTGCAAAGGGGCGGCATAACCGAGGAAGAATACCAGATCATAATGGGGCTGTGATATGTTGACGGAACAGGGCATAAAGCGCTATATCAAATCTCCCATAGACGTAATATTTTTCGAGGAATCCCCCTCCACCAACCTGGAGGCAAAGAAAATAGCGGGTACCACAAGGGAAGGCGCCGTCATATTCGCAAGGCGGCAGCTTTCCGGCCGCGGCCGCATGGGCAGGAGCTTCGAAAGCCCCGAGGGGGGCATATACATGACAATGCTGGTACGCCCCACAGACCCCGTTTGCCTGACCATGGCGGCAGCGGTAGCTGTGCGTAGGGCCATGGTTGACAAGCTGAACCTCGACCCCGCCATAAAGTGGGTGAACGACATATACTGGGAAGGTAAAAAGGTCTGCGGTATACTTGCCGAGGGCGCCCTTTGCAAAAATGAGCTGAGGTACGCGGCGGTGGGAGTGGGGCTTAACTACCAGAGCCCTCTATTTACCGGCGGCCTTTCAGCAAAGGCGGGCAGCCTGTATCCTGATTCCCAGCCTCCCGTATCCATAGACGAAATGGCGGCAGCCATGGCGGACCAGCTGTATAAGGCGCTGACAAACCCATCGGACCCTTCCATATACCGCGAATACCGTGCCAGCAGCATGCTTACCGGAAAACGGGTCGTGCTCATGCGGGAGGGTGAGCCCGAGGCCACAGCCATAGACGTCACCCCCGAGGGACACCTGATCGTCCGCTTTGACGACGGATGCACCGAGGAGCTTTACAGCGGCGAGGTGAGCGTCAGAGCCGCAGAATATCCGCATACCGTATAAAACGCAATACCGACAGCAGCAATTGCAATACTAAACCCTTCTTTTCGGTGATAACATGTTATAAAGACTGTTGTCATCGATTTTTTATAAAAGGAGAACTAAAATGGAATTGAAAAAGTCTACCGTATGGAAGAGTTACCGTTTCCCGCTCATACTGCTCTGCTCCATAGTACTGGGCTGTATAGCAGGCGCGCTGCTGGGCGATAAGGCGGGCGTGCTTGCTCCCCTTGGCGATATATTCGTAAACGCGATGTTCACGGTGGTGGTACCTATGGTATTCATCTCCATAGCCTCCGCCGTAGGCAATATGTCCAACATGAAGCGGCTGGGCAAAATACTGGGCTCCACTCTCGTCACCTTCATCGTCACCGGCATAATCGCCGGCATCATAATGATAGCCGCTGTAAAGCTGTTTCCTCCCGTGCTTACCCCCTTTGAGGTAGCAGCCGAGGAAGTGGGCGAGCCCAAGACCGTAGGCGAGCTTATCGTCAGCTTCCTCACCGTGAGCGACTTCCCGCTGCTCTTCAGCCGCAGCAATATGCTGCCCCTTATAGTGGCCTCGATAATCTTCGGCTTTGGCGTATCCATCTGCGGCGGCCCGGAATGCGCCGTCGGAAAGCTGCTCAACAACCTTTCCGATATCATAATGAAGGTCGTAAGCATACTGATGTACTATGCTCCCATAGGTCTCTTCGCCTTCTTCGCCTCCCTCATAGGCGAGTTCGGCCCCACCCTCATAGGCAACTTCGGCCGCGCCATGCTGCTCTACTATCCTCTATGCGTTCTGTACTTCTTTATAGCCTTCCCCCTATATGCCCGCTTCGCAGGGGGTAAGGGCGCCGCCAAAAAGCTTTTCCAGCACATACTCAAGCCCGCTGTCACCTCCCTGGGCACCTGCAGCTCCATAGCCACCATACCCGCGAACATGGAGGCGGCGGAGGAAATAGGAATACCCCGTGACGTAAGCGACATAGTGCTGCCCCTTGGCGCTACCATGCACATGGACGGCTCGGTATTCTCCGCAATACTCAAGATCAGCTTCCTCTTCGGCTTCTTCGGAATGCCCTTTGACGGCATAGGCACCTATGTGACCGCCTTGATGATAGCCATATTCTCCGGAATAGCCATGTCCGGCGTGGCCGGCGGCGGCTTCGTAGGGGAGATGGTCATAGTATCCCTGTTCTTCCCCGAGCAGATGGGCATCGCCTTCCCCGTAATCGCCACCATCGGCGCGCTGGTGGATCCTCCCGCCACCTGCATAAATGCCTCCGGCGACACTGTGGCCTCCATGATAGTTGCCCGCTTCGTCGAGGGCAAGGACTGGTTCCAGAAGAAGCAGGCCGAAAGGGCTGAAAAGGCCGGGGCATAAGGCCCGCTTTGAAGCAATTGTCCTGCACGGCAAACACCGAATGTGAAATCATAGTCAAAAGCCCGGAGCACAATACTCACCGGGCTTTTTTTATGGTATAATGCTGACTGAAAAGTTTTTGAATTTTAATTCTGGAGGTATCATAAATGTCACAGCTTAAAGGCGCATGCATAATAGGCCAGTCCGGCGGCCCCACTTCTGTAATAAACGCCAGCGCTTACGGCGTTATCCGCACCGCGCTTGATTCCGGCTGCATTACCAAGGTATACGGCGCGGCCCACGGCATAAAGGGCGTGTTGGACGACGTGCTCTACGATATGGGCCAGGAGGACGCAAAGGAACTCGAATACCTGCTCTACACCCCATCCTCCGCTCTGGGCTCCTGCCGCTACAAGCTCAAGGACAGCGCCGAGGACGACTCTGATTACAAGCGCATTCTGGAGATATTCAAGAAGTACGACGTGCGCTATTTCTTCTACAACGGCGGCAACGACTCCATGGACACCTGCAACAAGATATCCAAATACATGCAGTCCGTGGGCTACGAGTGCCGCATAATGGGCGTGCCTAAGACAATAGACAACGACCTTTTCGGCACCGACCACTGCCCCGGCTATGCTTCCGCCGCCAAGTATGTGGCCACCACCTGCATGGAGATATACAGGGACGCCCGCGTTTACGACACCGGAATGGTATGCGTCATCGAGATAATGGGCCGCCACGCCGGCTGGCTCACCGCAGCCTCCTCCCTTGCCAATATAAGCGGCGAAGGTCCCGACCTCATCTACCTGCCGGAGCGTGACTTTGACCTTAATAAGTTCGTGGAGGACGTAAAGGCCGTATACGCCAGGAGCGGCAAGTGCATAGCCGCCGTATCCGAGGGTATACACGATTCCACCGGCAAGCTCATCGCCGAATACGGCGCGGAGAACGCCCCCGTGGACGCCTTCGGCCACAAACAGCTGGGCGGCCTGGCCTCCTACCTCGCCAACTACATCAAGGGCATGCTGGGCTGCAAGGTACGCGGCATAGAGTTCTCTCTGATGCAGCGCTGCGGCGCGCACCTGGCCTCCCTCACCGATATCCAAGAATCCTTCCTCTCCGGCAAGACCGCCGTACTGGAGGCCATATCCGGCACCACCGACAAGATGGTAGGCTTTGAGCGCAAATACGATGAAAAGGGCAGCTACGTCTGCGGCATAAAGCTCATGGACCTTACCGACGTTGCCAACACCGAAAAGAAGGTTCCCCTTGAATGGATCAACCGCGAGGGCAACAACGTGAACAAGGAATTCATTGACTACGCCCTGCCCCTCATTCAGGGAACCCCGGATCGCCCCCTTGAAAACGGCCTGCCCCGCTTCGCAAGGCTGAAGAAAATTCAGGCGAAATAAAGCAATACAAAACAAAAAGGCGGCGCGCTCACTTGAGCGCGCCGCCTGTCGTGTTCAACCGTATTACTCTTCTGCTTCTGTCTTGCTGCTTTCCAGCATCTCCGGGAAGGGCCAACCCTTTATGCCGCCCTCGATAATATAGAAGCGAGTCTGGTCGATCTTTTTCTCGTTTACATAGTAGCTTATGGCGTTCTCCGCGCCGCCCTTGCCTTCCATGCACATCACATATATAGGCAGGTCGTTCTCGGTAAGCTTATCCGTTACCTTATCCAGTCTCTTGCGAAGGTCCTCGGTATTGGCAGGATACGCCTTGGTTTCTATGGAGCCGTGGAGATGTCCGTCCTCCTTGTAGCTGTCCTTTGTCTGTACGGAGAGCAGCAGCATATCCTCCTTGGCCTCGATCTTGGTCTTGAGCTCATCAGGGGTGATGTACTGGTAATTGGGGGTCACTTCCAGCATATCCGCATAGGGCCAGTTGGTGCCGCCGCCTTCAAGTATGTAGAACTTGCGCGGGTCTATGCCCTTGGTAGCCCAGTGGTTTACGGCGTTATACGCGCCGTTGGTGCCGCTCATGCAGATGAGCACTATGGGGTCAAGTGTCTTTTCTATCTGCTCGTTCAGCTCGTCCAGAGCGTCCCACTGTTCCTTGTTTGTATTGGGGAAGGAATAGGTGGGTATTGAGCCGGGCAGGTGGCCGGCATCGTAATATTCGCTCTGACGGATATCTATAAGCATGACGTTCTTGTTTTCTTCAAGCAGCTTTACCAGATCGTCGGGAGCGATATAGAGATAATCTATGTTGTACCACTTGAGCTCCTCATAAGGCCAGCTCATCTGGCCGCCCTCAAGTATCCTCAGCCTGCTCTCGTCAACGCCCTTTTCCGCATAGTAGTCGTAGGCGTTTTCCGCGCCGGTCTTGCCGCCCAGGCCCACTATAATGACGGGGCCTTCCTTCTCATCTATCTTTTCGAGGGCGGTATCCAGCTTGGCCTTCAGCTCATCCGTATCCGCGGGATATGCGTAGGTAGAGATGGCGGTAGGCAGATGGCCCTGGGCGTAGTACTCCTCAGGCTGTATATCAACTATGACCTTTTCGTCGCCATTCTCTATCATTGTCTTTACTTCGTCGGCAGTGATATACTGATATTCCTTGGCGGGAGCTTCTTCATCGCCGGGGAGCTGCTCGGCGTTCTCCTGCTGCGCACAGCCGGCGAACAGGCCGATTGCCATCAGCACAGCCATTATCAGGGACAACTTCTTCATGGTATCTTCTCCTTATATGTTGCTTTATATGTTTCCTTGGTTTCCGCATTTGCATTGCATGGGCTTCCGCCCTCTCACAGCCGAACCGGCTGTCAAGGTTAGCCTCCTCACCCAACGGGGCAGGGCGTCACTACAGGCTGAGGTATGACTATTTCGGGTATCTTGGTCCTGCGGGGCTTGGGGCTGGCCTTTGGCGTAGGAGTAGGCAGGGGGCTGGGCTCCGGGGTGGGCGTGGGAGCGGGACCCAGGCTTATGTACACCGTCACCTTTTCGTCGCCGTCTATCTCCTGTCCCGCACTTACGCTTTGCAGGGCGACCAGACCCTTCGGCACCTTCTCGGAGGATACGAACAGTATGTCGGCATCGATGCCCTTATTTTTAAGTATGCTCTGAGCTACGTCAGCAACTTCGTATGTGAGGTCCGGCATCTCCAGAGGCTGGCTATCTGCTGCGGGCTCTTTGTTCTGCTTTGCGCCCTGTATAAAGTTTGTATAATAATACCATCCGCCCGCGCCTATAAGGGCCACCGCGGCTATTATGCCTATGACAAGGCCGGCCTTGCCCTTCTTTTTGGGCTGCCCGTCCTCGCTGTAATCGTCTATATCGTCCATATCGTCGGGCGTTTCCTCCGCCCTGGCCTCATTAAGCTCATCCTCGGCTCTTTCGATGTCCTCCTCGGCGTGGGCAAGCTCCTCCTCTGCCGCTTCAAAGGCCTGCTCCGCCGCGGTTATTACGGTTTCCGCCGCGTCCATATCCTTTACGGTTCTGAGGGTGCTTTGGGCCTTGTCCACAGCTTCCTGAGCCTTTCCGGCTTTCGCCTGGCTCTGATGGAGCTTTTCTTCCAGCTCGTTTATCCGTTCCTCTTCCTTATTCATACTTCTTACCTATCGATCCAATATGTTGATTTATACATTTTGCGTCATGATTGGCGCTTTGTCAACAAGCGGCCAACCACGATTTTATTAACAAATTATGAATTTACGTAATTTTTTATTATTCGTAATATTCCGGCTTGAGAACTCCCACGTAGGGCAGGTTGCGGTAGAAGTTGTTGAAGTCCAGCCCGTAGCCCAGCACGAATTCATTGGGTATGATGAAGCCGGTATAGTCCGGTGTGATGTCGCATTCTCTGCGGGAAGGCTTATCCAGCAGGCAGCATATTTTAAGGGACGCGGGCTCTCTTGCCTCCAGTACCTTCTTAAGGTGCTTAAGGGTATGGCCGCTGTCCATTATATCCTCGATTATGAGCACGTGGCGGCCGGTTATGCTGGTATCCATATCCTTGGCTATGCGCACTATTCCGGAGGTCCTCTTTCCGTTGCCGTAGCTGGATATGGACATGAAGTCCAGCTCTGTCATACAAGTCATATGCCGCACAAGGTCGGAAAAGAAGTGGACGGCGCCCCTGAGTATGCAGACGCATATCACGTCCTTGCCCTCGTAATCCTCCGAAAGCTGAGCGCCCAGCTCGGCTATGCGCCTTTGCAGCTCCTCCTCGCTTACCAGCACCTTATCCACTACCTTATTAAGATCGGTCTTTTCTGCCATGTTGAACCCCCGGTTATTTTAAAAATTTTTTGTTCACTGCTCCGCAACGTACGTTACACGAAGCACCCGCTTCGTGTTTTCTTCCACCTTTACCTTATCGGAAATACCGTAGCCCGGTATGAACAGGGCGTCGCTTCCCGAAAAGAGTATGGGCATATTTCGTTGATCCCTCGGCACTTTTCTGTCTATGAAAAAGTCCTTGAGTTTCTTTCTGCCGCCCGAGCCTATGAGCTGAAACCTGTCCCCATCTCTCCGGGTACGCACCCTGAGGCCGGCAGGCAGCTTGTCCCTGTCAATATAGGCGACAGTATTGTTTTTTATTATACCACCTTCGACAGCTTCTGCAAAGAAAAAACCTCCGGCAAACCGGGTTTCCCCCTCAATATTGAAGGGCACGTCCACTTCATCGGCATTTTGCCGGATTCCAAAGCAGATGCTGCCATAGCTCACCCATGCGCTTATGTGAGGTATATCCGCATGGGCGCCGGTTTTTGCCGTAAGCATGTCCATTATGCGCTCTATGTGGCAGCGCTCTACATCCGCCGTGGCCCCTGCCTCAAACACCGCAATGCGTATGGCCCGGCTCTTTAGGGGCAGCGGCAGCGCGGCAAGCCTGGCCCTGTCGTAGCCTTTCTGAGTCCTTGCTTCCCTCAGCGCGTCGCGGGCCAGCCCGTCCAGATATTCCTCGTCCTGCCGCAGCAGCTCGCCCATGGAACAAAGGCCCTCCACAAAGCAGGGGTTCAGGTTATCCTGAATGTAGGGGATAAGGTCGAGGCGTATCCTGTTCCGGCTGGCGTCCCGCTCAAGGTTGGTGCTGTCGGTGCAGTATTTCAGGCCGTTATCCGCTGCGTATTCCTCTATTTCCCGCCTTCTGGCCCAGAGCAGCGGGCGTATTATATCCCCGTAGGCAGGCTCCATGCCCATGAGCCCCTTCAGGCCGCTGCCCCGTATGAGGTGCAGCATTATGCTCTCCGCCTGATCGTCCATGTGATGGGCGACGGCTATTTTATCCGCGCCAAGTTCTTTCGCGGCTCTATGGAAGAATTCATAGCGCTTCTCCCTCGCCGCCTGCTCCAGCGTCTTGCCCTCCGCCCTGGCTATACCGGGTATATCCAGTTGCTCGCAGACCAGCGGCACCCCCAGCCCTTTGCACAGCTCCTGCACAAAGCACTGATCCCTATACGCCTCCGCCCCCCTTATACCGTGGTTCAGATGGGCTGCGCAAAGCTCAAAGCCCCGCTCCGGTGCTATTTTGAGCAGCACGTGCAGCAGCGCCACCGAATCCGCACCGCCGCTCAGGCCCACCAGCACCCTCTCGTTTTTATTTATGAGGCCGTATTTGTCTATGGCGTTTTTTACTTTGCTTTCGAGTTTTTCCATATAAATAAGTATATCCCCCCTGCATCGGTTTGACAAGGCGCAGGAGGGAACATATAATTATTAAGTACCAGCAGGTACATACCCTAATAAATTCACCGTCGGGAGAGGACAAAGCATATGAAGCTCGGAGTAGTAGGACTTCCTAACGTAGGCAAAAGCACACTTTTCAATGCCATAACCCAGGCAGGGGCACAGGCCGCCAATTACCCCTTCTGCACCATAGAGCCCAACGTGGGCGTGGTAGCGGTGCCGGACAGCCGCTTGGACGTGCTTTCCGAAATGTACCACCCCGAAAAATACACCCCCACCTCAATAGAGTTCGTGGACATAGCGGGCCTTGTGCGCGGCGCATACCGGGGCGAGGGTCTTGGCAACAAGTTCCTTTCCCATATACGGGAGGTGGACGCCATAGTTCACGTAGTGCGCTGCTTTGAGGACGAGAACATAGTCCACGTGGACGGCTCGGTAGACCCCGTCCGCGATATGGAAACCATAAATATAGAGCTGATCTTCGCTGACATGGATACCATGGACAAGCGCATAGAGAAGGCCGAAAAGAACAGCAAGTCCGGCGACAAGAAGCTTCTGGCCGAGGTGGAGTTTCTCAAAAGCATAAAGGCGCATCTTGAATCCGGCAAGCCGGTGCGCAGCATGGAGCTAACGGACGACGAAAGGGAATACGTTGATGGCCTGTTCCTGCTCACCTCCAAGCCCGTCATATATGTGGCCAATATATCCGAGGACGATATCGGCCGTGACCTGCCCCAGGTAGACGCCCTGTACAGGGCGGCAGCCGCCGAACAGGCAGGCGCCCTGACCATATGCGCAAAGGTAGAAGAGGAGATCTCCGAGCTTTCCCCCGAGGAAAAGCAGGACTTCCTCAGGGAGATGGGCATAGGCGAAAGCGGCCTGGACAAGCTCATAAAGGAGTGCTATTCCCTGTTGGGCCTCATAAGCTTCCTCACCGCCGGCCCCAAGGAGGTAAGGGCATGGACGATAGTCAAAGGCACCAAGGCCCCCCAGGCGGCAGGCAAGATACATACCGACTTTGAAAAGGGCTTCATAAGGGCAGAGGTAGTGAACTTCAATACCCTTGTTGAGCACGGCACAATGGCGGCCTGCAAGGAGAAGGGCCTTATCCGCAGCGAGGGAAAGGACTACGTCATGCAGGACGGAGACATAGTGGTATTCCGTTTTAACGTGTGATAAACGCATATACAAAAAGGAACGGCGCGCCGTTCCTTTATTTTTTTGCTTTTACTTATGATACAGCTTCTTTGTCTGGTATTTGGGCTCGCAGGTCACGTTTATTCCCAGCTTGCGGAAGGTGCTGCTGTCCACGCCGGAAAGTATGACCGTTGAGTGAGCTTCACAGCCCCTGAGCTTATCCAGCTGCCGCATGGCCACCTCCGCCGTCGGGTTGGTGGCGGCGGATATGGAAAGGGCGATAAGCACCTCGTCCATGTGCAGCCGAGGATTGTGGTTGCCAAGGTGATTCACCTTCAGATCCTGTATGGGCTCTATCACTATGGGGGATATGAGGTGCATATCCTTCTGTATCCCGCCCAGGCGCTTGAGTGCGTTGAGCAGCACGGCAGCCGAAGCGCCAAGGAGCTTAGTGGTCTTGCCGGTGACTATTTCGCCATCGGGCAGCTGTATCGCCGCGGCAGGCTCCCCGGTCTGCTCCGCCCGGGCTACCGCCGCGTCTATTACGGGCCTGTCCTTTACGGTTATGCCAAGCTGGTTTATGAGCAGCTTTATCTTTTCAGCAGGCCGGCTGTCGCTCATTCCCTGACGGGCAGAGCACATGGCGGCGTAGTAGCGGCGTATTATCTCCTGACGGGAGGCCTCGCAGCATACCTCATCGTCCGTTATGCAGTTTCCCGCCATGTTCACCCCCATGTCCGTGGGAGACTTGTAGGGGGACTCGCCGTATATCTGCCTGAACATGGCGTTGAGCACCGGGAATATTTCCACGTCCCGGTTGTAGTTGACGGTGGTGACGCCGTAGTTTTCAAGATGGAAGGGGTCTATCATGTTCACATCGTTCAGATCCGCCGTGGCTGCCTCGTAGGCAACGTTCACCGGATGCTTGAGAGGCAGGTTCCATATGGGGAAGGTCTCAAACTTGGCATAGCCCGCGCGGACGCCCCTCTTGTTCTCATGATAAAGCTGGGAAAGGCAGGTAGCCATCTTGCCGCTGCCCGGGCCGGGAGCGGTCACCACTACCAGAGAGCGGGTAGTCTCTATGTACTCGTTGAGTCCGTATCCCTCGTCGCTGACTATGGTCTCTATATCGTTGGGGTAGCCGGGAATAGGATAGTGACGGTATACCTTTATGCCGAGCTGCTCCAGACGGCGCTGGAATACGCCGGCGGCGCTCTGGCCGCGGTACTGGGTGAGTACTACGCTGCCAACGTACAGGCCTATGCTTCGGAATGCGTCTATGAGCCTCAGCACATCCAGATCGTAGGTTATGCCCAGATCGCCTCTCACCTTGTTCTTCTCGATATCCGCCGCGTTTATGGCGATGACTATCTCAGCCTGGTCCTTCAGCTGGAGAAGCATGCGCACCTTGCTGTCAGGCTCAAAGCCCGGCAGCACGCGGGAAGCGTGAAAGTCGTCGAAGAGCTTTCCGCCAAACTCCAGATACAGCTTGCCGCCGAACTGGGCAAGCCTGTCCATAATATGCTCTGACTGCATGGAAAGGTATTTCTGGTTGTCAAAGCCTATCTTCATTCCCTTTTTCCCCCTTGTTTTATCAAAAAAATATATAAATATGCAGTTTTGACCTAATTTAATATTATATAACCTTGCACAACCCTTTTACAATTGCCCTTTACCATAAGATTTGAGTATATTTCCAAAAGCAGCGCGTATAACAAAAAACGCGAAAGAGCTTTCGTCTCCTTCGCGTTTGATTCTATCAGATCCAGCGTGCCTGCGAGAATGGCGTCATTACGGCGCGCACCTTGCCCTTCACCTGACAGTAGGGTATGAAGCCCACATGCCGGCTGTCGCCGCTGTGGTTGCGGTTATCGCCCACTACGAACAGGCACTTGTCCGGCACCGTTACCTCCTCCAGCGTCCCTTCTATGTAGTCGTCCCAGTAGGCGCTCTCGTCCAGCCTTTCGCCGTTCAGGTATATGGCCCCGTCGGATATGCTTATCCTGTCACCCGGGGTGGCTATAACGCGCTTGACGCACTTTTCCGTGTGGTAGGGGTAGCGGCAGATTATTATATCGTCGCGCTGCGGCGCGGAAACGGTATATGTGAGCTTTTCGGTGAACATGCCCTCTCCGTTCATGAGGGTAGGATACATGGAGTCGCCTATGCACTGCACCGGTTCGAATATAAAGGTGCGTATGCATATTGCCACAGCCATGAGCGTCAACAGGTATATTATGAAGTCGCTGTTTGCCGCACGCCTGTAAGGCTCGTCTTTTTTATGCAGCTCCTCGCGGGCGTCCCTGAATTTTCCGAGTTCTTTTTTGCTTAACATCTGCGGCCTTTGCCTTCCTTATTTTTTCTTTCCACATGGTAACACTCAAAGCCCCCCTTGTCAAATAATGCCCTTCCTTTTCCCCCATAATTCATCAATAATTCACTATTACAATGCAATGCTTCATGTGTTAAAATTGTTTTTATGAAACGATATATTAAACTTACATGCGGCATTGCCGCCTTATTTATTGTACTGACGCTGGAGGGCTGCGCCAAGCCCGCCGTATCTCCGGAACCCTCCCCCCCAGCTGCTCCCGCGCCTACCGCCGCGGTCGAGCCTATGCAGGAGCCCGAGAGCCGCTATACCATCGCATGGATGAGCGACACACAGCACTACTCCAACAGATTCCCGGATATCTTCTACGCCATGACCGCCTATCTGCGGGACGCGGAGAAGGAGCTGAACCTGAAGTACGTTGCCCATACAGGCGACCTTATAAACAACTATGGAAGCGAGCGCCAGTGGGAAAACGCCGTGCGCGCCATGGCCTCCATCGCCAATATACCCGCAGGGGTCTGCGCCGGCAACCACGACGTAAAGCACGACGACGCCCTCTACGATAATTTCAGCCGCTACTTCGGCGAAAAACAGGTAAGCTACCGGGAATGCTATGGAGGAAGCTTTCAGGATAACCGCGGCCACTATGACCTCATCGACGCAGGCAGTACCAGGTATCTCTTCATATACATGGGCTATCACGTTGAGCAGGACGGCATAGAGTGGATAAAGAGCGTGCTGGAGCAGTACCCGGACAGGGTGGCCGTGCTCTGCACCCACGCCTACTTTGACACCGACCTGACGCTGCTCGCAGACGGCAGGCTGCTCAAGGAGGAAATAGTTTCAAAGTATTCCAACGTATACATGGTGCTTTCCGGCCACCGCTACAACATAGCCTGCGTGCCGGAGGAATTCGACGACGACGGCGACGGCACACCGGACCGCAAGGCATACCAGATGATATGCAACTATCAGGCGGCAGACGACCATGGCGGCAGCGGCTATATGATGTTTTTTGACGTGGACGAGGAAAAAGGCGTGATAAACTGCTATACCTATTCGCCGGTGCTGGACGATAAAGTGCGCTTTGACGACATATCAAAGAAAAAGAGACGCTACAGTAACGCCCCTCACGACGAGCTGATGACGCTGGAGATACCCTGGGAGCTGACAAATTAAAGCGCATACGAAAGCAGGAGCGGGAAAATTCCGCTCCTGCTGTCTTTTATTGGCTTTTATCGGGCTTAGTCGCTTATGCTCCTGCACTCCAGATAGTAACGCTTTTCGTTGGCCTCGCCCATGGAGAAGGTCTTGCGGGGCAGCGCGCCGTCGAATATTACGGTGCGGAAGAACGCACTCTTGTCCATGGGGGGCAGCAGGAAGCCCATGTTGCCTTCCTTGGTACCCAGGTCCATAACCACGTCAGCGCCGTGTATGTAGTCGATGGTGGCGCCGGCAGTCTCCTTGATGAGTATGTCCAGGGCGTTCTGAAGTGTGCCTACCTCAAGCTGAGCGGCGGGGTGCTCTACATAGAAGCAGCCTACTCCCTTACCGTTCACAAAGGGGATAACGTGGCCGGCCTTGCCGTCCATGGCCTTGTGGAGCTCGTCCATGCTGTTGAAGCTCCTGACTTCGCAGCTGCCGTTCTGCTCGGTCAGCTTGTTGCTTATCCACTCAACGGCCTTATCGCCTACGTTGAATATTACCCTGTGAATGGGCTCGAATACTATGCCGTCGTCATGTACGTTTTCGAGCTCTACCAGGCAGTAGCGGGCGGGGTGCTCGTCCTTTGCGGTAAGGCCCTTCTCGGCCTTTATCCGCTCCCAGTTGGCCTTTGCAGTAGCGAAGGAATGGTTGCCGTCGCCCATGGCGAAGAGCAGGGGCGCCTGATCGGTGTTATACTTTTTGGCGTATGCGTCTTTATCGATCAGAGCGGTGAGGGCGTCGATCGCGCCCTTTATCTGGCCCTCGTCCTTTACGAGGTAGCCCTTTATGTGGCCGCCCTTCTGCATAAGGTCGAAATCATACAGCTTTTCGGTCTTGTCCAGCCCCTCGCCTATGGGTTCTATAACGGTGCGCTCGGGGTCGTCTATGAGTACCAGTATATGGGGCATCTCTAACGGAGCGTCCTTCCTTATTCGAAGACGGGGAGGTATACGCTCGACTATAGTGCCCTCGGTAGCGCGGATAAGTGTGGTTGAGCCCTTGGTATAGTCGTAGTTCTCCAGATCCAGCGCCACGATCAGTCCCTTGCGGGTCTTGCCGTCCACAGAGCGGACTACATAGGCAAAGCCCTCGCCCTTGTTTTCCAGCACGCCCTTCTCAACGTATTCCTTCATGTGGGCGTTTATAGAGGCTATGCGCTCGGCCTCGTCCGGCTTGTCCAGATACAGCTCGGGCAGCATTATGCGGAGAGTAGAAGGCGCGTCGCCAACTATCTTCTCGGTCTCGTTCCAGTAATCCGGCTGAGAGGTGAACTGGTCGCAGGCTACTACGGCCCACTTGGTCATATCCACGTCCTTGTTGGGGAGCAGCAGTTCAGGTACCCTTACGCCTATGTTATTTGCATACTTTGTCATGAAACAGCCTCCGTCAGTATTTTTTTGTTTTCAAAATAAACTACAAAGATTTTTTAAGTACATAACTATCTTTTTATATCATACATCACACCAAGCCCTCCGGTCAATCAAAAGCAGCTTATTATGTTTTGATTTTTGATTCCTCAGGCTGAATCTTTTTCGCACTTTAAATAACTAAAGCGTCATGATACCATCAGTTGACAAGAGCACACAAGCCCTAAAGGCTTGTTTTGGTACGC
>OIYV01000417.1_pt1 | contig 24894 bp, 22 predicted proteins | sample 1588251 | NCBI WGS metagenome assembly OIYV01 (sample SAMN03283282) | human gut metagenome | biome: human-associated habitat; material: feces | host: Homo sapiens | place: Peru | collected 2012
AACATAAGGGGCTGCGGCCCCTTATCAACCCTGGGGTTTTTTGACAGACTGAGAGAAGGCCGATAGGCCTTCTCTTTTTGCTGCGCCTTACGCAGGAATGAGCAACGTTTCACCTGCGATTATAAGATCCGGATTGGCAATGTTGTTTAGACGCACAAGCTCCTCCACCGTGGTGTTAAACCGCCGGGCTATGGAAGAAAGGGTATCGCCGGGCCTGATGACGTATGTCATAACGCCGCCGGAAAGGTAGGGCTTGAGCTGCGCCCAGGTGCGCCTGCCCGCTATGCCGTCAGGAGAAAGACCCTTTGCCCTCTGGAAGGCCACCAGTGCGTTGTGGGTACGCGTGCCAAATACGCCGTCTATGGCGCCGGGATCGAAGCCGGCGTTGTACAGGGCGGTTTGCAGTATTACCACCAGCATACCCCTGTCGCCGCGCCTGAGGTATACGTTGTCGTAATTGATGAAGGGGGCTATGGCCAGCCATGTATCCCTGTTGGCCACGCCGGTTTCCGGCAGCCGTGCCGAGCGCTGGAAGGCACGCAGGGCCGCCTGGGTCTTTGTGCCGAAAAGGCTGTCTATGGTACCTGGGGAGTTGCCGGAAGCCTCCAACGCCTGCTGGAGAATCCTTACCATATTGCCCCTGCTGCCCCTGCGCAGCACATCAGGGTCGCTCTCAAGGGCGAAAGGTTGTAAAAATTCCCATGTCCGCGGGCCGATTATGCCGTCCTGCCTGAGCCCAAGCACCCGCTGGAACTGTTTCACCGCGCGCTCTGTGTTGGAACCGAATATGCCGTCTGCTCTGCCCGGGGCATACCCCGCACGGATGAGGGCGGTCTGGGCGGTACGCACGTCGTTGCCGGTGTCGCCACGTTGTAATATTCTCATTTTTGCACCTCGCTGATATCGCGCGTTTTCCGCGCTTTATACTGTCAAGGTATGTGCGAGGGGCGGTAAGTGTGCTCACACCAGCTGGAACAGGTAAAATTTAAGATAATCAGTTTCGGGTACGTTCATAAGCGTAGGGTGGTCCGGAGACTGCCTCCGGGCTTCTATGAGCTTCAGGGAAACGTCTGCGTCCCGCGCTGCGGACTGCACCATCTTAATGAACAGCTCGTTATCCATAAAATGCGAGCAGGAACAGGTGGCAAGATAGCCGCCCCGGGGCAGCAGCTTCATAGCGCGGAAGTTGATCTCCTTATAGCCGCGTTCTGCTCCCTTTATGGCCTTGCGGCTCTTGGTGAATGCGGGGGGATCCAGTATGACGAAGTCATAATCCGCGTGCTTATTGCAAAGCGCGGGAAGAAGGTCGAATACATCTGCCGCGATGAAATCCATCTTGTCAATAAGGCCGTTGCGCCTTGCGTTAAGCTTTGCCATCTCTATGGCGGTATCGGATACGTCCACGGCGGTTACGCGATCAGCGCCGCCCAATGCTGCATTCAGGGCGAAGGAACCGGTGTGTGTAAAGCAGTCCAGCACCTTTTTGCCTGCGGCTATCTTGGCCACGGCCTGACGGTTGTATTTCTGATCAAGGAAAAAGCCGGTCTTTTGCCCGTTCTCCACATCTACCTCGTACTGTATGCCGTTTTCGGTTATCCCGGTGATAGGGGAGGGAGGCTGGGGCAGATAATCAGCCAAGTACCAGCCCTTGCCTCTATCCAGGCCCTCGAGCTCACGGATAGCTGCGTCGTTGCGCTCGAATATGCCGGCAACGTTTACGCCTTCCTGTGCGAGTTGCTTTACGAGCTGGCGGTATACGGTATCCTTTACCCTTTCCATACCTATGGAGAGAACCTGAGAGACGAGGATGTTTTCATAGCGGTCTACGGTAAGGCCGGGCAGCCCGTCCGCCTCGCCGAATACCAGGCGGCAGCAGTGATAGTCAGTAGGGCCCATTACGGTCCTTCTGTATGCGAGGGCGTACTGTATCCTGCGGGCAAAGAACTCATCTCCGAAGGTCTCGTTTGCGTTTGAGGAAAGGAGGCGTATACGTATTTTGCTCTTGTAGCTTATAAAGCCGGTGCCGAGATAAGATCCCTTTTCAGAAAATACGTCTACAAGAGAGCCGTTTTCGGGCTCGCCTTCAAGATTAAGCACCTCGGCGTCATATACCCATGGGTGGCCCAGACGGAGGGAGTTTTCTGCTTTTTTTGTTATGGTAGCCGCGGGGAAGTTTCTTGCCTGTTTCATAATAAACGGAAGCAATCCTTTTCTGTTTTATCTTACATATAATATCATAAAAACTGCCCGCGTACAAAGCTGTATGCGGGCTGAATGTTTTCTTAACGTGGAAAGAGGGGATTACAAGGGCAGAATGCGGCCTGCGCCATTTTCAAGGGCCCTGTCGAAAATCAGTTTGGCTACCGCCATATCGAATACGGATATGCCGATGTTAGAGCAGACAATAATCTCGTCCTTGCTGGTCCGGCCCTCTTTAAGTCCTGCGATTATCTCGCCGGTCTCGCATACGATGTGAGGCAGTCCCTCGGGGAAATAGCCCATGGAGGCAAAGAGCTCATGCTCGTCTATGCTGTCCACGATATACTTGTGGGCGTCCCGCTGTATGCTCGCTTCCCAGAAGCTGTTCAGATCCATTGGGAATATGGTCTGACCCGGGCGTATCCAGTCCTTTCTTACGATGTTGTAGGTCTCACGGGTGATCTTTGTTGCGGAACACAGGGCTTCGCAATTGTCCACTACCTCCTTGGGATCCGCAGCCTTAATGAGCTGGATATAGGAGGGGACTTCGGCGCCGACATTCTCTATGAGCTTATCCATCATGGGGGCGTAAGAGTCGTAGATGTATATCTTCTTAAGCTTCTTCAGGGTCTTTACTATGAAGCGGACGTGGCCCTGACCCTGTACGCCGCAGCCGAACATGCCGAAGGATTCCGCATCGGGGCAGAGGGCTTCCGCGGCGACTGCGGTAACGGCAGGAGTACGCATTGCGGTGACCCATGCGCCGTCCATTATGGCCATGGGGTATCCGGTGATGAGCTCGTTGAGCACCAGAACGGAAGAAGTCTGAGGGAGGCCCCAGTCTTTGGGATTGCGGGGGTAGCACTCTATCCACTTGCACCCCATCGCCATCTGGCCGGGGACATAGGCGGGCATAGCGTGGTAGAATACGTCGTCGTGAGGGTGTACACCTATCTTGGCGGGCATTTCGTATTCTTTTTTGCCGTGTGCGATAAATGTCTTGCGTACGGCTGCTATTGTGTCCTCCACAGTGGGGCCGTTCTCCATGCACTCGGCCTTGGTCAGGTACAGCGCTTCGCTGCCGATCTTCACATGCTGTTCGATCCTCTTCTTTTCTGCGAGCAGTTCCGGGGTGTAAGCCATTTTGTTTTTCCTCCTGTATTAATATGTGAGAGATTTTATAATGATCCTGTTAAAACTCTCACAAAAATAATCGCGATTAGTTATTGGCCGAAATAAAGCCGGTTAAGCCCGGCGCTATTTTGGATAGATTTGGCTATTTCAGCCGGAAATAATCCATGATCTTGACAAGAGCAGCCATGAAATCGTCATGGTAACTCTTTGAAAGCTTCTCCGAAGGTTCCTTCTGCAATAGCTCCTTGAGGTATCCGAGAAAAAGGTGTATGGAGAAGCTGTTGAGAAACTTTGCGTCTTCCTCCGTGAACCATCCCTCGTCCACGCAGCGGGATATCATGAGATAGTCCCTGTTGTTGAAGCTGCCTTCGCTGAATATGTTGGCGATGGAGGGGGAGAGACCGGAAAGATCCTCGGGGAACATGGCGTAATAGTTCTTGATAATATCGTTCAGCATGCGGCTGTGGCGGCCGAAAAACAGGTTATCGAAGATTGGGCCGTTTGCGAAAGCGTGGCGGGAGAAGCAATCCCATACCGCTACGTGGGTCTGGTATGTAGTCTCGGATTTGGCGTAACACACCGCAACGTCGCCCAGATACGCGGTAAGGTAGCGCAGTGAGGCGTACGTCACCAGCTCGTCAAGATCCTTGAAGTATCGGTAGATGTTGGCGCTGTTGCAGTGCATATCCCGCGCAAGGCGGCGAATGCTCAAGGCTTCACGGCCTTCGGTCGATATTATACGGTAGGTCTCCTCAATGAAACGCCTTTGGGTAAGATCCTCTCGCATGAGGGCCCCTCCTTGATTTAGATTATAATCGCGATTATTTACTGAGTCAATATGTTATGTAATTAACACTATAATACTTTATTATGGCGGAAATAGCAATAACGCAAAGGGATAATAACAATTTTTGCTTGTAATGTTCCGCGCAATGTGTTAAAGTGTCTCTATTAGAAAAACAAGTGTATTTAAAATAAGCACAAAAAGAGGAGAGTGTTTTTATGAAAGTGGCGTTATTGGGCTATGGGAACGTGGGCGGCGGTGCTTACGACATAATATGCGAAATGAAGGGTGGCCTGGCTGTAAAGCACATTCTTGCCCGCAGCATAAGGCCCGGCATGGAAGCCGTCATGACCACCGACTTTAAGGATATATTAAACGACGAAGAGATTGACATAGTGGCTGAAACAATAGGCGGACTGCATCCGGCCTATGAATATGTGACGGAAGCTTTGAAGGCTAAAAAGCACGTAGTCAGCGCCAACAAGCAGCTCATATGCCACTACTATAGCGAGCTTATGGCGTTGGCCGGGGAAAACGGCGTGCAGCTTCGGTTCACCTCCTCGCCAGGGGGCGGGGAAATACCCCACCGGCAGCTCGCTGGTGCAGGATATGCTGGACATAAAGTGCAACGCAATAGGCCCGAGCGCGCCGAAGAAAGCCATACGTGCGGATAATTCGCTGGAAAGACACAGCTACTATCTCCGTACCTCGGCCATCACTGCGGAACTGCGGCAGCTCGGACAGATGGTAAACGGCGAGTACATCATAACCGAGCCCCTGACTGTTTCCGAGATGCACGCGATGGCGAAGAGGCTTCAGAAGAGCGACCCGGATATGTTTTTCGCAGGCATCGAATAACGAATGAAAATTCACAGGAGAATTGTATGATAAAGGTTTGCAAATTCGGCGGCTCATCGCTGGCCTCCGGAGAACAGTTTAAGAAGGTCAAAGATATAGTTAAAGGCGACGAAACGCGCTGCGTGGTAGTGGTATCCGCCCCCGGAAGGCGGTTCGAAGGGGACAGCAAGATAACTGATCTTTTGTATCTTTGCCATGCCCACCTGAAGTACGGCGTGAGCTACGAGAGCATATTTGAGCTCATAGAGCAGAGGTACTGTGAGATAAGGTCATACTGCGGCTTGTCCTGTGACCTGGATTCGGAGTTTGAACTGATACGTTCCAAAATGTGTAAGCGCATGAACGTGGACTACCTCGCTTCCCGGGGCGAATACCTGAACGCCAAGCTCATGGCCGAGTATCTGGGATTTGAGTTTGCGGACGCAAAGGATTGGCTGTTCTTCGGTTACGATGGCAAGGTGGACTTCCAGAAAACCAACGATGCACTGAGAAAGATAATTTCCGAAACCCCCAAAGTGGTTATCCCCGGCTTTTACGGAGCCATGCCTGACGGCAGTATACGAACCTTCTCCCGGGGCGGCTCGGACATTACGGGCGCCATAGCGGCGGCTGCCATAGGGGCGGGAGCATACGAAAACTGGACGGACGTTTCCGGAATACTCATGGCGGACCCGAGAATAGTCAGCAATCCCAAGAGCATAGAGAAGATAACCTACGCAGAGCTTCGGGAAATGTCATACATGGGCGCCGAGGTGCTGCACGAGGAGGCGGTTTTCCCGGTGCGCAAGGTGGATATACCGCTCTACATCAAGAACACCAACGACCCGGAGGCTGCCGGTACTCTCATTCGCGAGAGCTTTCCAAACGACCTTGAGGATGACGATAGCAGCACAAGATTTATAACCGGCATATCCGGCCGCAAACACTTCACCATAATCACGCTGCATAAAGTGGGCATGTCAGGCGAGGTAGGGCTGATACGCAAGGCTCTGGAAGCAGTTGAACGGTTCGGCGTGCCAATAGAGCATGTGCCCTCAGGAGTTGACAGCTTTTCGCTGGTAATTGCTTCGGATGCGCTGGAAAACTGCCTGCATGACATGATAAGCGAACTGCAAACGGTCTGTCGGCCGGACACTGTAAAGGTGACGGAGGACATAAGCCTTATAGCCGTAGTTGGACGCAAGATGGCCTTCAAGCCCGGCGTATCAGGGCGGCTGTTCGCCACACTGGGCAGCAACAATATAAATATAAGGCTTATAGAGCAAAGCGCGGACGAGATAATCATAGTGGTCGGCGTAAAGGACGAGGACTTTGAGAAGACGATCAAGGTGCTGTATTACAGCTTCACCTAAGGATAATTTTTTGAATGTTGATACTTACAGGAGGAATGGCGCATGAGGAAGTATAAAGTAGCTGTGCTGGGCGCAACCGGCGCCGTGGGCCAGCAGATGACAAAGGTGCTGGGGGAGAGAAAATTCCCCATAGATGAGCTGAGGATGTTGGCAAGCGAGAGAAGCGCGGGCAGCATTATGGATACGCCATTTGGCAAAATCAAGGTAGAAGAGGCATGCGACTCGGCTTTTAAAGGTATGGATATCGTGCTGGGAGCCGCGGAAAACGACATAGCAAAAAAAGCTGCCCCTGCAATAAGGGCCGCAGGCGCTGTGTTTGTGGATAACTCCAGCGCATTCCGCATGGATCCGGACGTGCCGCTTGTAGTGCCGGAGATAAACCCTGAGGACGCGCTGAAGCATCATGGCCTCATAAGCAATCCAAACTGCTCTACCATAATAACCATGGTGGCGGTGAACGCCATAAACAAGCTTTCGCCCATAAAGTGTATGATAGCCTCAACATATCAGGCAGTGAGCGGAGCGGGAGCCGGCGGCCCCATAGAATTGGACGCGCAGGTAAATGCGCTGCTGAAAGGCGAGCCGGTTAGCAAGAATGTATTCAGGTATCAGATAGCCTACAATCTCATACCTGAAATAGGCGGGGCAAATGAGGAAGGCTACACCTCTGAGGAGATGAAGATGCAGAACGAGGGCAGGAAGATAATGCATCTGCCGGAGCTTGCGGTCACCTGCACCTGCGTGCGCGTACCTGTGGTGCGGTCCCACTCCATATCCGCAAGCATAGTTACGGAGCGGGAGCTTTCGGTGGAGGAGGTACGTGCCGCCATAGCCGCCGCCCCCGGATGCAGGCTGGTGGACGACATGGAGAAGCACCTATACCCGATGCCTCTCGACACCAGCGATCAGGACACGGTTTTTGTTGGGCGCATACGAAAGGATCTGGCGCTGAAAAACGGCATAGCCCTATGGTGCTGCGGCGATCAGGTGCGCAAGGGCGCGGCGACAAACGCTGTACAGATAGCCGAACTGCTCATATAAATTTCGCCCAAGTGACTTTGTCACTTGGGCGATTCTCATATTGTACGGGTTTTAGTCACGGGCTCTGGTCTTTACTTCTTCCAGTATCTTTTCCTTGAAGGCGTCGAGAGTCATTGCGCCCAGGTCGCCGCCCTTGCGGGAGCGGACGGATACAACGCCGTTTTCAACGTCGCGGTCGCCTACGACCAGCATATAGGGGATACGCTGGAGCTGTGCTTCGCGTATCTTATAGCCCAGCTTTTCGTTGCGGTGATCAACCTCTACACGCAGACCAAGCTCGTCAAGCTCGGAAGCGATATTGTCGCATACCTGGGCGGTACGGTCGGTAAGGGGCAGCACCTTCACCTGTACGGGAGCCAGCCAGGTGGGGAACGCGCCTGCGAAGTGCTCGGTGATAACGCCTATGAAGCGCTCGATGGAGCCCAATACGACGCGGTGTATCATTACGGGGCGGTGCTTTTGGCCGTCCTCGCCTACGTATTCAAGATCGAATCTTTCGGGCATCTGCATATCCAGCTGGATAGTGCCGCACTGCCAGGTACGGCCCAGGGAGTCGGAAAGATGGAAGTCAAGCTTGGGGCCGTAGAAGGCGCCGTCGCCCTCGTTTATGACGTAGCTCTTGCCCATATGCTCTATAGCCTTCTTGAGGGTATCGGTGGCAAAATCCCAGGTCTCCTTCTCGCCGATATGATCCTCTGGCATGGTGGAAACCTCGATCTGATAGGTCAGGCCGAAGGTGGAGTAAACTTCGTCAAACAGACGAACGACGTTCTGTATCTCATGCTCCATCTGGTCCCAGGTCATGAAGATGTGGGCATCGTCCTGGGTGAAGCAGCGGACGCGGAACAGGCCGTGGAGCGCACCGGAAAGCTCATGGCGGTGTACGAGGCCGAGCTCAGCCATGCGCAGGGGCAGCTCGCGGTAGGAATGGGGCTCAAGCTTGTAGACCAGCATGCCGCCGGGGCAGTTCATGGGCTTTATCGCGTAATCCTCGCCGTCTATTACGGTGGTGTACATGTTGTCCTTGTAGTGATCCCAGTGGCCGCTCCTGTGCCACAGCTCCTGATTGAGAATTATAGGAGTGGAGATTTCCACATAGCCGTATCGCTTATGCACCTCGCGCCAGTATTCGAGCAGGGTGTTGCGCAGCACCATGCCCTTGGGGAGAAAGAAGGGGAAGCCGGGGCCCTCCTCCATGAGGGCGAACAGGCCGAGCTCCTTGCCCAGCTTGCGGTGGTCGCGCTTCTTGGCCTCCTCGATGCGGGTGATGTACTCATCAAGGTCGGCCTTCTTTTCAAAAGCGGTGCCATATATGCGCTGAAGCATCTTGTTCTTTTCGCTGCCGCGCCAGTATGCGCCTGCAACGCTCATGAGCTTTACGAATTTTACCTTGCCGGTGTTTTCAACGTGGGGGCCGGCGCACAGGTCGGTAAAGTCTCCCTGACGGTAGAAGCTTATTATGGCGTCCTCGGGCAGATCCTGAATAAGCTCTACCTTATAGGGCTCGCCTTTTTCTTCGAAGTACTTTATAGCGTCGGCTCGGGGCATCTCAAAGCGTTCAAGGGGCAGCGCCTCGGCGATTATCTTTTCCATCTCCTTCTGGATCTGTTCGAGATCTTCAGGAGTGAAGGGCTCCGCGTCAAAGTCATAGTAGAAACCGGTGTCAATGGCGGGGCCGATGGCCAGCTTTGCCTCGGGATGTACCCGCTTTACGGCCTGGGCAAGTATATGGGCGGCTGTATGGCGCATGGTCCAGCGGCCGTCTTCATCTTCCCAGGTGAGGAGCTTAATGCTGTGGTCGCCTGCGATGGGGCGGAAGGCGTCCGCCCTGCTGCCGTCTATCTCGGCGGCAAGTGTGGCTTTCCTGAGGCGGGGGCTGATGGACTCAGCTATCTGAAGGGCGGTCATGCCGTCTTCGTATTGCTTTACGGAGCCATCGGGAAAAGTGATATTCATGGTGTTCCTCCTTATATGATGTAAATCAAGCTTTGCGGATAATATAAAAATGCCCGCCCCAAGCTCGAAGCAAGGGACGGACAAATTCAAACATATCGGTTATCCGCGGTTCCACCCTAATTGGCATAAAACCCACTTTATAGGGGCTGTATCGCGCCCAAAGCGAACCGCAGTAGCGGGGCGGTATTCCCAAACGCAGTACCATAAAAGGGCTTTCAGCCAGCGACCCTCTCTCTCTTGATGGCGCCTTTGCGTTGGTACTTAACCCGTATCGACCCACGATAAAATATAAAATATGAATTGATTATATGCCCGTCCGGTACCTTTGTCAAGGGCGGCTATGGGAAAAATTACTGGCAGGTCAAAGCCCAGATTATACACATAATATGCTCGTGCGCCGAAAAAAGCGCGGCTGATATGAGCGGGAACCCATAGGGAAAGCCCGGCATATGATGCAGGTATAGCGGGATAAGGAGAGTAAGGTGCTATGGCGGTGTGCTCGGTGGGCACTACGAAATACGAGGCGGATATAGGCAGGCTCATGGAGCGGCGGCTCGACAGGCTGGGCGGCGGTATCTCACCCGAGTGCGGGCGTGGCTTTGCAGAGGCTTCAATAGAGGGCGGGGCACAGCTTGCGCAGTGGTGCGAGGCTGTAGCCGAGCTGCTGCTCATGGATCTTGCCCAGTTTGAGATAGCCTATATGGTAAACGGGCTGCCCCTTACGCTGGAGGAAAAAAAGGCTGTGCTGCCCGAGGCCATATGCATGGCAAAGCGGGCCTCAGGCCTGGAAAAATTGCAGGGCGAGCTGATGGATTACTTTGAGGGCAACAGCTATCTTTCTCTCGAAGGGTATATACGCTTCCGAATGCAGGACTACCGCAGACAGTGGGAGAGATGCGTATACGCCGCAGCTGACGAGATGCTGCTCAACGACGAGTATACCGAGCTGCTCAAAGTGCTGTCCGCGTTCGTAAAGCTGCGATCATCGGGGGCGGGCGAGGTGTATGTGATACTCAATCCCGACGGCAGCTGTACCTTCACAGATGACAACGACGTGAGGATAGATTACGAACAGTGCAGCGAGGAGGGAATAATGAGCGTACTGGTAGGCCTTTCTCCCGATCGTATTACGGTATACGACCTTTCCGGGGGCAGGAGCGCGGAGCTTTACGATAACCTCATTCGCGTTTTTGACGACAGGGTAAGGTTTTTCAGATAGACCCAGGGTTATATAAATGATATAATCATCATGGGGGGAAGCTTCCATGAATGATATCATAGCGGAAAAATTAAAACTGCTGCCTGACGAACCGGGCGTATACAAGATGTACGACGGCAGCGGCGAGATAATATACGTCGGCAAGGCCGTGAACCTGAAGAACAGGGTGCGGCAGTATTTTCAGCATACCCCGAAGCCTCCCAAGGTGGAGGCCATGGTTTCCCATATCGAGGATTTTCAGTATATCATAACATCGAACGAGACAGAGGCGCTGACGCTGGAGAGCAATCTCATAAAGGCGCTCATGCCGCGTTATAACATTCTTTTAAAGGACGACAAGCATTTTCCGTATGTAAGGCTGGATACAAAGCAGGATTTCCCACGGTTTGAAGTCGTGCGCAGGGTTAAAAAGGACGGAGCGAAGTACTTCGGCCCTTATCTTTCGAGCCTGAGCCTGAAGGATGCGCTTACGGCCATACGGGATATATTCCCGGTCAGGCACTGCAAAAAGGATATCCACAAGGCCATCGCCCGCAATGAGCGGCCCTGCCTCATGTACCACCTGGGCAAGTGCTGCGCCCCGTGCAGCGGCAAGGTCAGCCGGGAGGAATATCACAGGCTACTGGAAAGCGTAAGCAGGTTCCTTGAGGGGCATACCGGCCCCATAATCGAGCTGCTTACTGAACAGATGCAATCTGCCTCGGAAAATATGGAATACGAGAAGGCAGCCCAGCTTCGGGACAGGATAAAGGCCATAAAGAGCCTTGCGGAAAAGCAGCAGGCCATATCCGTTACCGGCAGCGAGCGGGACATATTCGCATTCGTGAAGGATCAGGAGGATTCGGTGGTATTCGCCCTGTTTGAGCGGGGCGGCAAGATAATCTGGGCCGAGAGCATGAGCATAGCCTGCGGCGGAGAGACCACGGGCGAGATAATGGCCTCCTTCCTCAAGCAGCACTACGCCGATGGCGCGCCTGTGCCAAAGGAGATAGTGGTGAGGGACATGCCGGAGGAGAAGGAGGTACTGTCCGAATGGCTAAGCGGGAGCCGTGGCAGCAAGGTGGAGATAACCTGTCCTCAGCGGGGCGAAAAGAAAAAGCTTGCCGAAATGGCCTATCGGAACGGCGTTGAAGCCATACAAAAGGCGCGGGAGCTGGAGCACAGGAGCTGGGAGCGAGGCGAGGGCGCAATGCTGCGGCTATGCGAGATAATAGGCCTGGACGAGATTCCCGAGCGCATGGAGTGCTACGACAACTCACACATACGCGGAAGGGATACCGTATCCGGCATGGTGGTGTTCATAAACGGCAAAAGTGCGCCAAAGGAATATCGCCGCTTCCGAATAAAGGAGGAGGTCAACGGCGACGATTACATGGCGATGCGGGAGGTGCTTACGCGGCGCTTCCAGAGGGCGAAGGACGGGGACGAGAAATTCACGCGCCTGCCCGATCTTCTGGTAGTGGACGGCGGCAGGGGGCAGCTCAACGTGGCGCTTGAGGTGCTGGAGGAATTTGGCCTTTCACATATCCCCGCCATAGGCCTTGCGGAGCAGAACGAGGATATAATACTGCCGGATAAGGAGGAGCCCATACGCCTTTCGCGCAGGGATCCGGCGCTGCACATACTGGAACGCATAAGGGACGAGGCTCACAGGTTCGCTATAACCTACCATAGGAGCCTCAGGGCGAAAAACGCCCTGATGTCGGAGCTGGACGGCATAGACGGCATAGGCCCAAAGCGTAAGCGGGCCCTTTTCGACGCCTTCATAACGTCAGAAAATATAAGGAACGCATCGATTGAGGAGCTTTGCGGCGCAAAGGGAATGAGCAAGCCCGCGGCGGAAAAGGTATTCGCGCATTTTCACCCGGAGGAACGGCAAGAAGAAGGAAAGGACGATCAAAAGACATGTACAGGCTTATAGCGCTGGATATAGACGATACCATAACCCTCAACCCGAGGGTAGTTCCAAATGAGATAATCGAGGCCGTAAGAAAGGCAAAGGAGCACGGCATACACGTGACCGTGGCCACTGGCCGCGGCTGGCTGGGCTCGAAGCTTATAATAGATCAGCTTGACATAACCGATCCCACCATAAACTACGGCGGCGCAATGGTGACCGATCCCGGGACGGGCAGGGCATTACACGCCCATGAAATACCGCCGGAGCTCGTTACGGAGGTTCTCGGGGAGGCGAAGACACTGGGTATACACGCCCATATCTATCAGGGTGACAAGGTGATAGCCGAAGAACCCAATCCCTATGTGGAGGGCTACGCCGAAAAGCTGGATCTGCCCTGCGAATACGATCCGGATATAATGAAAAAGACCTGGTACAACGTGCCGAAGGTCCTCATGATGACTACCGACGAGAAGGCGCAGAGGCTTATACCGGAGTTTCAGAAAAAATACGCGGGAAAGCTGAAGGTGTCCGGCTCCAGCAAGGGCTTTATAGAGTTCAACAACCCCGATGCCCACAAGGGCGCGGGCCTTGAATGGGTGGCGGGATACCTTGGCATAGCCCAAAAGGACACCGTAGCGGTGGGCGATAATTCGCTCGATCTGGAGATGATACGCTGGGCGGGCCTTGGCTGCGCAGTGGATAACGGAAAACCGGAGGTAAAGGAAGCTGCGGATCTTGTGATACCCTCGTGCGCGGACTTCGGGGTGGCACGGCTCATCGAATGCATAATAAACGGCAAGGTATAGCTTTACGGAGGACAGTATGGCGGTAGAGGTAAGCGTAAGGGAAATATGCGGCGAGCTTGAGATAACTGCCCTTGAGCCGGGCAGCGGGAGCATAAGCTTCCAGACTCCAGAGATAAGCCGGCCCGGCTTGCAGTTTACGGGCTTTTATGAAAAATTTTCTCCAAAGCGGGTGCAGCTTATAGGCAACGCGGAGATGTACTATCTTTACAGCCTGACGCCCGAACAGCTTGAGGACAGAATGGAGCGGTTCATGGGGCTTCATGTTCCATGCATAGTTTGCGCCCGCGGCAACAAGCCCCCGGAGATACTGCTTGAAAAGGCGAGGCACTACGGCGTGCCGGTATTCATTACCAACCGTACCACCGACAGGGTGGGCCACGAGATATCCAGCTTCATACAGAAGAAGCTGGCACGGCGCATACTGCTCCATGGAGAACTCATGGATATATACGGAACCGGTGTTCTGATAAGGGGTGAAAGCGGCCTGGGCAAGAGCGAGACGGCGCTGGATCTCATACAGAGCGGGCACAGGCTGGTAGCGGACGATGTAGTGGAGGTATCCCGCCTTGAAGAGCGGCTGGTGGGCCGCGCTCCCAACGCCACAAAGCACATAATGGATGTCCGTGGCATTGGCATAATAGACGTGCGCTATCTTTACGGCATGAGCGCAATACTGCCCGAGAAGGATATAAACTTAGTCATAGATCTGAAGAAGCTCGAGGAGTATCTGGATACGGAAGAAAAGGCTGTCGACGCAATGGATATACTTGGTCTGCCGGTTCCGCTTACGCCGCTGCCCATAAGCCCGGGACGTAACGTTGCGGTGCTTGTGGAGGTGGCTGTGCGCAATTTCAGACTGAAGCACATGGGCTTTGACTCTGAGCGAGAATTTGAACTGAAACTGAAATAGCTTTGGAAGGAGAAATATATGTATCAGGTGGGCGTGGATATAGGCGGCACAAACATCGCCATGGGACTTGTGGACGATGCGCTGGAGGTAGTGCAGCGGGAAAGCATGTCCTTTGAAATAAAGGGCGGCGGAGAGCGCACGGCAGAGATAATACACGAAGGTACGCTTGCAATGCTCAAAAGGCAGGGCGCCGGGTTATATGATCTGGATAGCGTGGGCGTAGTTGTTCCTGGCAGCATAGATCCTACGGGCAGCGTCGTCATAAACGCATATAACCTGAATTTTCACAACGAGCCATTGAAGGCCAAGATACAGAAGCAATTCGGCGATATCCCGGTATTCCTCGCGAACGACGCTGACGGCGCGGCGCTTGCGGAGCTTCACAAGGGAGCCTTCGTGGGCTGCCGGACCGCCGTGCTGTTTACTCTGGGTACTGGAGTGGGTGGCGGCCTTATACTGGGCGGCAGGATGTTTCACGGCGGCCTTGGCAACGGCTGCGAGTTGGGCCATGCGCTGCTGGTAAGCGGCGGAGAACAGTGTACCTGCGGAAATAAGGGCTGTATAGAGGCATACTGCTCCGCCACTGCGATAATACGGGACGCCGTAAGGGCCATGGAAAAGCACCCCGACAGTCTGCTCTTTGAGCGCACGATGGGCAGGCCTGAAAGCATGAACGCCAAGATCGCTATCGACTGCGCCAGGGAGGGGGACAGGGCCGCTTTGGAGGTATTCCATAATTATGTGGATCACCTGGGCTCTGCGGTGGCTTCAATGATAAACCTGCTGGACTGTGAGCGGGTGGCAATAGGCGGCGGGGTTTCCGCCGCAGGGGAATTTCTCTTTGAACCTCTCAGAAAAAACGTACACGCGAAGAGCTTCTTTGAAAGCCACGGCAGTGTAGTTCCGGCCGTGATGGGCAACGACGCGGGCATAATAGGCGCCGCGATGCTCAGGCGCAACGAGGAATAATTAAAAAAATATAAAAGGCGGTGAGATTATGATACCGACCCTCTCGATTGTTTTTATGGCGATATCAGCCCTTGTGAGCATAGGACTGCCTATAGCGCTTGGCATAATATGGCATAAGCGCACCGGCGCGAAGGCTTCATCGCTGTTCATCGGCGCAGCTGCGTTTGTGGTGTTTGCCATGATATTGGAAAACATATGCCACAGGCTCGTGCTGTACGGCAGCGGCTCCTGCGCCGCCTTCATGCAGTCCAACCTGTGGGCGTATGGGCTGTACGGCGCTCTGGCGGCGGGTGTGTTTGAGGAGACGGGACGGTTATGTGCCTTTAAGCTGTTTTTTAAGAAGAAGGACGACAGATGTGAGGGCGTTATGTACGGTATAGGGCATGGCGGCGTGGAAGCGGTGCTGGTATCCGGCCTTACCATGATAAGCTACATTGCAATCTCTGCGATAATCAACCTTTCAGGCGGCATGGCGGGCCTTACCGTTCTCGGCATCGGCGAGGATACGGCCTCCGTGCTGATGACCGCGTTTACCGGGACGAATCCGTTTATGTACCTCGTGAGCGGTATTGAGCGCATCATGGCGATAGCCTTCCATATTTCGATGTCGGTGGTGGTGTTCGCCGCGGTAAAGCAGAAGGGCAGGGGCTGGTATTATCCTCTTGCCATAGGGCTGCACGCGCTTCTCGACCTTGGGGCTATAGCCTATCAGACAGGCATCATAAAGAGCATTATCGCCGTAGAGGGCTATGTGCTGGTATTTACGGCGCTGTGCGCGCTGCTCGCGGCCAGGGTATACAGGGGGATGGCGGAGCAACGGCAGGAAACAAATCAAAATTATACTGTTGACAAGGAATAACGCGCAGTATATAATACAACAAAATTAAACAGCGACTGGATAGAGGCGCAGCCGACAATATTAACCCTCAACAGCCACGCAGGGCGTTGACGGGGGGCTAAAGGGAAGGCTGCCGAAGGACGAAGGGCTATGCGGGCTCTGCGTACCTGGGCAGCGGGATAATATCCCGCTGACTGTCACAGCTACATCTGTGGAGTGCTATCATTCAAAAAGCCAAGAACGTTTTTATTTATGTTTATTGCGGCGGTCGGAGTGATGCTCCTGCCGCCGTTTAATTTAAAATTTTTAAGTTTTTCGGAGGAAAGAAAAATGCGCAGATTTCTGAGTTTGGCACTTGTATTGGTACTTTGTTTGTCCATGGCAGCTTGCGGCAAGAAGACTGAGGACAGCCTTTCGGACGGCGTGCTGACCGTCGCCATGGAGTGCGCCTACGCACCCTATAACTGGACACAGCCTACAGACGCCAACGGAGCCGTAAAGATAAAGGACAGCAACGACTACGCCTACGGCTACGACGTTATGATGGCAAAGAAGATAGCGGCAGCTCTTAATGCAGAGCTTGAGATAGTAAAGCTGGACTGGGATTCACTCGTTCCGGCGGTACAGAGCGGAGTTGTTGACTGCGTAATAGCCGGTCAGTCCATAACCTCTGAGCGTAAGCAGATGGTGGACTTTTCCGAGCCCTACTACTACGCTTCCATAGTGACCCTCACCTCCGCCGACGGTAAGTATGCTAACGCCGCATCTGTTGCCGATCTCGCCGGCGCTACCTGCACCAGCCAGATAAATACCGTTTGGTACGATACCTGCCTGCCCCAGATAGCAGATGCCAACATACTTCCCGCGCAGGAGAGCGCGCCTGCAATGCTGGTTGCCCTCAACAGCGGCCGCTGCGATCTGGTAGTCACAGATATGCCTACCGCCATGGCTGCCTGCGTAGCTTATCCTAACTTCAAGCTCCTTGACTTTTCCGGCACTGACGGTGACTTTGAGGTATCCGAGGAAGAGATAAACATCGGCATCTCCATGCGGAAGGGCAACGCTGCGCTGTGCGAGGCCATAAACGGCGTGCTGGCAACCATGACGGTGGACGACTATACCGCAATGATGAACGACGCCATAACAGTACAGCCTCTGAGCGAATAATATGTTGACCTTTGACGGGGAGAATAATAATGAACAGCTTACCTGATGATTTCTGGGGAAGGGTAGTATACCTTCTCCAGCAATATGGCTCGAGCTTTTTAAGGGGCGCAGGCACCACCATGCTCATAGCAGTGATATCCACGGCTGTGGGCTGCCTCATAGGCTTTGGCGTGGGGATAGTGCAGACTACGCCTACCGACAAAGCGCACCCTGTGAAGTACTTCCTTATGAAAGTCGTCCGCTTCCTGCTGGATGCTTATGTGGAGATATTCCGCGGCACACCCATGATGGTGCAGGCCATGTTCATATATTACGGCCTTGCCCAGCTCCTCAATATACACCTCGGCACAATGGAGGCGGCGCTGTTCATAGTTTCCATCAACACGGGCGCGTATATGGCGGAAACAGTACGCGGCGGCATACTCTCCATAGATCCGGGACAGACTGAGGGAGCCAAGGCTATAGGCATGACACACGTTCAGACCATGAACGCCGTGATATTGCCACAGGCGCTTCGGAACATTATGCCCCAAATAGGCAACAACCTGATAATCAACATCAAGGATACCTGTGTGCTGAGCGTAATAGGCACAGTGGAGCTGTTCTTCGCCACAAAGAGCGTGGCGGGCGCCATGTATACCTACTTCGAGGCCTTCACCATAACTATGGTGATATACTTCGTGCTTACCTTCTCCTGTTCACGGCTCCTTCGCCTATGTGAGAGCAAGATGGACGGTCCGGACAGCTACGAGCTTTACGACCTTGCGACGACGGATACTTTGGCTCACACCACCGGCCTTTACAGCTATCCTAAAAAGCCTCGGGAAAATACCCAGAACAACGACATAAGGGACGGGGGCAGGTAACAATATGAGTGAAACTATTCTTACGATAAGCCACCTCCGCAAGGACTTTGGCAGCAACCAGGTATTGAAGGATGTGGACTTTCAGGTGGAAAAGGGAGACGTCACCTGCATAATAGGCGCGTCAGGCTCCGGCAAGAGCACCCTGCTCCGCTGCATAAACCTGCTGGAAACCCCTACCTCGGGGGAGATACTCTTCCACGGGCAGAGCATACTGACGGGCAAAGTCGATCGGTGCGCCTACAGGGCAAAGGTAGGCATGGTGTTCCAGTCCTTCAACCTCTTCAATAATATGACAGTGCTGGAAAACTGTATGGTAGGCCAGACGATGGTGTTGAAGAAGGGCAAGGAAGAGGCGCGTCAGGCGGCGATGCTGTACCTTGAGCGGGTAGGCATGGCCCCATATATAAACGCCAAGCCCCGGCAAATTTCGGGCGGTCAGAAGCAGCGCGTAGCGATAGCCCGGGCATTGGCCATGGATCCCGAGATACTGCTCTTTGACGAGCCTACATCGGCCCTTGACCCGGAGATGGTGGGAGAGGTATTATCGGTTATGACGGATCTGGCCAAGACCGGCCTTACCATGCTGGTAGTCACCCACGAGATGGCATTTGCAAGGGCGGTATCCAGCAAGGTCGTATTCATGAACGACGGTGTGATACTGGAGCAGGGAGATCCTGAAAGCATATTTACAAACCCGAAGGAGCAGCGGACAAAGGAGTTCCTTTCCCGCTACATAAACGGTTAGCATGAATTACAAGGAGCACCTGATAGCCTGCGGCAAGCGGATGCTGCATTCCGGCCTCACGGTGGAAACATGGGGCAACATAAGCGTTCGCGACCCGGAAACCGGCCTTATATACCTGACTCCGTCGGGTATGCCGTATGACAGCATAACCGGGGAAGATATCGTGGTCATGCGGCCTGACGGCGCTATTGCCGAGGGCTTCCGCAAGCCTACGGTGGAGTGGGCCATGCATCTTGGCATAATGAACGCCCGCAGGGACGTGAACGCCATAATACATACCCACCCAATATACTCTCAGGTGTTCGCAGTGCTGCATGAGGATATTCCGCCGGTCATAGACGAGGCGGCCCAGGCTATGGGAGGAGACGTAAAGACAGCAGAGTATGCCCTTCCCGGCACTAAGGAGTTGGCACAGAACGCACTTGCGGCCCTTGGAAACGGCGCAGCCTGCCTGCTTGCCAACCATGGCGCGGTATGTGTGGGCAAGGACGCTAACGCCGCCTTCAAGGTGTGCAATGTGCTGGAAATGACGGCCCACATATACTATATGGCTCGCAGCATAGGCGAGCCTGAGCTTATATCCCGTGAGGACGTAGAGTATATGAGGGACTTTGCTGCGAACCGTTACGGGCAGGATAAAAATTAAGTGAATACCCCACAATTTCACCGCAACGGAGCAAAAAACCGCTGCGGCGTTATTTTTGGGCGTTTTACTGAATGCGGCGGGCTTTGAACGTACCGGAGGGCAAGCCAAACGGCTACGGCAACGATGTAATAAATACCTCAATATGGCATTGAAAAAGGGCTTCGGGCGGGCGATAATATAAATAGAATTTACCCAAAGCGTAAAAGAAAGGTTCAATATATATGAAACAGTTCGACGTAACCGGCATGAGCTGCGCCGCGTGCAGTGCCAGAGTAGAAAAGGCCGTAAAGGAGGTCCCCGGCGTAACTGAGTGCACCGTGAGCCTGCTGACCAACTCCCTGAGCGTAAATGGCAGCGCAGACGAGGGCGCCATAATCGCCGCGGTGGAAAGGGCGGGCTACGGCGCCTCTGCCAAGGGCGCAAATAAGGCGGCTCAGGAGGAAGAACTCAAGGACAAATCCACACCACAGCTCAAGCGGCGGCTCATATGGTCAGTAGGATTTCTGATGATACTCATGTACTTCTCCATGGGGCATATGATGTGGGGCTGGCCGCTGCCGAAATTCTACAACGGCAACCATGTGGCAATGGGCCTTACTCAGCTGCTGCTTACCGTGATAATCATGGTAATCAACCAGAGGTTCTTCATAAGCGGCTTTAAGGGATTCATACACCGGGCTCCCAACATGGATACGCTGGTATCACTGGGAGCTGCGGCGGCATTCGTGTACAGCACCTATGCGCTCTTTGCCATGACTGATGCGCAGGTAAAGGGCAATGAGGAGCTGGTCATGCACTATATGATGGAGTTTTACTTCGAGTCCGCCGCGATGATACTCACTCTGATTACCGTGGGCAAGACACTTGAGGCACGTTCCAAGGGCAAGACTACCGACGCGCTGAGAAGCCTAATCAGGCTGGCTCCACAGACCGCAATGCTTATAAAAGACGGCAAGGAGGTCATGGTCCCTATTGAGCAGGTGCAAAAGGGAGATATATTTGCTGTGCGCCCAGGCGAGAATATCCCCGTAGACGGCGTAGTTGAGGAGGGCTCCAGCGCCGTGAACGAGGCTGCGCTTACAGGCGAAAGCATACCTGTGGACAAAAATGTTGGGGACAGCGTTTCCGCAGCGACGAGTAATATTTCGGGATACATACGCTGCCGGGCTACCCGCGTGGGCGAGGATACAACGCTCTCGCAGATAATTGCCATGGTGAGCGACGCTGCCGCCACAAAGGCGCCTATTGCAAAAGTGGCCGATAAGGTCTCCGGCGTATTCGTGCCTGTGGTAATGGCCATAGCGGCGGTGACGACGGCGGTATGGCTGCTCCTGGGCCGTGAGGTGGGCTTTGCGCTTGCGCGGGGCATATCCGTGCTGGTCATAAGCTGTCCCTGCGCATTGGGCCTCGCCACACCAGTGGCCATAATGGTAGGCAACGGAGTGGGAGCAAAGAACGGAATACTGTTCAAGACGGCTGCCTCTCTGGAGGAAACGGGCCGGGTGCAGGTAGTTGCCCTCGACAAGACAGGCACTATAACCAAGGGCGAACCCAGGGTGACGGATATACTGCCCGGGCCGGGCGTAGCCGAAGACCAACTCCTCGGTCTTGCGGCGGCTCTTGAAGCAAAGAGCGAACACCCTCTCGCAAGAGCCGTAATGACCAAGGCAGAGGAGGACGATATTAACGTAGCGGACGTAGCGGACTTCCGCATACTTCCCGGCAACGGTCTCAAATGCACCATAGGAGACAAAAAGCTGCTTGGCGGCAGCATGAGCTTTATATCCGGCCTTGTGAGCGTGCCCGAGGACATGATGAGACAGGCGGAAAGACTGGCGGATGAGGGCAAGACGCCGTTGATGTTCGGCTTTGGGGATAAGCTGCTGGGAATTATCGCCGTGGCGGACGTCATAAAGGAGGACAGCACGGAGGCTGTGAAGGAGCTTCGCAATATGGGCATACGGGTAGTAATGCTCACAGGCGACAACAAAAAGACCGCCGAGGCAATAGGCAGGCAGGCGGGAGTAGATGAGGTTATAGCCGGAGTGCTGCCGGATGGCAAGGAGGCTGTGATACGCGGCCTTATGAAGCAGGGCAAGGTCGCCATGGTAGGCGACGGCATAAACGACGCCCCGGCGCTTACCCGTGCGGATACCGGTATAGCCATAGGTGCGGGTACTGACGTTGCCATAGATGCGGCGGACGTGGTGCTCATGAAGAGCAGCATTATGGATGTGGCGGGAGCAATACGCCTGAGCCGGGCAACGCTTCGCAATATACACGAGAACCTGTTCTGGGCTTTCTTCTATAATACCATAGGCATTCCCGTGGCGGCAGGAGCTCTGATACCGCTTGGTATAACGCTTAATCCCATGCTGGGCGCTGCGGCAATGAGCCTTTCCAGCTTCTGCGTCGTTACCAATGCCCTGAGACTTAATCTCGTGAACATACGGGACGCGAGGCATGATCATAAGACAAAGCCCGCCAAGGCCGTCCATGGGCCGGCGGAAAAGGAAGGACATACTGTCACACTTAAAATAAGGGGAATGATGTGCGGCCATTGCGAGGCGGCGGTAAGGAAGGCGCTGGAGGCCATACCGGGGGTCGCATCGGCAGCAGCCGACCACGAAAAAAGTATTGCGGTAGTTGACCTTGCAGTCCCCGTTGACGAGGCAGCCTTCAAAAAGGCCATAGAGGACGAGGGCTACGAGTACCTCGGCATCACAAAATAAAAAATATGAACAAAATATAAAATAACTGGCGGCACGCTTGCGGAAGGGGAGAAAGTGGGCCGCTTTGTATTGCGCGGGACTTGTGCATGAACATACTGTGATGGTATAATAACAAAATAGGTGAGAAATGTACTTTACCCGCAAATATGCTTTAATGTTTGTTTCAAATGAAGGAAAGGACTTATCATGAGCAGCGATAACGTTATTTATTTTGACAACAGCGCCACCAGCTGGCCCAAGCCAAGGGAGACCGGCGAGGCAATGATGTACTATCTGAACGATGTGGGCGCCAACCCCGGCAGGAGCGGCCATAGCCGCAGCGTGGAGGCGGGCCAGATAGTGCTTAACGCCCGGGAGAACCTCTGCAGGCTTTTCAACGTCAAGCTGCCTCAGCAGATAGCCTTTACGAAGAACATAACCGAGTCGCTGAACTGCGTGTTCTATACAATGCTGAAGGGCGGCGACCACGTTATAACCTCCAGCATGGAGCATAACTCCGTAATGCGTCCCTTGCGCCATCTCGAAAAGACTGGAGTCATAGAGCTGACTGTGGTCAAGGCGGATTGCGAGGGCTATTGCGATCCTGACGACTTCGGCAAGGCGGTAAAGCCCAACACCAAGATGGTGGTGAGCACCCACAGCTCCAACGTTACCGGCACCATTCAGGATATCGCCGCCATAAGCCGTGCTGTTAAGGCAAAGAAGGACGATATCATAATGGTGGTTGATTCCGCCCAGAGCGCCGGTGCAATACCCATAGATGTTCCCGCCATGGGCATAGACGTGCTGTGCTTTACCGGCCATAAGAGCCTTCTGGGCCCCACCGGCACCGGCGGAGTATACCTCAATCCCGCTATCACCCCGGAGCCCTTCATGCGGGGCGGCACAGGCAGCCTTTCGGATCTTGAGGAGCACCCCCTCTTTATGCCTGACGTTTGGGAAGCCGGTACCGGCAATCCTATGGGAATAGCCGGATTGGGTGCGGGCGTAGGCTTTGTGCTGAACAAGGGCGTAGAAAACATTGCCCGTGAGGAGACAGCGCTTAATCAGTACTTTATGGATGCCATAAAGGATCACGATATGGTGAAGATATACGGCCCTATGGACGCGAAGCGCAAGACCGCCGTAACGAGCATCAACATAAATGGCATGGTCTGCTCCACCGTTGGAGAGCAGCTCAACGACGCATGCGGCATTATGGTGCGCACCGGCCTCCACTGCGCACCCGGGGCACACAGGACTCTAGGTACCTTCCCGGAGGGCACCGTAAGGTTCTCCTTCGGCAACTTCTCCACCAAAGACCAGGTGGATGTGGCGGTTCAGGCCATACTGGCTCTGGCCGATTACGCGGCGGAAAACAAGGAGGACTGATACGATGGAACAAAAACAGATAGGTGTTGTCACATTCTTCTCCTCTCAGCATGCCATAAGGGCTGAGGAGACACTAAAAGAGAAGGGCTATGAAGTGAGCCTCATGGCAGGCCCAAAGGAGATAAGCCCCAACTGCGGCGTAGCTCTCCAGTTCCAGCCCCAGTACAGGGACGAAGTAGAGAGCATACTCAAAGAAAAGGATGTGCTTTTTGAGGCGGTACACCTTTACACCCCTAAGGTAGAGAAGGGCATACTGAAAAAGCTCCTTGGCAAATAACGGAAGGATAAGATGAAGAAGATAAGGATAAGCGCGGTGACCGCCGGCATCATAATCGCCACTGTTGCGGTAGCCGCCCAGGTAATATTCGGCTTTTCCCACCCCGAGGCATACGGCGTCTGTCTTGTGTGCCACGGCAGGGATATGCTGGCACAGCTATACCAGACGGTATTCCATAAGGCCATGGATATGTCGGTATCCGCCCGCTCCGGCCCGGTGCTGACCGTCATAGGCATACTTGCGGGCGCGTTCATAGGCGCGGTATCCAGCGGTGAGTTCCGCTGGCAGTGGGTGGAAGGTAAGCTTGCTTCCTTTCTTCGCGGTATAGTCGTGGCCATTTGCGCCCTTATAATTTCCGGCTGCCCAATGCGGCTGATGATACGCTCCGCATACGGCGACGTAAAGGCGCTGCTGGGCGTCATAGCCCTCATGCTGGGCTGCGTGGTCGGCACTCTCATACTCAAGAAGCGCAGCCGCAGAAAGGACTAAGCACATGAGCAACCTTCTGATAACACTTTGTGTGGGCCTGATAATAGGATATGCAGCCCAACGCTCCCGCTTCTGCCTTATAGGCGGCGTGCGGGACTATATGATAGTCAAGGACAAGTATTTATTAAAGGGCATGTTCGCACTGCTCATCACGGCTGCGCTGCTGTTCCTGGCCCTGCACCTTCTGGGCGTCCATCAGGAGAACATGAAGAATTACCCCATGTTCATAAAGGACGCCACCGATCAGCAGGTAATAGAGGCCTCTGCCTGCGCCAATACAAAGCCTCTGTATCTCTTCCTTAAGAAGGCCGGTGGGCTGAAGTTCAACAGGTGGGGCGCCAAGCTGGATCTCTCGGGCTATTGCACAATAGCGGGCGCGTTCATAATCGGCATACTGTCCGTATTGGCGGGCGGCTGCCCTCTCAGACAGCATGTAAAAGCCGCCGGCGGCAACAAGAGCGCCATCGTGTACCTTGGCGGCTTTTATGTAGGCGTAATAGTCTACATGCTGTTCCTCAACGATTTCTTCAAGGCGCTGTTTAAGTAGAAAGAATACAAAGGGACGGCCGTATGGCCGTCCTCAGTCTGTCAAAAAACCCCAGGGTTGATAAGGGGCCGCAGCCCCTTATGGCTTT
>OIYV01000420.1_pt1 | contig 24779 bp, 26 predicted proteins | sample 1588251 | NCBI WGS metagenome assembly OIYV01 (sample SAMN03283282) | human gut metagenome | biome: human-associated habitat; material: feces | host: Homo sapiens | place: Peru | collected 2012
ACAAGTGCTAAAATAGTGGTATAATTATAATTGTTAGGAGGAATGAATTATGAATTTAATACCTAGTAGAAAATTCTTTTTAGATGATTTCTTTGATGATTTGGAACCAGTAAGAAATAACATGAAATGTGATATTTATGAAAAGGATGACAAATACTTTATTGAAATGGATATTCCTGGATTTGATAAAAAGGATATTAACATCAATCTTGATAATGGATATTTAACAGTATCTGCTTCTCATGAAGAAAGTATTGATGATGAAGGAAAGAATTATATAAGAAAAGAAAGAAGTTCTTATAAAAATTCTCGTGAATTCTATCTTGGTGATGTAGATGAACAAAATATTGAGGCAGAATTTAATAATGGTATTTTAAAAATTGTTGTTCCAAAAAAAGAAGAAATTGATACTAAAAAGAAAATAGAAATTAAATAAGAAGGTAGGAAAAAATTCCTACTTTTTTTATGAAAATAACTATGCAAAATATCTAATTTATAGTACAATTATTAGTATAGTATTTTAAAAAATAAATAAAAAGTATTTAATAATTATAAAGAATGTGTTAGAATAACTATTGCTTAGGAGAAGTATTATGGAAGAGTTTATAAATAGTTTTGGACGCAACAACTTAATTATTGTTGTCGCAGTAATTTTTGCAATTGTTTTATCACTTGTAGTGATAGTTTTAATAGAAAAAATAAAGACAAGGAAAAGTGAAGTAATAGAGTATTATGAAGAGGAAGAACCTAAAAAAGAAAATATAGTGTATGCAACTTCTCAGACAAAGGAAGATGCTAAAAAGACGCTTGAGGATATTACTAAAAAGTTGGTAGAGCAAGAAGAAAATCCTAATTTAATAGGAAAAACAACTTTTGAAATAGAACAAGAGGAGCGTTCTGTTATAAGCTATGACGAACTTTTAAAAGCAAGTCATGATATAGATGAAACAAATGATGCGTTATTAAAAGATGAAGGAACAGAACCAATTACTATTGAAGAGTTATATAAAAAGCATTTGGAAGAAACAGAAAAGGAAACTTTGGATAATCCTATTTTTGTATCAGAAGTAAAGGAACTACCGAAAGAGGCAACTGTTTCTGAACCAAAGAAATTTAAAAATTCAGAAATTATTTCTCCAGTATTTGGTATCTATAATGCTAAAAAGAGTAAACAAAATGAGGAATATTTAGAAAAAACAATGGATTTAGAAGACTTGGAAATGGAGATTAAGAAGACAGAAGAGTTTTTAAATGAGTTAAAGGATTTAAAAAATAAGTTAAATTAGTAGAAGGTACTCTTGAAAGGAGTATTTTTTGTTTTAATGATGACGCTAGATGAGTCTTTATTTTTTAGGTAGTTTATGTTAAAATAAGTGATAAGAAAGAGGTAGTTTATGAAAGTAGGAATATATACATTAGGTTGTAAAGTAAATACATATGAAAGTGAATATATAATGGGTCTTTTTAAGGAAAAGGGTTATATTATATGTGACCCAGAGGAAGATTGTGATGTTTATGTAATTAATACTTGTACTGTGACTAATAATAGTGATAAGAAGGATAAGAAAATAATTAATCATGTAAAGAATAGGAATAAGGATGCTATTATAGTGGTATGTGGATGTTTTGTAGAAAGTAATAAAGATTATAATTTTGATGGGGTTGATATAGTAATTGGTAATTATAATAAGAGTAAAATTGTAGATTTAGTAGAAGAATATAGATTAAATAAGAATAAAATATTTTTAAGAGAAAATATGATGAGTGTTCCATTTGAGGATATGATGATAACTTCATTTCCTAATAGGACACGTGCTTTTGTAAAAATTCAAGATGGTTGTGAAAATTATTGTAGTTATTGTGTTATTCCTTTTGTTAGAGGTAGATGTCGTTCTAAAGAGATGTCTAAGGTTTTAGAAGAAATAAAACATTTAACAGATAATGGTTATAAAGAAATAGTATTAACGGGTATTCATACTGGTAGTTATGGGGTGGATTTAGGAATAAAGTTTTCGCATTTACTTAAAGAAATACTAAAGAATAAAGATTTAAAGCATTTAAGAATATCTTCTATTGAGATAACTGAACTTGATGATGACTTTTTTAAATTATTAGAAAATGATGTATTGTGTAATCATTTACATATACCTTTACAAAGTGGTAGTAAGAATATATTAAAAGCTATGAATAGAAAGTATACAAAAGAAGAGTTTTTACAAATGGTAAATAAAATAAGAAGTATTAGACCTGATATATCTCTTACTACTGATTTAATTGTTGGTTTTCCGGGGGAAACTGATGATGATTTTAAGGAAACAATGGAATTCTTAAGGGTTTTAAATTTTTCTAAAATTCATGTATTTCCATATTCTAAACGAAATGGTACTAAAGCTGCAAGAATGGATAATCAAATAGATGATGCTACAAAAAAGGAAAGAGTAAAACAAGTATTAGAGTTAAGTTCTATAGGAGAGAAAGAGTATTTTAATAAATTTATTGATAAGGATGTAGAAGTATTAATTGAAAAGTATGAAGATGGTTATTCTTATGGACATACATCAAATTATCTTTATTTAAAAATAAATGAAAAACTAGAACATAATAAGACTTATATTGTAAAAGTAAAGCAAGAAATGTTTACAAAATGATTTATATTTGATATATTTATAGTAGAGGTGGGGAAATGAAATTTAGTGAAAAACTTAACGATTTATTTAATCGTCTTACTACAAGTTATGATGGTCCTTCTAAGGAAGCTGAAGAATTTGAGAGAATGGTTAGTGAAAAAGTAAAAGATGAGAGAAAAGATATAATTGATGAGGAGTATTTAAATAAATTAGTCAATTATATTGCAACTAATGAGCCTAATTATCTTATAGTTAAAGAGCAAGAAGAAGTATCTGTACCAATTCCTTCAAATAATGATTATGCTAGTTCAAAAGATTATGAACGTGCTAAGAAAATAAGAAAGTTTATTGTGTCTGTAGCGTCTTTTATTGCAATTTCTTATGCTATTTTTATGATTTCTTCTAAAAGGAATACTAAAGAAGATGGTAGTGAGAAACCAAGTATTAATTCTTATGAGACTGTAAGTGATGAGGAAACAAAGGAAAAGCGTTCAATAAGTGGTGAACAATTATATAAGATATTTATACAATATGCTAAAGATAATGATTTAGCAATAACTCGTGAAAATTACGTAGATTTTTTAGAAGCATTTGAAGATTATTTTGTAAATGGTGGTACTTATCCATCTAGAGGAGATACAAGACCATGAGTAAAGATATTATTGTATTAGATGGAAGAGATTTTTTAATAGTAGAAAGAGTAACTTATCAAGATGAGAACTATTTATATGTAATAGCAACAGATGGTTCTAATGATATTACAGTATTACATGAATATGAGAAAATGAATAAGAAGTATGTTAAGAGTATTACAGATAAAGATATAATAGATAAAGTATTTCTTTTAGTAGCACAAAAATATGAGGTAAATAATGCATAATATAGATGATTATATTAATAAGGAAATAGATGATAATTTTCCTTTGGATGATGATATAGATAAGTTTATAGAAATTATTGATAAACAAAGGAAAGTATTGGGAAAATGTATAGATGCACCTACTATGCCTAAATTTAGAACTTTTACTAATTCTGAAGATGAAAGACCTGTTCAAAGTAAAAGGGAAGCAGAATTAGAGGAAATGCTTCGTGAAAGTATTATAAATGACCCTGATTATTTTAAGAAACTGAGTGTTGAAATTGCTAGAAGAAAAGAAGAGGAAAAGAGAAAAAAGGAAGAACGAATAGACGAGGAAAAAAGAAGATTTAGTACTAATGAAGAGTTAATTGATGATGATGATGATGATGATCCTTTTAAAGATATGTTTCATTTTTTTGAGAGTGATAAGCCTAAGGAAGAAAAAAGAGAATATGAAACAAGACTTTATAGTGGCGATGATGTGTTTAGTCATATTTTTTCTGATATAGATAATGCTGGGAAGTCTACTGCTTTAAGTAAAGTTGATAATTCTTCACGTGAAGAGAAGAAAGAAAGTAGGAAGATAAGGGATGCATTTGATAGTTATGTACATACTTCTAATAGAAAGGAAGAATTACGAAGGGCTAAAATTGCTAGATGTACAGATGCTATTTTTGGTAAATTCCAAGATGTGATAGACTTTTTAAGTGATAAAATTTTTGAACCAATTTCAGATTTTTTTAGAGATGCTGAACCTAAAGAAGTGATTTTTGCGACTGCCGGTATAATAATAATTATTGGTACCTGTGTTGTTACTACGCTTGATAAGTCTTTACAGGAAAATCAAGGAAGAATTGCGCCAAGTCCTACACCAAGTCCTACGCCAAAACATACTCATACAATTACTATGAATAATTTAAATACTCCAACAACATTTGTTCAAAGGGAAGATGGTAGTGTAACTAATACATTTGATGAAGAAGTATATCAAAAGTTTGAAGATTATGCTAGGGAAAATAATCTTATAATGAATAGTGAAAACTTTGAGAAATTTTGTGATATGTTTTATAGTGATACTAATAATCGTAGTTCTAGGAGGTAATTATGGATAAGGATATGATTAAATTAGATAATAGGGACTTTTTGGTTATTGATAAAGTAACTTATCAAGATGAGAACTATTTATATGTAATAGCAGTAGATGGTAAAAATGATATTACAATATTACATGAATATGAAAAAATGAATAAAAAGTATGTTGAAAGTATTACTGATAGAGATTTAATAGATAAAATATTCTATATAGTAGCACATAATTCTAGTAGAGGTGATATTTAAAATGACTGATTTAGAAGTATTGGATAGTCCTCGAACATATGTAAATTTAATTAACGTATATAGAAAGAATAAAGCTACAGCGCATTTAAATGGTTCATATAATTATATAAATTTTAAGGCTCAAGAGGAACAAATTATTCAAGGTAAAACTGATGAAACATTAATTCCAACTGCTTTAGTAATATCATGTGGTTATTCTATTGATATGCTTGGTGGTGACCATAATTTTTTAAAACCTTATAGAGGTAGATAGGAAGAAGAAAAAAATTCTTCCTTTTTTTGTGTTTTTTTGATATAATCTTTGCATGGAGATGATATTATGTTTGTAGATGAGGTAAATATTAAGTTAATCGCAGGAAATGGTGGGGATGGTTGTACAGCTTTTAGAAGGGAAAAATACATAGAATTTGGTGGTCCATATGGTGGTAATGGTGGAAAAGGTTCTGATATAATATTTAAAGTTGATGAGGGATTAAGGACTTTAATTGATTTAAGATATAATAAAATAATCAAGGGGGATAAAGGAGAAAATGGTCAAGGCAAGAATAAAAATGGAAGAGGCGCTAAGGATATAGTTGTTAAAGTACCACAAGGAACTATTGTTACAGACCTTGATACAAATATAGTTATATGTGATTTAAAAAATAAAGATGATGAATTTGTTATAGCTAAAGGTGGTCGTGGTGGAAGAGGTAATACAGCTTTTAAAACGTTAAGTAATCCTGCACCAAATTTTTCTGAAAAGGGTGAGCCTGGAGAAGAAAGAAATATTAAAGTAGAAATAAAATTATTAGCGGATGTTGGATTAGTTGGTATGCCTTCAGTTGGAAAAAGTACTATTATTTCTAAAATTTCTAATTCTAAACCCAAAATAGCAGAATATCATTTTACTACTATAAATCCTAATTTAGGAGTGGTAAAAACTACTGATAATAGAAGTTTTACAGTAGTAGATTTACCTGGTTTAATTGAAGGTGCATCTTTAGGACAAGGACTAGGGGATAAGTTTTTAAGACATATTGAAAGAACTAGAGTAATTGCACATGTTATTGATATGGCGGGAACTGAAGGAAGAAATCCTTATGAAGATTATTTGAAAATATGTAAAGAGTTAAGTGATTTTAATGAAAATTTATTAAAAAAGGAACAAATAATAATAGCAAATAAAATGGATATTGATAGTGCTAAAGAGAATTTAATAGAGTTTAAAAAGAAAGTAAAGGATATTAAAATATTTGAAGTATCTGCATTAGAGAATAAGGGTTTTGAAGAGGTGTTATTATTTTTAGCGGATTTATTAGATAAAATAGAGGTTACTCCTTTAGTAGAGGAAACTTATGATGATTATATATTATATAAGTATAAAAAGGAAGAACCATTTACTATAACTCGTGAAAATAATTATTATATAATTAAGGGAGAAGTTGTAGAAAAATTATTTAGAATGACTAAGTTTAATACAGAGGAGGCAGTAATTCGTTTTGCTAAAAAACTTACTAGACTTGGAATTGATGATAAGTTAGAAGAAATGGGTGCTAAGCAGGGTGATATAGTAAAAATTCTTGATTATGAATTTGAATATAGAAATTAATAGGAAAAGCAAAAATGTAAAAACTCTAGACATTTCTGCTTTTTTCTTTTATACTTAATATGAAGGGTAGGTAGTAAGAAATGGATGAAATTAAAGTATATTTATTAGGGCATACAATGTCTTTATTTAACGATAGACCAGAAGCTGTTGTAGCTACAGCGGGTAAGTTATGTTATAGTAAATCTGATATAAAATCACTTGCTAATAAGCAAACTGATGAAAGTATTGATAAGTTTGTAAATATGTTAAGTTCTTTGGGGCATGAATCACCAATTGAACATATTTCATTTACTTTTGGTATTGAGGGAGTAAGCCGTGCATGTACTCATCAGTTAGTAAGACATCGTGTTGCAAGTTATTCACAGCAAAGTCAAAGATATGTTGATTTAAGTGAAACATATAAATATATTACACCTCCAGCAATTAAAGAGGATGAAGAATTATTAAGTTTATATGATAAAGCAAATGAAGAAATATTTGATAATTATAAAAAAATTAGTAATATTTTAGAAAAAAAATATATTGACAATGGAATGAAGGAAAAGGATGCGAAGAAAAAAGCAATTGAGGATGCAAGATATATTTTACCTAATGCATGTGAAACTAAAATAATTGTAACTATGAATGCAAGAGAACTTTTACATTTCTTTAAAGAAAGATGTTGTAATCGTGCTCAATGGGAAATAAGAGAAGTAGCAAATCAAATGCTTGATTTATGTTTAGAAGTTGCACCAAATATTTTTCAAAAAGCAGGAGCTCCATGTGTATTTGGAAAATGTAAAGAGGGTGCTATGTCATGTGGTCATAGACCTTCTCCTAGAAAGAGGCAAAGAAGTGAGTAAATTAATTGTAGTGGAAGGTACTGATTGTTCTGGAAAGGAAACTCAAAGTCGTTTATTAGTAGAAAAGTTAAATAGTATGGGTAAAAAAAGTGTTTATATAACATTTCCAAATTATAATTCTCCAACTGGTAAAATAGTTGGAGGACCTTATTTAGGTAAAGAAGAAATATGTAAATCATTTTTTAAAGAAGGGGCAGTACATGTAGATCCTAAAATAGCAAGTCTTTATTTTGCGGCAGACCGTTATTATAATTTAAGTACTATACAAAAGTATTTAGATGATGGATATATAATTATAATGGATAGATATGTTACTAGTAATATGGCTCATCAGGGTGGTAAAATAACTTCTAAAGAAGAAAGAAAAAAAATTTATGATTTTATTGACCAGTTAGAATATGGTTTACTTCATCTTCCAAAGCCTGATAAAACAATTTTTTTACATATGCCATATGAATATGCTTTAGAACTTAAGAAAAATAGATTAAGTTTGGATGAACATGAGAAGAGTAAAGAGCATTTAAAAAATGCTGAAAAAGCATATTTAGAATTAAAAGATATATATAATTTTACCTATGTAAATTGTGTTAGTGATGACAAAATAAGAACTATTGAAGATATAAATAATGAAATATTAAGGTTTATTCCTTAATGTTTTTATTTATTCCAAACATTGCTCCTAGCATAGTAGAAAGAATTATAATTAAATAAAATAATAAGTTACTCCATTTAAAGTTTGAAAATCCTAGTATTGATAGTAAAAATATGATAATTACATATATAATACCTAGTTTTATTCCTTCTAGATAACCTTTTTTATCACTATTTTTACCAATCATAAAACCTCCTACAAAAGTTGCTATGATTGAAACAATAATTTTCAATATTTTTAAAACGCTGGTACTTAGTATGTCAAAATAACTAAATATTGTAAGAAATAAAGTTATTCCAAATATAATAGCAAAAATATATCCTAAAGATATTAAGTATTTTTTAATATTCATTTTTATTCACCTAGTAATTAATATGAAAAAGAAGGTAAAAATATTATAATAAGTTGAAAATAATCTAATTTTATGGTATATTTGTTATGATAGAAAGTGATAGTAGGGAGGAGAAAATGAAAGGTAAAAAGTTAAGAGTAGTTTTAATATTTTTGATAATAGTTCTTGTATTAATTGTATTTTTTACTACTAAAATATTGGTAAATAAGCATATAAATTCTAATTATTATAAAAAATTATTAGAAAAAGAAACTTGGGTAATTGTAAAAACTGAATATTTATATGATAATTATTTGACTACTTATGAAGACACGGGGTTATCATTTAGTTTTAATAATGGTAATTTAAGAATATGTGGTGTTAATGGATGTAATGATACGTTGTATACTTTGAAAAATAATAAATTAAAAATAGATAAATATGGTGATGAGAGTTTTTATGGGTTATATGAAGTTGATTATCAAAACGAATTATTAGGTCTTAAAATGTTTTATGAAGATAATGGTTATGTTAAATACTATTTAGATATTGTTAAGGGGTAGGAGATTTATGAGAAATAAAAAAGGTTTTACTCTAGTAGAAATAATAATTGTAGTGGCAATAATTGGAATTCTAGCAGGTATTATTATTTCTAGTGTAACTAGATATATAAAAAAAGGAAAAAATGATTATAATTATAAATTAGAAACAGAATTAGTATCAATAGCAAAGGGTTATTATTCTGAACATAAAAAGGAGTTACCAGATGGTAGACCTGTTGCTTTTAAAGTACTTTGGGCAAGTTTTTTATCAAGTAATAATTATTTAAGTAGTACTTTTATTGATGCTGATGGAAATAAGTGTTTAAATAGTTATGTTATTGTAGAAAAAGGTAAAGATGATTATAGTTATACTTCGTGTATAGTGTGTGATAATGGTTATAAAACAAATAATGATGCTTGTACATTTGATAATAATTATATTGGGGATATAACTCCGCCACAATGTAATAAAGTAAGTGCTACTAATATAAGTAATGGTTATGTAAATGGGAAAATATATTTAGAAATAGATGCAGTTGATAGTGGTTCTGGTATTTCTAAGTATAAGATTAATGATATAGAAGTACCTTATAAAAGTAATGAAAATCCATTTAAATATACATTTTTAACTTCTTTAGAGGGTAAAATTAATATAAAAGTTAAAGTTTATGATAAAGCCGGGAATGAAGCAACTTGTGATGATTTTTCTTTGATAGTAGATAGGACTAAACCAGTAATTAAAAAGTTTACTATTGTTTCTAATAATTATGAGATAAATACTAAGGAAGCAACTGCTACAGTTTTGGGAACTGATAGTTCTAGTGGTGTAGATAAAGTGTGTATAACTACTAGTGATGATAGTAGTACATGTTCTTGGACTGATACGACTTCAAATGAATACATTGATAAAAGCTTTAAAACTAAATCTGATACAGGAAGTGGAGAAACAGAAAGTTTTTATGCGTTTATAAAAGACAAGGCTGGAAATGTGTCAGATAGTAAGAAAGTTGATTATAAATTATATACTTATTGTACTTACAATATTAGAAAAGAAGGTGAATGGGGTTCTTGTTCTAAGGATTGTGGAGGTGGTGTTCAAAAAAGAACAATATATTATAATGATAAATATGTACCTTCTCATAGTTGTCCAGCTGGTGAAGAAACTCAGTCTTGTAATACTAATTCTTGTGGCTCTTATTGTTATAAAGTTACGGCGTCAAGTGGTTTAAATTGTCGTAGTGGTCCAGGTACTAGTTATGGTAAAGTAACAAGTTTTAATGCTTGGGAATATTTTATGTTTAGTCCTAGAAGTGATGGTTGGTATTACAATAGTACTTATGATTGCTATTCTAGTTCTGATTATTTAGAATATTATTCTTCATCATGTCCCGGTTCTAGTTCTGGAGGAGGTAGTTCTGGTGGCGCTTCTTGTACATGTCCTTCTGGTTATATTAAGATGGGTACTACATGTTATAGAAAATGTTTGGTTAATAGTATAAAACCAGGGGAAAAATGTAGTAATTGTCCAGGAGGTCAAGCTGGTTTTGCTGGTAATACTGGATACTGCATGAATAGTTATAAATCTTGTTCTTAGTAGATTTAAATAAAGATAAAGTAAAATATGATACTGGTTATTTATAAGAGGTATCATATTTTTTGATATATAAAAATATGATAATAAGTTGAAAATAATCTAACTTTATGGTATATTTATTATGATAGAAAGTAATAATAGGGAGGAAAAAATGAAAGAGAAAACGTTAAAGATAATTTTAATATTTTTAGTGATTGTTTTAGTTATTGTTTCTACATTTACAATATTAAAATTCGCTAAAAAAAGTGGTATAAGAAAAGATATAGTAAATAATGCTCCTGTAGATATGGATAAAGAATTAAATAGAACTAGAAATAATAGTGGTGAAATAACAAAGCCACATACTTTAGATAATTTAACTGTAACAGGAATAAATATTTTATGTGAGAAAGATTTATTTTGTGTAGTAAAGGGAATATTAACTAATAATAGTGATAAGGAAGTAAAAGATAAATATATAAAATATACTTTTTATTATAATGATAAAGAAAAAATAGAAGCATTATATTATGAAAGTATAAAACCAAATGAAACAGTAGATATAGAAATTCAATCAAATGATTTTGATATAGTTAATGCTACTTCATATAAAATTGAAACTATTGAGAAGGAAGAATACGAAAAATTAATTGGTTGAAATGACAAAATAAACATGATATTATTAATTGTAGGATAGTATCATACTTTTGGAGGATTTATATGAGAAATAAAAAAGGTTTTACTCTAGTAGAAATAATAGTAGTAATAGCAATAATAGGGGTTCTAGCAGGTATTATTGTTCCTAGTGTAATGAGATATGTAAGAAGAGGTAAAAATGATTATAATGCTAATTTGGAAACAGAGTTAGTATCGGTAGCAAAGAGTTATTATTCTGAACATAAAGAAGAGTTGCCAAGAGGCTATATAAATGAAAATACTAATTTACCTATAACTACAAAGCTTCTTGGAGTATCGTATTTAGCAAATCAAAATTATTTACTTGGTGATTTTAAAGATGCTGATGGTAATAATTGTAAAATAAATAGTTATGTTGTTGTAGAAAATGATGGTGGTAACTATAAATATACTCCATGTGTAGTGTGTGATAGCGGATATAGTTCTGATGAAAAGTCATGTAACTATAAAGCTCCGAGTTCATCTAATGAGGGTGAAAATACTCCTCCTTCTTGTAGTTTAACGTTGAAAAGTGGGGTTATAAATAAATGGACTAATGGTGATGTAGTTTTAAAGTTATCTGCTAGTGATAATAAAGGATTATCATATTATTATTTAAATAATGATGCAGATGGAATTACTATAAAAGACAATCCTTTATCGTTTGAGCATGAAATAAATTTTGATAAAGATACCAATATTCCTAGTTATTATGTAAAAATTGAGGATGTTTCTATAAATTATAATCGTTGTTATTTTAATGAAAAAATACTAATAGATAAGACAGCACCAACTGTTGATGATATTAACTTTGATGGTGATGGTAATGTTCTTACAATTAAGGCGAGTGATAAAGGTGGCAGTGGTTTAGATAGAGTATGTATTAGTGCTAATGAATTTAAGTGTGATTGGGATGATAGTTTTTCTTTTGATATTAGCTCTGGAACATATACTAAATCTGGTTATAATCCACCTAACAATTATACTGGTATAATATATGTTTTTGTAAAAGATAAGGCAGGTAATGTATCTGTTAGTACAAAATACACTATAGTAAAATTGCCAACAAAGGTAGTAATTTATAATGATAGTAAAACTTATTTTTATTCTAGTGGAGCACCAACAACAGTGTGTTTACAAGATGCAATTGGGTTAAATCATTTTACTATAGAAAGGGAATTTTATACTGAAAAGCAAATAAATGTAAGTTATTATTATGATGAAGCAAAAAAGGCTTATTGTTTTAATGATAAGGTTACTTTGAGCCAACCAAGGTATACTTATGTTTATTATAAAGCTAAATATAATGATGATTATACAAAGTCGGATGGTTCTATAGTTTCTTTAAAAGCAAGTTTTACAAATAAAACAAAAAAAACTTATTATGTTGGATGTGTATATTTTGAACAAATATCTGATTATACTCCAAAACCAACTTGGCAAGATAAATATTGTGATAGTTCAAAAAGATTATATGCATATAATAAGCTAGATTATGTTGATTTTGAAGGACAATATTTATATAGTTATAGTGATTCTGATTATGTTTGGGATATAACTAATGGTGCATATCGTTTTGGAGATCAGTTTAGATTTTATAATTAATTTAAATTAACTGAAAGCGAACAAATTAGAAAAATAATAATTAATTACTTGTATTATTAATGAAAAGAGTATATAATTTAATTAATGACTTTGAAGAGGAATAAATTATAATAAAATTATAGAGAGTTAGTGGTTGGTGTAAACTAATATAGAGTTATAATTTTTGACACCTTGGAGTTGTTTATCTGAAATTAGTAGGATAAACCGGCTAAACCGTTATCAAATAAGTGATTATAGTAATATAATAAATTGGGTGGTACCGCGGATTAACAGTTATTCGTCCCTTTGGGATATAACTGTTTTTTTATTGAGGAGGAAAGTTATGAAGAAAAATATGAATACTGATTTTAGTCTTTTGGATGTAAACAAAAAAGTTGAACTTTATGGTTGGGTAAGTAAGAAAAGAAATCTAGGTGGAGTAATTTTTATAGATCTACGTGATAGAAGTGGAATTATTCAACTTGTAGTTAATCCAGATAATTCTTTTTATGATACTGCGCTTAGTTTAAAGAGTGAATATGTTATTCGAGTACAGGGAGTAATAAAAGAAAGAGAAAATAAAAATAAAAATCTTTTAACTGGTGATATTGAAGTAGATGTTACTGATATAGAAATAATTAATAAATCTGAAGATTTGCCATTTGAAATAAGTGATAATACTACTGCAAGTGAGGAAACAAGATTAAAATATCGTTATCTTGATATAAGAAGAAATTCTATTAAAAATAATTTGATTTTAAGGCATAAAATTATGTTGTCTGCAAGAAATTTCTTTGATAAGAATGGATTTATTGAAGTAGAAACACCAATACTTGGGAAGTCTACTCCAGAGGGTGCAAGGGATTATTTAGTGCCTTCAAGAGTAAATAAGGGTAATTTTTATGCATTGCCTCAGTCACCACAAGTTTATAAACAATTATTAATGGTTGGAGGTATAGAAAGATATTTTCAAATAGCAAAGTGTTTTAGAGATGAAGATTTGCGTGCTGATAGACAACCAGAGTTTACTCAAATAGATGTTGAAATGAGTTTTGTATCTGAAGATGATGTTATGGAAATTGGAGAACAATTTATTAAGACTATTTTTAAAGATACAATAAATTATGATATAAAATTGCCTTTAATGCGTATGAAATATGTTGATGCTATTAAGGATTATGGTTCTGATAAACCTGATTTAAGATTTGATATGAAAATAAAGGATATTACTGAGGTGTTTAAAAATACTTCTATAGAGTTTATAAAAAATATAATTAATAATTCTGGTATTGTAAATTGTTTGGTTGTGAAAGATGGAAGTTCAAAGTATTCGAGGAAAGATATAGATAAGTTATCTGATTATGTAAAGACTTATAAGGCTAATTTTTTAGCGTATTTAAAAATTGAAGATGAAGTTACTGGTAGTTTAGCAAAAAATATGACAAGTGAAGAGATTAAATCTTTAAGGGATGTATTAGAATTAGATAAGAATGATTTAGTTTTAATAGTTTCTGGTGATTATAATATAGTAAAAACATCTTTGGGAGCATTAAGATGTAAACTTGCTCGTGATTTGAATTTAATAGATAAGAATGATTATAAGTTATTGTGGGTTACTGATTTTCCTTCTTTTGAATGGAGTGAGGAAGAAGGGCGTTTTGTTGCATGTCATCATCCTTTTACTGCACCAAAGGATGAAGATATAGATAAGCTTATGACTGATAAGGCGAATTGTTATTCAAAGGCTTATGATATTGTTATAAATGGTTATGAAGCTGGTGGTGGTTCTATTAGAATTCATAATGAGGAGGTTCAAGAGAAAATGTTCCTTGCGCTTGGACTTTCTATGGAACTTGCTCGTGATAAATTTGGTTATTTTATGGATGCCTTTAAATATGGTGCGCCAAGTCATGGCGGTTTTGCATGTGGTTTAGATAGATTAACTATGTTACTTTCTAAAACAGATAATATAAAAGATGTTATTGCATTTCCAAAGACGACATCTGCTTCATGTTTGATGAGCGAATGCCCAAATAAAGTAGATAATTCTCAACTTGAAATATTAGGTATTTCAGTAGATAAAAAGAGTAAGGACTAAGGTTATAGAACTTTAGTTTTTTACTCTTTCATTTTATTAAAAAAAATGTTATATTTAATGTGGTGATACTAGTGGTAAAAAGAAGGAAAAGAAAGTATAAATTAAAAAAGAAGTTTAAATTATTATTGTTTGTAATTTTTGTACTTGGATTTATTTTAATAATAAAGCCATTTAATAATAGGGATAATAAGAAAAGTATTTTTAGTGAAAGTTATGAATATCAAAATATTATAAGAAATAATACTAATGAGGTTATTGATGATGATGTAGAGGCTTTAATTATTAGTTTTTTAAATACATATTTTAGAGCAATGAAGGAATTAAAAGAATATGATATGATGAAATATTTTAATAATTATGAGGAGGCATATTTAAATCAAACTGCACTTAAAGTTCTTATAAATTCTAGGGTTAAGCAATTAAATGATTTAAAACTTGATAAAGTAAGTTATGATATTTATTATGAGGATATATCTACTAATGATGATGTTATAAAGGTAGTTTTAAAGGAAAATAGTTATCTTAATTTTAATTTTATGAAAGATATAACTTCAAAGATATATAATGTTGTTAATACTTTTTATATAGTTAAAGAAGATGATGGTTATAAAATACAGAAATTTGATAAGGAACAGGGGTATTTTATAATGACTAAGGATTTATATTCTTCTAATGGTAAAACTGATGAGGAGATAAAGGATGATTTGGATAGTATTTTAAAAGTATATAATGATGAATTTGATAAGATGCTTAAAGAGCAAAATGTTTTATATAATAGGTATCTTGAATATAAGGATAAGAAGTTTAAAGAGTGTGATAATAAATATGATAGAAATAGTGCTAGGGATTATGCTTTAAGTCATGTTTTAGAAAGTACTCCAGTAAATTATGGTTCTCTTGGGGGAAATTGTCAAAACTATGCTTCTTGGGTTTTAAATGCTGGTGGTATACCTATGGATAATGATGGTTCTTATAAGTGGAAACATTATGATTCTAGTATAGATGAAACTAGTTCAAAAAAGGGAAGAACTTCGTCATGGACTGGGGTTGTAAATTTTTATAATTATGCTAAAAACAATACTGGATATGGGTTATGTAGTGAAGTAGATGTAAATACTTATTATGGTGAAGCTGGCGATATTATTCAAATTGGTTATGATAATGAATATAGGCATTCAGCGGTGGTTATAGATACATATAAGAAAGATGGTAGTACTATAGATTTAATTTTAAATTCTAATACTGGTGATTTGGAACAATTTCCGCTTTCGGCATATGTTTATCCTTTGAAAAGATTGATAAAGGTTTTGGGCTTTAACAATTAATTTTCTTTATTTTACTATATAAGTATATAATATTAAATATATAATAAGTTAAATATGATATTAGAATTGGCATCATTCCAATATTTAAAAATAATGTAATAAATAGTGTTAGTGTTTTAATAATAATTCCGATAGAACTTGCTCTTGCTATATATTTTGCTTTATTCATAGCTTGAAGACTACTTATGAGTGGTCCAATAATATAGGATGGTAAGAAAATAATTGCGGCAATTCTTAATTTTTCAGTTCCACTAGTTACATTAAACATTATATTTAAGAAAAAGCTTGGAAATAAAACAAGTAATATAGTGCAAGGAATACCTACTGCTAGGGAAAGCATTATTGCTTGTTTTATTTTTTGTTTTACTCTTTTTATATTGCCATTACTAGAATATTTGGAAATAACAGGAAGAAGGGCTGAACTAATTGCACCAGTTAAAAACATTGGCATTGTAACCATTGGTAGGACATAGCCATTTATTATTCCATAACCATTTGTTATATAGTTATTATCAAATCCTAGTTTTAATAAAACAAATGTAACTATTACTGGTTCTAAGAAGTTACCTACTGAAGTAATTAATCTACCTATAGTAGTAGGAAAGGATATTGCTACAATGTCTTTAATATTATCATAGTTTGGTTTTATGTCTTCTTTTTTTATTTTGAAATTTTTAGGTAAAAATAAGAATAGTATAATAATTGAAGATAATTCACTAACAATATTTAATAGTATTAAGAAAGTAATAGTTACAATAGTACCTTTTGGTAATATGTAGGGAGTAACTAAGACTACTATAATTATTCTAATTATTTGTTCGAAAATATTTGATATAACATGGGGAAACATTTTTTCTTTTCCAAAGAAGTATCCTCTTGCAATACTAGATAATGTAATAAATGGAAGAGTAAAACTAATTGATAAAATGGGGTAGTATAAGTCGTTATTTTTAAGTAAATTATTGGCAATAAAGGAAGAGGAAAGTACTAAAATAAGCATGATTATTATATTATAAATCATTGCTATTGGAATAACTCCTAGTATAACATTTTTATTATTTCTTTTGTTTTCACTAATTAGTTTTGAAAGGGAAGTTGGTAGTGAAAAGCTTGTTATTGTTATAAATAGATTAAAAGTAGGCATAACAAGCATATATAAGCCGATGTTATTACTACCTATATATCTAGTTATAACTATTCTGATTACCATAGCAAGTATTTTTGTGATAAAGCCTCCTAGAACTAGAATAATTGTTGATTTTATAAACTTTTCTTTCATAGTTAAATATATGAAAGAATGTAAGTTATTAGCATAAAATTTAGTATGAAAAAATTAAATTATAAATTAATAAATATTCTATTAGTTTTTCTTATAATGTTTTTATTATATAAATTATTTCCTCTTTTTTATATGTTTTTTGGTGTTTTAAAGAAAGTATTAGGACCTTTTTTTATATCATTTATTATTTCATATGCATTGTATCCTGTAACAGTTTTTTTTAATAAGAGGTTTAATAAAGCACTTTCTTATATTTTTACTATTTTAATAGTTATTTTTCTTTTTTTTATTTTATTATATTTTTCTATACCAATAATTATTAAAGAATTAAATATTTTGGGAAATGATTTATTAACTATTTTACCAAGAATATTGAGTAAAAATATTCCGAGTGTTTTTAGTAATTTAATAAGTAATACTTTATCTATTTTTAGTAATAATGTTTATAAAGTTAGTTTGTCTTTTATTAAAAATTCTATTTCTTTTGTAATAAATCTTTCTCTTATTGCTATTATGAGTGTTTCTTTATTGGTAAATATGGATAAAATAAGAAGTTTTTTGAAGAGAATTATTAGAAATAAAGATGTTTATTTACTTGTTCAAAATATTGATAGTGAGTTGTTTTGTTATATTAAGAGTATTTTTAGTATTATGCTTATTGAAATATTTGAATATACATTATTATATTTTTTAATAGGGCATCCTTATTATTATTTACTTGGTATTTTAATTGGGATAACTACTATTATACCTTACGTTGGGGCTTTGTTTACTAATTTTATAGCGTTTATAACGGCGATAAATGTTAGTAGTAAGTTATTTATTTTTACGGCATTAATATCGCTTTTTATTCCTATAATAGATAATTATTTAGTTGATCCTAAAATAATGAGTAAAAGGGTTAAGGTGTCTTTTTTGGAGGTAATTGTATCTATTATAATTTCTTCTTCTTTGTTTGGGGTTACTGGTTTAATAGTAGCGGTACCATTATATATAATAGTAAGTAATATAGTTAAGTATTTATATAAAACTATTTATAATAAAGCAAAGTAATTATTCTTCCTTTTGTTAGAATGAAGCCTTCATCTTTTAAGTTTTTAAGTTCTCTAGACATGGCAGTTCTATCTACTGCTAGATAGTCTGCTAGAAGAGTGTAACTAAATGGTAGATATATTATTCTTTTATGATTTGATGCAACTTTAAAGTATTCAAGTAATTTATCGCGTATAGTTTTTTTGGATAGGATTTCGATGTGTTTGTTTTTTTCATCTATTAGTTTTATTAATATATCAAGTAAATTTTTTAAAAACCTATTATAATAGGAAGTATTGTTATTTAAAATGAGGGCGCTTTCATAATCAATAAATAATATTCGTGAATTTTCTTTTACTAGAACTGAGTATTCATCGTTTGATAAATAGGATATAGTAGTGCCAAATATATTGTTATCATTTAATTCTTCGACTATTTTTTGGTTACCATTATAATCTGTTTTAATAATAGAAAGTCTTCCTTTTAATAAAACTCCAATTATATTTTCTCTTGTATTTATAGAAATATAGGAGTTTTTAGTATAGGTTCTTGTATATGATTCGAATAGTTTTAGTAATTTTATTTGGTCTTTTAAGTTAATATTATAGAATAGTTCGTTCATTTTACACCTCTTGAATAAAATTTTATCATTTTTTCTTGTTTGTTGCAATTGCAACAATACTATTTTTTTATTTGTGTTATATTTTTATTGTAAGAAAAATAAAAAAGTTGTAGAGGAGAAGTTATATGAAAGTAATCAAAAGAGATGGACATGTAGTGGATTATTGTCCTGAAAAGATTGAAATTGCTATTAAAAAAGCTAATAATGAAGTATCTGAAGAGGATAGAGTAAGTGATATTCAGATTAAGAATATTATAAAATATATTGAAGGTTTAAAGAAGAAAAGAATTTTAGTTGAAGATATTCAAGATATTATAGAAATGCGTCTTATGTCACTTGGAAAGTATGCTTTAGCTAAGGGATATATAACATATAGGTATACAAGGGAATTAGTAAGAAAGAGTAATACTACTGATTTATCAATTAAAGAATTAATAGATGGAGAAAGTGAGTATTGGAATACTGAAAATTCTAATAAAAATGCTAAAGTTGTAACTACTCAAAGGGATTATTTAGCAGGTATTACTTCAACAGATATTACAAGAAGATTTTTACTTCCAGAAGATATAGTTAAGGCTCATGATGAGGGGATTATTCATTTTCATGATGCTGATTATTTTGCTCAAAATGCATTACATAATTGTGATTTAATTAATTTAGAAGATATGTTACAAAATGGAACTAATATAAATGGAGTAATGATAGAAAAACCTCATAGATTTTTAACTGCTACAACTATTGCAACACAACTTATTACTGCTGTAAGTTCTAATCAATATGGTGGGTGTACAATTACTTTAACACATTTAGCACCATTTGTAAGAGAAAGTTATAATCGTTATTTAGAAAAGTATAAGAAGAGGAAAATGTCTAAGGAAGATGTAGAAAAATATGCAAAAGAGGATTTAAAAAAAGAAATAGAAGATGGCGTTCAAACATTTCAATATCAAATTAATTCTATGACTACAACAAATGGTCAAGCTCCTTTCTTAAGTGTATGTATGTATTTAGGGGAAACTAAAGAATATAAAGAAGAACTTGCTATGATTATTGAAGAAGTATTAAAACAACGTATTTTAGGAATGAAAAATGAAAAGGGTGTATATATAACTCCTGCTTTTCCTAAACTTTTATATGTTTTAGAGGAGGACAATATTCATGAGGATAGTAAGTATTATTATTTAACAGAACTTGCTTGTAAGTGTACTGCAAAGAGAATGGTACCAGATTATATTTCTGAAAAAATAATGTTAGAGTTAAAGAAAAATGAATTTGGTGAAGGTGAGTGTTATCCATGCATGGGATGTAGGTCTTTTTTGACACCTGACCGCTCTATTAGTTTAGGTAATATAGCTAAAGCTAAGAATTATGTTCCAAATAAGGGTAAGTATTATGGTAGATTTAATCAAGGTGTAGTTACTATCAATTTAGTAGATGTTGCACTTTCTGCTGATAAGGATATGGATTTATTCTGGAAAATCATGGATGAAAGATTAGACTTATGTCATAGAGCTCTTCAAATTAGGCATAAAAGATTATCTAAAGTAACAAGTGATGTAGCACCTATATTATGGCAACATGGAGCACTTGCTAGATTGGATAAGGGTGAAAGTATTCATAATTTATTACATCATGGATATTCTACTATATCTTTAGGATATGCTGGTCTTTATGAATGTGTTAAATTTATGACAGGGCATTCTCATACTGATAATGGTAAGGGTAAAGAATTTGGTTTACAAGTAATGCAGTATTTAAATGATAAGTGTAAAGAATGGAAGGAAAAGGAAGACATTGATTATAGTGTTTATGGTACTCCAATTGAGTCTACTACATATAAGTTTGCTAAGTGTTTAAAAGAACGTTTTGGTAAAATAAAAGGAATAACTGACCGTAATTATATTACTAATTCATACCATGTGCCAGTTTTTGAAGAAATTGATGCTTTTACTAAGTTAAAATTAGAAAGTGAGTTTCAAAAATTATCTCCAGGTGGTGCAATAAGTTATATAGAAACACCTAACTTAACTAATAATTTAGAAGCAGTAATGCAAATAGTTAAATTTATTTATGATAATATTATGTATGCAGAGTTAAATACTAAATCAGATTATTGTCAAGAATGTGGTTATGATGGAGAAATTTTGTTAGATGAAAATTTAGAATGGTATTGTCCTAATTGTGGTAATCGTAATCATGATAAGTTAAATGTTGCTAGAAGGACTTGTGGTTATATTGGTACTAATTTTTGGAATAAAGGTAGAACTGAGGAAATTAAAGAAAGGGTTATCCATGTAGATAATAAGGAATTAGAGGAATAATGAACTATAATATAATAAGAAAGATGGATATATCTAATGGACCAGGAGTTAGAGTTTCAATTTTTATGCAGGGTTGTACGTTTAAATGTAAGAATTGTTTTAATCCTGAAACACATGATTTTAATGGTGGAAAGAAATTTACTTCTGATACAATAAATAAAGTTTTAGAGTTATGTGATAAAGATTATATTGAAGGTTTATCTATTCTTGGTGGAGAAGCACTTCATCCGAAAAATATAGAAAATACTACTAAACTTGCTAAGGCTTTTAAAGAAAAATTTAAGGATAAGACTTTATGGGTTTGGACTGGTTTCTTATTTGAACAAAAAAAGGATGAAGAAGTGTTTAAATATATTGATGTTTTAGTAGATGGACAATATGTAGATGATTTACATGATTTTACTTTAAAATGGAGAGGGTCTTCTAATCAAAGAGTAATAGATGTGCAAAAATCGTTGAAAGGAAATAAAGTAGTACTTTATAAAGAAAGGATAGATATTTAATGAGAGGTTTTGAGATTGTAAAAGGATATGAAGATAAGAATATAAATTTACCAGTTAGAAAGACAGCGCATTCTGCTGGATATGATATAGAGTCTGCTGAGGATATAGTAATTCCAATGTATAGACCAGGAATTAAACCGACACTTATTCCTACAGGTCTAAAAGCTTATTGTGAGGATGATGAATGTTTCTTTTTATTAAATCGTAGTAGTGGGCCAAAGAAAGGATTTTTGATGGCTAATAGTGTTGGCTTGATTGATTCTGATTATTATGGTAATGAAGATAATGATGGACACCTTTACTTTGCTTACTTTAATTGTAGTGACCATGATATTGAAGTTAAGAAGGGAGACGTTATTGGACAGGCAGTATTTCAAAAGTTTCTTATAACTGATGATGATAACGCTAGTGGTAAAAGAGTTGGAGGTTTTGGCTCTACAGAAAAGTAGTAGGGATGATATTAATATTTGTTCTTTATGGGATGAATTTTAATATCTTTTTTTATATTTTAATTGTTAGTTCACTTAAAAATATGGTATGATGTAGATGGAGGATGTTAGTATGAAGTTATCTATTATTGTAAATAAATATTTACTTATATGGCACTTATTATATCAATCATCTGTTTCGGATGAAATACACAGATTAAAACAAAAGTTGTGGCAAGACCATAAAAAGGAATATGCTAGTATTCATAGAGATAAAATACTTATTTTGTCATCGCCATTAGATTTTATACCAGATGATGATTATATATACAATATGGTGGAATCTTCTATATATTATAAAAAATTAAAGCAAGAGACAAATAAATATCGTTTGAATGTAATGGAAGTATGGGATAAGAATAGAAAGAAGTATAATGAGGAATTAGAAAAGTTATTTAAAACGGATTTAGATTGTTCTTATGATATATGTGTAATACATCCATCTTTAGATGTGGTGGAAAGTGATTTGTCTACTAAAACATTAACAATAGGAAAAAGATTAATTTTAAAGGATAAAGATAATTTTCTTACTTATGTTGTATATAAAATAGTAAAAAATGAATTTAATAATATAAAAACAGCAGATAGAGATATAGTGGATGCGATAACAGAATTATTAATTACTAATGAATTATATACACGTATTACTAGGGAGTCTAAATATAATTTGGGAAAGAAATCGTTAAAAGAAATTAAGCATAAAATATATCCATATTTTTTAATGTATTTAGGAGTTAATAAGAATGATTTTGAAAAGTATATGATTAGGGATAATATATTTTTTAATATAAATAATTATAATTATATTAGTTATTTAAAAAATATAGATATTTATTCCTTTATTGATTTTATTATAAAGAGTAAAGAGAGTATTTTAGGTATTAAAGATTTAAATGACTCTGTTATAGAAGTTTTATAGGAGGTAATAATGGACAATAAATTAGAAAATTTGCTTAATAAGATAAATTTAGCTCCTTTTTATATGGAAGAATTTAAAGAAGCAAAAATAGAAAAAATTAGAGTAGGTGGAAGAGGTACTTATTATTGTACTAAATGTCAAAAATAATGATTGGGAGATGTTTCTTTATTAATACTTTCTGTAATTATTAGTATGAGTACAGTTATATATTTAAAAAATAACTAAGAGATAAAATTATACTTTTGAAAGGGTGTTTTCTATGAAAACATCTTTTTTTTTTAGAGAAAAGTTAAATTTTGTGTCTTTTTCATTGACAAAAATAAGTAATTCTTTTATTATAGTGTGCTAATTCAGGAGTATATTTTTAGTTAACTATATTAAGGGTTCGGTTGATTATAATTATCCTCTTGATAAATATAAAAATTATGTATAAAAGTACATAATTTAAAAAAAATAATATTGGGAGGAAAAAATGAAAAAACTATTACAAAAAACTTTATTTGTACTTGTTGTTGCATTAGGATTTGTGCTAGTCAGTACTAATGTATATGCAGAAGATGCTAGTAGTGATGTTTCTAGATGGACTGTACCAGCGATAGAAAAATTAACTACAAGTGATGGAATTGAAATTGTTCCAGATACATCAAATATAGTTATTGATGTTGGTCCATATTGGGCAGAAGTTAGTGGAGAAGTTATATTAAATATAACAATCAAAGAAGATTATGAAAAAGATGAAATTGTTATTGCACCTGAGGTATTTCAAACAATTTCAAGAGAAATCTATAATGCATTTAAAGAAGCAGGTAGAGAACAAGGATTAGATGAAGACTACTTTAAATTTAATAATCCGTTCCAAGCAGGAGATAGTTTTAGAGTTAGATTAGTAATTACTAACTTATCTAAATTCAATTACTATTATGAAGAAACTTCATTTGAGATATTTCCTACAGAACCTTTAGTTTATGGAGAGTCTACTGGAGAGACTACAGGTGATAAGTTCTTTAATGGAATTGAATTACCTGAAGGATTTACCTTTAGACGTGCATATAATACGGCTTTAAAGGCATTACTTCCTGGAAAAACTGCTGCTCTTATGACTGATGAGAATATAGATGCGGCTTTAAAAGAGGCAGGATATGCTGGGATGGAAGAATATGATAAATATTTATTAGACTTCTATAATGAAAAATATGGTACTAGTTATACAAGACTTGATCAATTTAATAAAGGTATAATTAGAGAAATGTTTAATGATGTTGATCCTTTATATGGAACTTGGATTGCTAGAAAGTTAGGAGTTTTTGTTACTCCAGCTCTTCAAGGTAATCCTGAAAAATTAAAGGCAGAAATATTAGATAAACTAGCAGAGAAAAATTATGATAATGCATTAGAATTTGTTTTAGAATATTTTGGTATTTCTAATATTTCAGAATTAACTGATGATATGATTTATGAGTTATTTGGAGAAGCAGGTGGCGAGTCAGGTGGTTTTGCTATCGAGACTAACAAAACTATGTTAATCCTTGCATATAATTATTTCTATAATGAAGGATTAGGTTTCTATTTTGATACAAA
>OIYV01000421.1_pt1 | contig 24751 bp, 24 predicted proteins | sample 1588251 | NCBI WGS metagenome assembly OIYV01 (sample SAMN03283282) | human gut metagenome | biome: human-associated habitat; material: feces | host: Homo sapiens | place: Peru | collected 2012
TTTCATTGAGAATGACATTAAATTTGTGATAAGAGTCAAAGATATTCATACCAAGGTTGGACTGATGACAAACGTTAGAACTGAAGAGGGTGCTTTTGATATGAGGATAAACCGTACATTAACCAGTCTTCAGACAAAAGAAATCAAGGCTGATAAAGAAAAATATATATTCGTCCCTTCAACTTCCAATTTTGATTTCTTAGACGAAACAAGAGACTTATATGATCTATCCTTCAGAGCTGTAAGATTCAAGATATCAGAAGATACCTATGAGACTGTTGTCACGAATCTTTCTGAAGAGGAATTCAAGACTGATGATTTCAAGGAACTCTATCACTATAGATGGAATGAGGAGACTGCCTTCAATAAGCTGAAATACACAATCGGGCTTGTATACTTTCATGCAAGAAAGAGAAAACTTATACAGCAGGAAATAAATGCATCCTTTCTAATGTACAATGTTTCAGAAGTAATCATCAGAAACATAGATATGAAGCAAAATAAAAAGCTGGAACTGGAATATGATTATAAACCTAATTTCAGCAGTGCAGTTACCAATATAAGACTCTATCTCAGAAAGAAGATAAAGATGAAGGAACTTATTCTGAGAATAAAAAAATTTCTGGTCCCTCAAAGACCAGAAAGATCGTTTGAACGTAATATAAAAGGTCAAGCCTGCAAGCCATTAAATTATAGAACGTCCTGACATGATTTATTATACACTATTGTTTTAGGATAACAATAAATTTTTTTAGAGCTATTTGATAGTTCTTTTCAAGTGTGTCTTAAACCATGCTTTTTCAAATGTGTTTAGTAATAATAGAAAAGGTATCTGCTGTTTTGTAGCTGATACCTTAACTTAATTACCCGACGGTATTAGTTTTCTTTAACTTAATACCATTGTCTAATGACCTATTTTTTTTCATCTTCATCAATACCTGATTGAACATTTGTACACTTCATTAATGAATTAATTAATTGTGTACGATTACGTTTTGTCATTGGTACCTTATCTCCATTTGTAAGTTCTACATAATCAGGCCCAAATAAACGAATATAATCTCTGTTAATAGTATAACTTCTATGAATCTTGAAGAACTGTGTACCAAGTAATTCTTCCATTTTATTAAAAGAGACTGTTGAAGTAATTTCACCTTTATTTGTATAAAGTACTGTATTATGCTGGAATGCCATGACATAATAAATATCTTTTAAAGGAATCAAACATGTATGCTTGTTCTTATCATTCACTAAAATTGTTTTATCTGGCTCCATAAGCTTTTTGACCATATCCTTATAGTAATGATATGTACTAGAGCCCATCTTATGAGGGAATAACTCTCCGTCTTCTAACTGTCCTAAACGATCTGGTGTATTTAAATAAACAATACGTCCTTCCTTTTCTTTTTCAATAGACCAGACGAGTGTACATCTTTGTTGTTCATGAATCATTTCTAATGAATTCATATCTGTCATAAGAAAAAAGCGACCGACAATAATACATGTGTTCTGCTGATTAAAAACGCATTGAAAATCAATATGTGTCAATTCACTTTTTAAACTATCATTCATTACAGAATATAAATAATTCATTAGCTCATTCTTGCTTGAATAATATTGACTTGGATCAGCACCACAATAAAAAACATCATTGTCTAGATAATGGCTTAAAAGATTCACATCTTTATGCCAGAAAGCTCGAATAATTTCTCTACTTGTTTCAATTAAATCTTGTATCACTTTTTTTCTCATAATTATCACCACTTATAATTTACCAAAAATAATATTATAAGTCTCATAGTTATGTATAAAAGGTTTTTTTATTGCACGAAAAGTATCTTTTCCTCTTTAATTTATTCAAATGGATAAATCATGCCCCATTGTTTTCTGATTTTAGTAAGTATTTTCATGACATCACTTGTAATTTCTAATGTTTTACTATATTTATTACTTACATAATCCTCCATATCTTCAATTTCGTAAAATAAAGCGTCTTTTGTTTCTCCATTTTTAATTGTTTCGCTATGTCCGTCAGAGGTATAAGTAATCACTGCCTGGTCTCCTCTAGGATAGTTATAGATTTCAATATATCCATTTTCACAGGCAATAAGACCACGTTTAGGCTGTTTTGCACGCATTGTAAGAGAGATGACAGCCATTTCCTTGGAATTATTTAAAATAATACCTGATGTTTCATCGACACCTGTTTCAAACAGATTAACAGTCGAAAGAATCTGCTTTGGACTTTCTGACATAAAATAACGGGCAAAGCTGACTGCATAAACACCAATATCAAGTAATGCACCACCTGCAAGTTCCTTAGAAAAGAAACGATTATTGATATCATATTCCTTGCAGCTTCCAAAGTTGACCTGAATCATCTTCACTGGTCCTAAAGAACCACTCTCCACAATCTCTTTCACCTTTTTAAAAACTGGCATATGGAAAAGTGTCACACCATCCATAATAACTAAGCCTTTCCTTTCAGCCAAAGAGATTGCTTCTTCTAATTGATTATCATTAACTGTAATAGACTTTTCTACAAAAACATGTTTACCTGCTTCTAATGCTTTCATCATCTCTTCATAATGTAAATTGTGAGGTGTCGCAATATATACAATATCTATATGAGAATCTTCTAACATATCATCTATTGTATGATAGACATGTTTTACATCAAATTCTTTCTGATAAGATAATGCATTCTCATAACGCCCTGAAACAACCCCATAAATACCATGATTCATTCTATTTAATGCTTCACCCATTTCATGGGCAATCCATCCAGTTCCAATAATCCCCCAGTTATACATATTATTTTCCTCCTATTCTGTATGTTTCTTCTTTATTAGAAATAATAAGATCAGTCACTAATCCTACAAATAGAGAAGTCGCAATAAGTCCTTCAATATTATTAAGTTTATTATTTAATTCTTTTATATTTTCTATTGTATCAAAATGTACATCTACAATAAAATGTCCATCATCACTTATGACCGGTCCTGCTTTACTCTTATTTGGTCTTAAAATAAGTTCTCCACCCATTTCTTTAATTTTTCTTGATACATAACTATAAGCTTCTTTGAGCACTTCACATGTAATATCATGTAAAAATGGTAAAGTAACAAAATACTTTGATTCATCAATCAATAAAATATAACGATCACTCATAGAGGCAATCAATTTCTCTCTTGTCTGAATAGCCCCACCTGATTTTAATGCATTCATATCCTGATCCACTTCATCACAGCCATCAAAAGATAAATCAACATGATTAACTGACCAAAGTGGTAATAGTTCAAGTCCAGATTGGATACAAACCTGTTCTGTCGCAAACGAAGGTGTTACAACCTTGACATCTTTGTGAGAATGACTTAAATATTCAACAAGATAGCCAATTGTTTCTCCACCACCAAGACCAACAATCATACCATCTTCAATAAGTTCTAAAGCGGCTTTTGCACTTCTTTTCTTCATTTTCACCCATCTCCCATCTATGAAATTATCTTGCATAAACCAAATATCACTTAAATTTATTTTCGTCAATAAAAGAGATGAAGAAAATATTATTCTCCACCTCTTTCATATCTAATAAATCTTGTTCCTTGATAAGTCAATATGCCTTTTTCTCCTTCTGTAAGAGATAAATAGACATAATAATCAACAAGTAATCTTTTTATTCTGCCATCTTCTAATCCAAAACAGACACAATACTTATTTTCATTCAATTCTTTTGTAAGTATACTTGCCCCTATTATATGGACTGGTGCACGATTATTCTTGAACCAGCATATAATTGTATTGGCGTCAACAATACAGATCATACCTACTATAACAAGACAAACAAATACGATTCCCATAAACTGCCTCAATTCTAGTCTTCTTCATTTGATGTCTGAAAAAAGCTTTCTAAAAAAATAAATAAATATTCCATTTCTATCACCTCAATAGTAACTAGTATAGTGTTTAGATATGTAATTGTTATGGACTCTGTGTGTTTTTTATATGTATTTTTCATAAAGAAAAGGACTTCATTTAAAGTCCTTTCTAACTCTTAATACTCTTTCTTTCTCATCACAAGATAAATACCACTCAATGATACAAAGATAGAACTGAATACACTTGCAAGTGGTGTCAAATCACTAGTCTGTGGTTTCTTATTTGGCTTAGTTTCACTTGGTTTAGATTCGCTAGGCTTTGTTTCACTTGGCTTAGATTCGCCAGGCTTTGTTTCACCAGGTTTGTTTTCATCTGGCTTAGATGGCTTGTCCGGTGTAATGACTGGATCTTTGACCTTTTCTAATCCATCAATTGCATCTTTAAGATTCTTATAAGCTGCATCTACTTCAGATTGCTCAGGTTCTTCCTTATTTAAAACATCCTGAGCCTTCTTTAAAGCATCCTGAAGTTTATTCCAGCTTTCTTCTGTATAATCCTTCTGATTCTGATCAATAGAACCTACTAAATCCTCTAAATCCTTAGTATCAGCATCTTCCTTGATTACAGGAGTCTTCGAAATTAAATCCTTTAATAACGCATTATAAAGATTTGTCTTTGCTTCATTGATTTCATTTGCTGAAGCATCTTCCTTCTTTAATACAGCTTTTGCCTTTTCTAATACAGTATCTAACTTTTCTAATGATTCTTTAGTATAAAGTGTACGATCCAATCCTTCTGCATGTTTAACAAGTGCTTCAAGTTCTTCTGCTCCAGTAGATGCTGGCACATAATGAATCTTGAATTCAGCTGCGCTGCCAAATCCACCCTTAGCTGCTAAGATATTAAATCTTACATACTTTGCATCAACTGCATCAAAGCTGATTAACTTACCTTCTGCATTTAATGGAAGTGTACCTTCTTTGACTTTCTTGAAAGTCTGCCCATCAGTACTTACTTCGATACTATACTGAGTCACTGTACCGTTACCAGCATTACTACGTGGCAAATAATAAAGTCCATCTACCTTTTCAGTTGTACCCATAGTAATCATATACCAGTGTGGTAAGGAAGCACCATTCCATAATGTATGCCAGAATGTACCTGGGTTACCATCTAAAGCATTAGAAGCAGGTGTTTTTTCATTTGCAGTTTCCTGTGAAGAAGCAGTACCTGTCATCGTACCCTGATAGTAATATAAATCAGCCACATCCAATAATACAAGTCGATCTAATGCACTCTGTAAATCTTTTGCATACGCATCAACCTGAGACTGCATACCTCTTGGTAAATCATATACAATATTGCTCTTAGCTATTTCTAAAGCATCCAAAGAATCCTTTGTATAGATTTTAGTCAAATCAGTGTTAGGAATTTTTGCAAGAATAGCTTCAATTGCGCTGTAATCAGCCTTCTTATAAGTCACTTTCGCAATCAAATCTTTCATACGTTTTACAACATCCGCAATACGCACAGCATCTGGATCAGCCTGACAAGTAAGGGCCTCTCCTTCTTTGATTAATGATTTCATTGCATCCTTCTTAGAAGCATCTACTTTCTTATCTGCTTCTAATGCATGTAAGATCAATAATGTGTTATCTAATTCACTCGTTGAAGCATAGTCCTTATTCTTTGCAAGCACAATATCATCAATATAGCCCACAAAAGCATGTGTTTTACTTCCCACTCTTTCAAATGGAATCATTGTAGTTGCAATAAGTTTGTTACCTTCAACCTTTTCATTATCACCCTTACGGTCTACAAGCTTGCCATTAACATATAATTCAGCATACTTGCGATTACGTCCGTTATCTGGGTTCTTGATTTCAATTTCAACCCACTGTCCTACTGGAAGTGAATAATCAAAAGTAATATCAAAGTTTTCTCTTGAGATAGCTACTTTACCTGTACCCTTTTGAACACCTTTGATAGAACCATAGCTTGATTCAAATAGAATCTGATCTTTATCAATTGAAGATGAAGTACGTTTTACCTTGAATCTTAAGCTATTGTTTAATCCTACAGTTGTATGAAGTTTAGTTTCTACATATGAAGAGTCACCCAATAAATGAATCGCCTTCTTATAATCAACATCTTCTACATCTGCATTCACACCCCTATATGAAGTGTTATTGTCGATGACTTCAAATACACCATCTTTGTCTTCTACATTATAGGCAAAGTTAGTACCAGGTGCATCTCCTAATAAGCCAGCTGCATTTTCTGCCTGACTCTGAGTTAATGATCCTTTACCCCATAGCTTAGCACCAAATAATGCAGCAGATGCCTGAATACGATCATAAACATCATATTCAGTAATACCATTATTGAGGTAATCTGTCATATCATTCCATACTGCAAAAGAACCACCAAGCATCTGTTTATCACCAGCAGGAATATGCTTACCACCCACTTCATTGATTGGTAAGTTATATACTGTTGAATTATTCAAATAGTCATAGTAGTACCCTGCATTTGGTACGATGTAATAGTTACCATCATTACAGTTAATAAGGTCAAAGCCTTCTTCGTACATCTTATCCATATTAGCCCAGCCATAGTTCCATAAGTTCATTTCTACATTCTGAGCCTTTACAGTTACATTACCCTTAAGACTTGATAAACTTCCCCATAGACGTGCTTTACGTCCTGAGTTTTCTACATAATCAATCATATCGTTACAGAAGCGACGATATGCATTTGGATCCTTTGTATATTCATCCGCACCAATATGTACAGTTGTCTTAGAATCAAAGACTGGATCAGAACCATTCATATATTCACCAAAGATTTCCTGTACAAAAGCCACTGATTCATCATACTTAGTTACTAAGTTCAAATGGTCATTGTCACGACCATAAGTACCAGCACGTAAGTCTGGACGCACCTTAGTAAGAGCAAGAGAATGCGCTGGTGTATCAATTTCAGGAACAATATTTACCCCATACATTCTTGACTGTTTAATGAAGTTTCTAAATGCCTTCTTAGTATAGAATACATCTGTACTTGTTAAATCAGCCTGGTTCTTACCACCCTTCTTGATATCAGATTCAAGACGGAATCCAGAATAAGCTGTCATAGGGTCCTTACCTGCATTAGAGTAGTTCTCTAGAGGAATGACATTATCATTTAAATGTACCTGGAAGTCATTCAACTTATACCAAGACATTTCCTTCATCAACATTGTTAGATTGTCCATAGTAAATGTCTTACGTCCTACATCAAGCATAAGACCTCTAACAGAATAAAGTGGATAATCTCTTGTCATACCCTTAGGCATAGTGAGCTTATTAAGCTTTAAAATCTGTAAAATAGTACGTGTAGACCAAAAAGCACCCGTTTCTTGTTCAGCTTTTACTGATACAGTATCACCAATTTCTAAAATATAACCTTCCTTATCTAAGCCTAAGTTTTCTTTCTTATCTACAAGATCAAGAACGATATCTCCTGCTTTTGTTTCACCGCTTGTAACGATATCTAACTTAGATCCTGTGATTTCCTTTAAATCACTCTGGAATGTTTTTGCCATTTCATTCAATTTAGAATTGCGCACCACAATACGACCATTCTTATTAAAGTTGAATGTACCTGTATGACCTTTCCATTCTCTTAATTCTGGTAATACGATAGGGGCTGCATTATCTCCCTGTTCGACGTTATATTTACCAGGAATATTCACTGCAATTTCTTTAAATAAATAATCATTCTTGTCTTTCTTATTTGTTGCTTTGAAAGATAAAGTAGCAGTTGTATCAACTAAAGGCTGATAGATAGTCAAATCATCACCAACAAGCTGTTCATAATCAGCACCATTGAATGTAATTGTATAATCTTCAGATTCTGGAAGAGTTACATTAACCTTCTTATCACCCTTCTTCACTTCTGCTACTGTAATAGAATCCATCATTTCATTCACATCAACTGTTGGTTCTCCGCCATATACTTCCATTTCATAAACAGAAATATTATTCCAGCTAATGCCTGTATCTGGATCTAATGGATCCATTGCATCAATATACAAGCGTACATAACATGCCTTCACCGCTTTATCTAAGACAATCTTCTGAGTCTTATTAGCAGGACGACTGTTAAATACCTTTGCATCTGTCCACTTGTCTAATTCAGTTGCATACTGGATTCTATACTTTGTCGCTTTTCTTGTTTCCCAAGTTAAGCGTACAGTCTTGACATCTAATACATCTTCAAGATCCACATAAATCCAATGAGGTGCATTCTTTACACCAGATGCCCAGCGTGATGTTCCCTTAGTATTACCATCAAACGCTTTACCTGCTGTAAATGAAGTACCACCTTCAACTGAAGAAGCCACTGCAGGCTTATTGAATGCTACGTTTTCTGTAGGGTTTTGAGGTGCTTTATCTGATGAATTCAATACTTCAAATTCACAGCATGATACACTGTCGTACCCTTCCATCTTTGTCACTTCAACCTTTACATAACGTGCTTTTTTAGCACTAGATAAGTATTCTACAGAAGTACGTTTCTTGTTACCTGTTCTTTTTACAATAGCTTCACCCCAATTTGTATGATCATCTGAAGCATAGATATTATAAGAACCTGCATACACATCATTACTTTCCCAAACCATCTTTAACTGGTTGAAAGACTCAGACTTACCTAGATCTACATAGAACCACTGTACTGGAGCGCCTTCTGTAGACCATCTTGTACTTTCATTACCATCTGTGAGGTTTTTCTTAGGGAGTGTAGGATACTCTGCACTTACTACAACATTCTTGTTTAACGCTAAATTGACATTCGTAGGTGTCTCAGTCTTTCCCTGAGTACCCATGACTTCAAATTCTGCCACTGAAATACTTGGATAAGCACCATCACGTAATTTTTCTACAGTTAATCTTACATAACGATACTGTACAGGTGTATCAAGTGTTACTACTTCATCTACGCCAAATCCTTCTGGTTTATCTGCTGAATTATGAATCAATGCATAAGATGAACCATTGAGTGATCCTTCAATCTTGAATTTACGTACTCTTTGAAGAGCATTACCATCCTTAGGATTCTCAAAATGGATATTAAAAGATGAAATCGTAGACTGTGCACCTAAATCCACATCAATCCAATGGTTAGTCGCAGCATGTTCACCAAATTCAGTTGCCCAGCGTGATGACTTATCACCATCTACTGCTTTTTCAGCGCCAAATCCAGAACATGCATAACTTGTTGTGACCTTCTTATTTAATGCAATGTTTGTGATTGTATCTGCATGGACAAGAGTCATACTCCAGCTAGAAATAATCATACTTGCACTAAATAATGCAGCCACGACTTTTTTAAATCTTCCCACGATTTTCACTTTCCTTTCTGATTGATTGTCCTTCAATAAAAAAAGACCAAACACAAAAAAGACATGATGCAGCGCATGCTTTAATGTGTCTGGTCTTGCCTACTTAAAGTAACAATCCATCTTATGTAAGAGTATAATCTATGTAACCTCTTACATCAAGTTTTTCGTCACAATTATATTAATTCTTTTTACGTGGCATACTCCAGAATACAACATTCATAATGAGTACTATAATGAATACAATAAGCATAGAGAACCAGAAGCCGATGTTTACTCCTAGAAAATCAGTTGTATGAAACAAAGTCATCCATAATTCTTTCCAAGTCATAATAAGCCCTCCTTATAATAATTCACCATAGTGATGTACATAGGCTTTCTTTAAGCTTGTCGCAAGTACCATATATAAGAGAATACATGGGATAAGATAAGCAAAATAGCTCATAGGTAATGCAACAAAGCCAAGTGCTGTGCCAAGTGGTGTAAATGGAATAATAGTCAATACTGCAATACCTGTCATAGTAAGTAAAGTGACAGGAGCTGATGCACGGGATTGGATAAATGGTAATTTAGGTGTACGAATCATATGAATCACAAGTGTCTGACTCCACATAGATTCTACAAACCATCCTGCCTGGAACATACCAATATATTGCATCTGCATGATAGCAAGCTGAGTACCAGAATAGTGTGCTGCTAGGTCATTATAAAGGACACCATGAGACACAAAGAGTGGACAGAAGACAAAATACATGAAGATATAAGTCGTGAAGTCAAAGATTGAACTTGTAGGACCAATCCAGATCATAAAGCTGCCTACACTAGATGCATCCCAGATACGTGGTTTCGCAATGAATTCTTCATCAACATTATCCCAAGGAATCGCTGTACAAGAGAGATCATAAATGAGATTTAATAAGATAAGATGTACACTCATCATAGGTAAAAAAGGAAGTAATGCAGAAGCAGCTAGGACAGAGAACATATTTCCAAAGTTAGATGAAGCAGTCATCTTGATATATTTAATCATATTAGCATATGTTTTACGTCCTTCAATAATACCTTCTTCTAAGACCATGAGATCTTTTTCTAGTAAGATGATATCTGCAGATTCTTTGGCTACATCGACTGCAGTATCTACAGAAATACCAATATCAGCGACCTTCATAGCAGCCGCATCATTGATTCCATCACCCATGAATCCTACTGTATGTCCGTTATCTCTAAGTACTGAAACTACTCTTGATTTTTGATCTGGTGTCAGTTTTGCAAAGACATCTGTCACTTCTGCTGATTTTGCAAGTTCTTTGTCTGACATCTTTTCTATATCACTACCAAGTAACATATTTCTTACTTCAAGTCCTACCTGCTTGCAGATAGTACGTGTGACTTTATCATTATCACCTGTCAATATTTTAGTTGTTACACCATGATTCTTTAATGCTTCAATAGCATCTGCAGTTGATTCTTTTGGTGGATCTAAGAATGCCAGGTAACCCATGAGCACCATATCACATTCATCTTTGGTACCAAATGAATCAACAGGTGAAGGATTACTTTTTTGGGCAATTGCAAGAACACGGAACCCTTTGTCATTGAGTTCATTGACTGTTTCTAGAATCTGATGGCGTATTGTAGCAGTTAAGGGTTTGACTTCTCCATCACATTCTGCATAGCTGCAGATAGATAACATTTCTTCTACAGCACCTTTTGTAACCATCTGTGTTTTACCTTGTTGGTCTTGTACAACAGTTGTTAAACGACGACGATTAAAATCAAAAGGAATTTCATCGACCTTGGTATAGTTTTCAGATAAATCTAATAGTTCTTTGTTTTGTGCTTCTTCTTCCTCTGTCTTATTGATAATAGCTAAATCCATCAAATTCTTATACCCTGTCTGGAAATAGCTGTTTAAATAAGCATGACGTAACACACGTGTATCATTTTCACCATTCACATTCAAATGATATTCTAGAATAACCTTATCCTGTGTGAGTGTCCCTGTCTTATCTGTACATAGAATATCAATGGCTCCAAAGTTCTGAATAGAGTTAAGGTTCTTAACGATTGTCTGTTTCTTACTCATTGAAACAGCCCCTTTCGCAAGACATGTAGTCACAATCATTGGCAGCATTTCTGGAGTGAGTCCTACCGCAATAGAAATACCAAAGAGGAAGGCTTCTAGCCAGTCTCCTTTTGTCATACCATTAATAAAGAAGACAAGAGGAACCATGACAAACATGAATTTAATAAGAACCCATGAGACTGCATTGACTCCTTTAGTAAAGCTTGTTTCTACTGCTTCTCCTGCAATAGCAGAGGCCATAGAACCAAATAATGTATGATCACCTGTACACACAACAACAGCTGTCGCACTTCCTGAGATGACATTACTTCCCATAAATGCAATATTTATATAATCTGTGATTGTCTCTTTTGATGTACTTATATGACATGTCTTTTCAATAGGTTCGCTTTCACCTGTCAAGCTCGCCTGACTGACAAATAAGTCCTTCGCATCTATAATACGTACATCTGCTGGAATCATATCTCCTGCAGATAAATGAACAATATCACCAACAACTAATTCATCCATTGGAATCTCACCCTTTTCTAGTCCCTGGCGGGTTACAGTACAAGTTGTAGTGATCATTGCGAGAAGCTTTTCAGCCGCATTTCCACTACGTGATTCCTGTACATAACGAAGTGTTCCAGAGATCAAGACCATTGTAAGAATAATGATCACAGTCAATGGATTCAGATCATCCGGTGTACTACCTAACATACTAAAATAAGGGAATATAATATCTGTCAAAGTAGACACAACAGCAAGCACAAATAGTACAATCGTAAATGGATTAATAAAGGCTTCTGTAAGTCTCTTTAAGAATGATTTTTTCTTTTCATGGGTTACTTTATTAGACCCATATTTCATAGCGCTGATAGATACGCCTTCTTCATCTAAACCACGAAGTGTTGTATGAAGATTTTTTAAGAGTTCCTTTAATGGTGTCACAGCAACATATTGCATGCGCTGATTGAGTTCATTACGCATTACTGTCTGCTGCATTGCCATACGTTTTTCTTTTTTCATCTTTCTACCTCCTTATTTGTAGTAATGTTGACTTCTTTCGATATAAAAGACATCAATTCCTGCCACAATCATCCACGCAAATAGAGCAGCTATAAAAAAGTAATTGGAGAATTGTGGACAGAGTCCTTTGATTAAGAAGATGAGTCCATTCAACATAATGACTTCTCCAATGTTTCGACATAATGGTTTAATGTCTATTTTTTCTCTTTCTTCTATGGACATATTCTCCCAATCTTTTAAGTGAACATGTCCCTTCCCACAGGCAAATAAGAAACCTGCAATTGTAAATAGAGCACCAAATACAATGTACTGATTCATACGATTCTCCTTTCCTACAATAACTCCCAGCCAGCACTCACGACTTCTGGAAGTTCTAATATCTGCCCCACAATACCTTCTAGAACGTTGTTTTTAGAATGTCCTGATGAACAATACTGGGCAATGATTTCTACCTTATCACCAATAACATCACCACTTTCTAGATGATTGAGATACAGCGTCTTGGAAGGATTACTATTGATGAGTAAGAGACGAATCTCCTGTTCTTTGTCTTCCAAGCATACAGCAGTGATACGATATTGTTTTTCTGATTCATCTCCTGATGTGATAGGACCAAGTCTTCTTGCAAGAGGACGCAGTAATACATTAGACAAAATCAGAATACCTGCTGACATAATGGCATATGCATATTGATTTGTACTTGCAAGTATTCCAATTGCAGCAGTACACCAAAGTGTAGCGGCTGTGTTCATACCTTTGACCATACCACTTTCTTTAAAGATGACACCACTACATAAGAAACCGACACCTGAAATAATACTGCTTCCTACACGGAATACTTCATCTGAACCATAGATCAGCGGAAAGAGCGTAAAGAAACATGTTCCCATGCAGATCAAGACATTAATACGAATTCCTGCAAGATGTCCTGTAAGCTGTCTTTCTAGTCCAATAAGAAATCCAAGAATAACTGAAAGCCCAATTCTTAAAATATAATCGCTGTACATCATAGTCATAACCTCCCTTCGACACTTATAGAATATAAAAAACGCAAGGTTAATCACATGATTAAAACCTTGCGTTTTCCTTGCGTTTTCGCAAGAAGTCTGTAGAGATAGACTGTATTATATTAGAAGCAATATATCTCTTCTTCAACTAAGATTCAATTGTATAAAGAGTTATTCTTTTTAATCTTCCTTTTCAAAAATCAGATCCATTTCCTGAACATGTCCAGTTCCACGCTGTTTCACAGGAATATATCCAACATATCGCCATCCTTCTAAGGCTCTTTTCTCAATAATAGAACGATATTCATCAACACAATACACATTACCTGCACCCGCTCCCCAGCCTTCTAAATGACAGCTTATAGTTTCATATGCGTATTTATACATGGTTTTTCCTCCTTTAACTTCCTCTATTTATAAGGTAGTATTTGTAGCAATAATTAATCTTCCGTGACATTCAGCAAATCTCGACAGAAACTCTCATAATCAAACTTACCTTTGGCTTTGACTTTTTTCACAGCTTTCATAATTGTATTTCTAATAATAACCTTTCCCTCATCTGTCACATTATAATATTGATCAAAATCTATTCTAATATCAATGCTAGCACAACTTCCATTTCCAATAAGTCTAACCTTTTCTTTCCACTTTCCCTGTTGATACAAATCTTTTGGAGCACATTGAGGACATATACCAATTATTCTCAAGGTCTCGCTATATTCCTTATCCTTGAAGTATTCATGACATTTTTTACAATACCAATATACTCTTTCATTCACTCCATATTGCTGCGTAAAATAAGCAGGCGAGTTAATGTTTAATTCCAATTTTTATCACCTCTTATTTTTTTTGACTAAATAAGAATTTATTTGAATATCCACAAACCACAGTTATGCTATAAACACAGTTTTACTAAGATCCTCTTAAACAGCAATAATTTAGAACAGATAAAGATTAAAAGGACCGTCTCCTGCATATTATGGGTATTCAAAAGAATTTATTTTAATAAATATTTTTCAAATGCTTTGTGCGTGTCAAAGTGAACTTCTTTAAAAAATAAAACGAGCCAAATAATAAAAGTCGGAACAGCCATATATGGTGTTAAAAAATAAGACAACACTGCTCCTACTAACATTATGCCAGCCCATGTAAAACACTGATTTTTTATATCACGAGAAATATGAGCTTTATCATACAGTGCCTGTTCTTCTTTCGGTAACGAATTAAATCCCGAAACAAATTTAGCCGTTTTTTCTTTAAATATTGCAAATAACACTCCTATAATCACAAATGGAATAACCAAAACTCCACATAGCCAAAACCCTATATTCATAGTATATTCCTCCTTCACAAATTCCGATTTATTTTCTTGTTCCATCTTTTTTAAACATCTTTTTCAAAGCAATTTCTACTGGAAAAATAGATACAATAAGAACAACACATTGAACCAGCACAAAGATAAGAGAAATTATGCTATATGTACTATCATTAGTACCCAATAGCACTACAGAAACAAGAACCGAAAGAGCAAGCATGAATAAACCCATCTTATACCAAAGTCTTCCACAATACTCATTCGCAAATTTCCATGTATCCATATTTTTCATTGAACGGCTCGTTCTGTATCCTACCAATCCATTAATATTTTTTGGATAATGTTTCCACATGATCCTTCCTGTCACAATTACAACAACAGGAATCAACAAGTTACATAAAAATACAAAATACATAAGATAGACCTCCTTGCAGTCATCGAATAGAAATGATTTTCACTGATAAAATAGAACAGGTAAATTTTACCATCCAATTCAGATGTCGCAATATATACGACATCTTCATTCTTTTGGAGCTTTTAAGATTTTATTCATCCTAAACTGAACATTTGGAATAGTATGATCATTTTGATACGGAGAATCATTTTTCTGCAACTTTCCTTTTTTATATTTATCTATAATTTCATCCACTAATACATATACTCTATTTGCCATATCTAGACTGAGTGCTCCTTCATCGTGGCCATTCCATGCAAAATATCCATCCTTAAGATAAGATAATACGATTTCAGCACCTTTCTGCCATTCTTCTAAAGATACAGCTCCAGGCATTTGTAACCACATATTAGGATTCACATCATCCCCTGTAAAAATCAGTTTATATTTCTCATCAATCAACATGATTGAACCTTTTGTATGTCCAGGGATATTCTTAACAGTCAGTTTCCTGTTACCTAGTTCAAATATATATATATATCCATCTTTAATTGCGATTTTGCGACTTATCTTCACTTTTCTGTGTTTTTCGCTAGCACCAATCCTTCGCCCACCCATATGACATGCAAGAGAACAGCACATCACGTTATTAATAAATCTAAGATCCGCTTCATGTACATAATAATTTCCGAATTGTTTAGCACCACCTACATGATCTGGATGCAAATGTGTTGCTACAATCGAAAGAGGCTTTGAAGTGATACTTTTCACTACACCATAGAGATCGCCTACACCCCAACAAGAGTCAATTAACAATGCAGATGTGTCACCCTCTACCAAATAACAATTCACTTTACCCGCTTCACTAATTCGCCACGTTTTATGAGCAATTTCAGTTATATCATAAACACTACTCATACCGCATTGACCTGCCTTCTTTAATACCAATTAATAGAATTCTTTCTCCTGCACATATTCTTATCTTTTATAGAGATACAGAAAAAGAACTTTCCTATATATATATTATACCATTCATCTCATAAGAAAAACAGGAGTATCACCCCCGCCAATATGGGCGAAGGAATACTCCTGTCTAGGTTTATTGTAAGCATAATTCAAACAACAATCAACCATCATTTATAGAATCTTAATACCTGGTATTGATAATAGTCATCCTTTTCTAGATAACCAACTGATATACCTTTTCCATTATATGCTGTTTTACCACTACTTGATTTATCTTTGGCTTCTTCTAATAATCTATCAATCTCTGTATCAGTTGCTTTATTGTAGTTTGCTTTTATGAGTTTTCTTCGCATATATAAGTGCTTCATTATTATACTTACTTGTCTTATCCACATAAATAAGCATATAGTCTACAATATCCGTTGCTTGATCTCCTGTATACTTCTTAGGTACAACAACTAAAGAAACACCTTCAAGAAGTCCATACCAATACTAATCATTCTCTTTTGTCAAATAATCAGTTGAAGCAGCGTTGAGTAAACTATGATTCGCTACTTCAGTATTGAATTTTGCGACTAATACATCAACTGTTTCTTTTTCTACAGAACCATATTTTTCATTGCTTTCCTACAGATTTTTCCTTGCGTCTTCTACCTTAGACTGACCACACCCTGATAATCCAAAAGCCATCAAACAACATAATAGAATAGTCAGAATTCTCTCCATGGTCATTCCTCTTTTTTATAAGTATAAGAGGATACATTTCATGTTTATACTTACTATGACTCATTTTAGATGAGCTAAAAATCATCTTATTGTCCTTATTAGCATTAGAATAGATATATCATTTTATTCCAAATTATCATTAAACTTATATCCAATACCCCAGATTGTTAATATGTATTTTGGTTCATCTGGATTAGGTTCAATTTTCTTTCTTAACTTTCTAATAAAAGCCATAATATTACTATCATCCAACAAATAGTTATCTGACCAGACAGCTTTATAGATTTGTTCTTTAGTAAAGACTTCTCCTTTATTTTGAATAAGGAAATACAGGATATCAAATTCTTTAGGTGTTAAACTAATATCCTTACCTTCCATCACAACTCTTCTACTTCTTGGATGTACCTCTAATTCACCTGCTGCAAGTACATCTAAATTCACTTCTGTTGATTTACTTAATAAAAGTGATGTCACTTCTCCTGTAATCATATCATGAATGCCTGATAGTAACTCCTGTCCACTTTCTGTTTGTGGAGGGTCTTTTATTAACTTTTCTAACAACCATTTTTCAAGGATGGAATCCATCTTGATTAAACCAATATTCTTTTTCATTGTGGGTTCCTCCTAAATTAATTCATGATATTTCTTCTGATAGAATACTTTAATGATAGTAGTCAGAAGCATATACAGTATAACTACAATCAAGAGATATAGAAAATACCAATGAGGTAATTGTGTAAGTCCAATAAATGATGCAGCATGAGTAAATGTGAGTGCTGTAAAGGTAATGATTCCTGTGATTGTGATGACCATAACAGGCATGGATGGTTTGCTTTGAATAAATGGGATTTTACGTGTACGTAAGAAGTGCAAGATTAAAACCTGTGTCCACATAGATTCTAAGAACCAGCCTGTTTGAAATAATGCGATATAACGCATGCACATTGCATTATCATTTAATTGAGTAAATAGTGCACCACATACAAATGGACATAGTACATAATATAAGAAAACAAATGTAATGATATCAAAGAGTGAACTGATTGGACCAAATATCAACATAAAACGACCCAATGTCTTGCCAGACCAGTCTCTTGGTGAAAGTGTTTCTTCTATGTCTACATTATCCCATGGAAGAATGATACATAACACATCATATAAGAGATTTAATAGTAATAGCTGTAAGGATGTCATTGGCAGAAATGGTAAGAAGGCACTGGCCACTACAATGGATAAGATATTTCCAAAGTTAGAACTTGCAGTGATCTTGATATATTTCAACATATTCGTAAATGTTTTACGTCCTTCGAGTATTCCTTGTTCTAAGACATTTAAATCCTTTTGGAGAAGGACAACATCTGCTGCATCTTTCGCTGCATCAACTGCTGTATCTACAGAAATGCCTACATTGGCTTCACATAGAGCAGGAATATCATTGATTCCATCTCCTAGAAATCCTACTGTATGACCATTTTGACTAAGTAGTGAAACAAGACGGACCTTCTGCCCCGGTGTTAAAGAGGCAAAGACATGAACTTCTTCTACACTTTTTCTTAGTTCATCATCCGTCATTGTTTCCATAACCGGACCTGTAATAACTTCTGATGCAACTATGCCTACTCTACGACAAATAGAAATAGCGACATCTTCTTGATCACCAGTAAGAACCTTAGGTGTGACCTTCAATCTCTTAAGTGCATTAATAGAAGCTTTAGCTGTCTTTTTAGGGGCATCAAAGAATGCAAGATAACCCATTAGAATCATATTCTGTTCATCATCAAGAGTAATCTGAATCTTATTTCCAAGTGGTTTTCTTGCCACCGCAATGACCTTCATCCCTTCCTCCAGCATTTCATCTACAACACTAGAAACGCTCTGTTTTACTTCTTCATTAATTGGAAGGACTTCACCATGATACTCAATAGAAGTACATCTTAAGACAACCTGTGTAATATCCCCCTTCACAATAAGTTGTCCTTCACCTTGTGAATCCACCACAAGAGTACTCACAAATTTACGACTATAATCAAAAGGGATTTCATCTTTTTTTCTATATTCCTTGATCAGATTCTCATAATATAATTGACGTCCTGGCATAGTAGAACAAGCCATAATTGCATGATCTATCGGATTACCTACACCAGAATGATACATACTATTTAGATAAGACAGATCTAACACCTTTGCACTCTCATTCCCTAATACATCCATATAGTACTCTAAAAGAATTGTTTCATTTGTGAGTGTACCTGTTTTATCCATACATAAAACATCCATACTACCAAAGCCCTGCATCGCATTAATATCTTTAATAATTGTCTGTTTACGACTCATTGCGAGACTTCCTCTTGCAAGACAGGCTGTAATGACCATAGGAAGCATTTCAGGCATAAGCCCTACTGCCACTGATAAAGAGAAAGCAAGAGATTCTAACCATTCTCCTCCTGTAATACGAAGTATGATGAATACTAAAGGTATAAGAACCGCAATAAAACGAAGCATTACCCAGGCAATCGAATGAGCCCCTTTTTCAAATGACTGCTTCTGTTCACTATCATTTTGAATAAAGCTGCCATAAAGCGTTTCTTCACCTACTGCAAGTACAATACCTTCTCCTTTACCACTGATAACAGTTGTTGCCATAAAGACTATATTATCAAGCTGCGAGAATGTTTCTATATTCCCTAAATGATGTGTATGACTCTTCTTTTCTAATATCGCACTTTCACCTGTAATGGCTGCTTGTGATACAAATAAATCATTTACATGAGTTAAACGGATATCTGCAGGAACACGGTCTCCTGCAGATAACAAGACAATATCTCCTACGACTAATTCATCCGCTGATATTTCTTTAATGATTCCATTTCTTTTAACTGTAATCGTTTCATGAATCAGTCGTTCTAACTGCTTTGATGCATTTTTTGCTCTGAATTCCTGAATCAAACGAATTGTGCCACTAATAAGAATCATTGAAAATATAATGATTGCGGTCGTCGCATTTTTCGTGAAATTACTTACTAATATAACATCAGTGATTAAAGAAATTATGCCTAAAATAAGTAAAATCATATTAAAAGGGTTAATAAAAGCACGATAAATACAACAAAGAAATGTATCATCATTCTTTGTGAAGCTATTACTCCCATATTGGTTTCTCTTTACTTTTATTCTATCATAAGTCAAACCATTGGGTGATGTATCTATTTCTTTATAGATCTGTTCTATATCGCAATACGCATATTTCTTAATACGACAATTGATTGATGTTTTAGGCATAAGACTTCCTCCTTCATACTTCTATTCTACCATTATATGAGTATGTAGTTTCTTGCTTTTTTCTTGCGATTAAAAAAGAACGTATAATTTCTATACGTTCCCTAAACAAACTGGAATTTAGCAAATAGTGTGTGCTGTAATAATTGTATAACTACATGAGTTAATAGTTATCTTTATATTATCGATTTCACAATACCAATTTTTACCTTGTTTATAGATATTACACTTTTTATCCAATACTTTATTTTTACAATATGCAACTATGTCTACATTATCTAAGTTAAGGTTTTTCTTAATCCTACCAATACCTACCTCAGTAGTATGGACTTTGTCAATATTTGATAACAATACTTCTTTATTCATATACTCTTGACTCCAAAAATTCCGTTTTGCAACCAACTACACTTTAGATGAACCGTTCATTTACTTTTTAAATTTATATTTCCCTTTTCCATAACCGGATACTGGTTCAATAATATCTGCCTGCGCCAAATTAGAGAGAAATTTCGAAGCACCTGAACTTTTTAACTCAAGAAGTTCCATAACTGAACTTCTTCCAAAAACCCCATCAAAGCCAAACTTCTCAAAAAGTCTACGGATATGAACCTTCGTTTTTACTGAGAACTTGTTATCTTTTGCGAAAATCATGCTTTCAATGTCCACTTTTGTATCTTGAATATCCACTTTTTCCTTCCCAATATCCACTTTCTCAGTTTCAATGTCCACTTTTCCATTGTTCTGAAGTCCGTATATATGAAGGTATCGATTTTTGAGTTCATTTTGCTCGTTCAAAAGCAGGTTTCTAAGAAACATTTCAAGATATTCTGTTGTTTCATGGATGCCTTTTTGCAGATTTGTATAGTTCGCACGAACAAGTGCATTTCTAAAATACCTTGCATTTTTCGCAAAAATATCATTAGTTGCACCAAAGCCAAGTGTTCTCAAATATTTAATAAAGAACACTGCTGTTGTTCTCGTATTACCTTCCCCGAATATATGAATTTGCCATAGTCTTGAAATAAATACTGCAAGATGATGAATAATTTCATCTATTGAAAGACAATTATAACTAAAAGCTTTCTCCTGTGAAAAATCATATTCAAGCGTCGCTCTCAGTTCAGAAGCACTACCATATATAACAGTTGCCCCATCAAGTACCCATTCTTTCTTTGTGATATTGTAATCTCTAATCTTTCCAGCATGAATGTAAATTCCCTGGAATAGTTTGCGATGAATAGAGATATACTCATTCGGAGAAAATGAGAACGCAGTTTCTGAGAGAATTTCAGCAATACGAGAAGAAACCTTATCCGCTTCTTCAGTACGCTCTTCATCTGATAAATGCGGTAGCCTTTCTTCATAGTAACTGTCAATAAGACCCTGGGCCTCTTTCATTGTGATTTTGCCTTCAATATTCTGAATGGCAGTATCAATCAAATATTTAGATGGTTTAAGTCCATCCACCGCCTGAAGTCCGATTGCTGTACTCCAAGCATAACCCTTATGAGCTTTATCTGGTTCTGATTCTTTCAAATATTCTTTGAAAGGGTCTCTTTCCATATCCACACCTCATTTTCTATAGTGTATAATTCCATCTTTTCTAAATCTATAAAGTTAAACTAATACATGTTTTAAAACATTAGAAATCACAGTTCATTAACCTGTATCATCTGCTTCATATTAATATTCCTTCAAATGTTGCAAATTTCTTAAATCATTCGCCACCTTTCTCGTTAAGTAGACTTACACCCCACATCTATGCACCTCACAGAACCGTAAGTACGGCTTTCCCACATACAGCTCTTCATATTCTCACCAATGTAAATTGATTTATTATATCCACATTATACCATAACCTTTCATTTACATCTAACTGTCTATATTTCTCAAGAGATTCTTCTTAATAATTCCTATCTTGAGAACGACCATATATTTCTAATCTGTTTAGAAAGAGTATCATAACTCCATAAACGATTACTTCTTTTTATAGAATTAGGATCATTAACCATAAACATTCCCTGTTTCATCCCTTTAATCACAATAAGATGCCCTGTAGTAGTAAAGTCTCCTGGTTTCATACTGCAAATAAGAGGTCTACCATTCATGATTTCATTTTTCATCGAAGAATAAGAGAGGGGAATGTTTCTTCCATGAATACCATAATGTTTCATACCTTTAGTAAAGAAAGACCAGGATGTTCCATCTTGATAATAACCATGATTATATGCATAAGATGCAACATCATAAGGGGTAATATTATTTCTTCCTGTTAATCCTGCAATAATCATTGCAACACTTGTAGGACCACAGCCATTCATACCAATCACATTATATCCATACTTTCCATATCCCCATCTTTGATCATATTGAAGTAAGAGAGGATAATGTCCTTTTGTGACAGGTCCTATTGTATTTGTATAAACATGTCCTTTTTTACTTGGATAGTTGTAAACAAAATCAATAAGTTCTTCATTACGATAAAGTGCTTGAATCATTGCCTCAGGATATTGATTCTTGTTATCTAATATAGTACGTAGTTTAGGATTGGAACGCGCTTTTATTTCTAAACTAATATCTTCTCTTAGTCCACTTACACCACCACTTATGTTATAAACTATATGACCTATAAGAATTGAGACTATACAAAGTAACGCTATTATTAATTTTTTCATATGTTTTCATCTCCTTAAAAAAGCATCTTCATTACTTGTATTTTACCAATACAAATGAAGATGCTTCTTTAATACATTCTTATAGAATTCTTATGAACTTCTTAATTTTTTGGGAGAGTAATTGTAAAGACTGTTTCTTCTTTATTACTTGATGCAAATATAGAACCATGATGAAGTTCCACTATTTCCTTGGCAATAGCGAGGCCTAAACCACTTCCACCTGTTCTTGAAGTACGTGCTGAATCTAAACGATAGAAGTTTTCAAATATACGATTTAGTTTTTCTTTAGGTATCTCTTTCCCTTTATTGATGACTTTAATAATGACATCATCATGCATACTATGAACATCAATATTGATATCAGTGTGATCCTTACTATAGCTAATCGCATTCTTAATCACATTACTAAAAACTCTGCTAAGTTTATCCGCATCACCATATAATATGATATCTTCATCTTGATTAAGATGGATATTCTTTTCCTGTTCTACTAGGACAGGATAGAAATCATCAATGATTTGTTCGAGCATCAGACGAATATCTAAATCTTCTTTTTCTAGAATAATCTTTTCTGAATTATAACGAGCTACTTCAAATAATTCATTAATGAGATCTTCTAAGCGATAAGATTTATCTAATGCAACATTAATATACTTCTCTCTTTGAGTATCAGGCATATCTTTAATTTCATCTAATAAAGATAAGTAACCAATCATAGAAGTCAATGGTGTTTTAATATCATGAGCTAAATAAACAATGAGTTCATCCTTCTTCTGTTCATTCTCTCTTGCAAGTCTCTCATTCTTTATTGATTCACTCTTTAGTTCATTAAATCGTCTTTCTATATCATAAAGTTCTTCTGGTAATGTGATATAGTCTACACTCTTATCTATTAATTCATGAGATGCATGAGTCAATGCATCCATATAATAGGATGTCTGTTTATAAAGATGATAAACCATAAACGCAAAAGAAATCACTATATAGATTAATAAAAACAACAGAAGCGAGAGTGGATTCTTCACAATATTATAAAAGAACGCTAGAAACGTATAAATATTAGAATCAAAATCATAGACCCATTGAAAATCAAAAAAAGCAGCTAGATAGACTGCCAATACAAAAACAACTAACAGTCCTACTGTATAAGCTATATATTGTAATAGTGTACGTTTATAAATCTTCTTTAAGATCGTATTAGTTTCCATATCTTCCATCCTTTACTTTTCAATCTTATAGCCTACTCCATAGACCTTCTTTATATATTTAGGATTTCTTCCACCATCATGCATCTTTTCACGTAAATGTCTAATATGCACCATGATTGTATTATTATCTCTCTTATAATAATCTTCTCCCCAGACCTTTAAGAATAAATCGTCACTCTTTACAACATTTCCTTTATGTAGACATAATTCCCATAATATCGCAAATTCTGTTTTAGTCAGTTCTATCTTCTTTTCATTAAAATAGAATTCTCTTGTATCATTATTAATACGTATTCCTCTAAAATCTATTTCATTCTTTTCTTCTTTTTCATTATAGTTCTTATAACGTCTTAGCTGTGCTTTTACTCGTGCAACAAGTTCTAATGGTTGGAATGGCTTTGTGACATAATCATCTGCACCAATACTTAAACCATTGATTTTATCAATATCCTCTACCTTTGCGGTCACAAAAATAATAGGAAACTTATACTTTCTTCTTAATGTATTACATAAAGAAAAACCATCCATATCAGGCATCATTACATCTAAGATAGCTAAATCAATCTTTAAATCATCAATATCTCTTAATACATTCTGACTAGAATAGTACTTATATACAATAAAATTCTCATTTTCTAAATAGATTTGTATTAAATCTGTAATCTCTTTCTCATCATCTACAACTAATATATTCATAAATATCCCCTCTTACATATCAGGTAGTGTCAAAAATCTATATCACATAGCACAAATACACTACCCTAAATTTTATCTATATAAACAGTAAAATGATTACTGAGTATATCTTAGTAATCATCTTTTTTCGTA